>Ga0116171_10001966_pt1 | contig 19953 bp, 14 predicted proteins | sample AD_JPNHW2_MetaG_FD_89798 | JGI IMG/M metagenome (GOLD analysis project Ga0116171, IMG submission 89798) | Active sludge microbial communities of municipal wastewater-treating anaerobic digesters from Japan - AD_JPNHW2_MetaG | ecosystem: Engineered > Bioreactor > Anaerobic > Digestate | place... | reverse complement strand
TGATAATGATTCTAAAAGGGTTCGAATAAATGAAGAATTTTTATTTGATGAATTGAACAAGTTTTTATATGAAAATTGGGTTCCAACAGTTAGTTGTGATAAATGTGCTCGCTCTGATTATTGTAAATACGCAAAAGAAGAAAGTGAAAAGTCCGGGCTGCCAATTGATAAAATGTATATAAAATGTGGCGTTGTTGCAGGTTTCCTGAGAAATTTTGTAAATGGATTCTTTGATTTATTGGTTGAAATGAATGCCAGAGATTTACAAAAGTTTTTTGATGGATTATGGAGTTTGAAAGAATTTGTCTGGGAATCCGAAACATATATCGGAACTATTGCAGATGATTATTCGGTCGATTGGTATAAAAAAGCAATTGGGGAAGATTTCGGGTTTCTATTTACAGGAATTATAAAAGCTAGAAGCAGTTTAGATGAGGCTGCCAAGAACTTCTCTTCAATAGAATCTATCGGATTTGTACAAAAGATCCTTTTTGTTGAGGGGTGGAGTGAAAAGATATTTGTTGAAAAAATAAGAAGTACAAGATTTATTGGTGAAAGCGTTCAGCATTATCCGATTAAGGTTTATGATGGAAAAGATAACATAAGAGCTAGAATTCACGAGCTAATGAAAGATTTGTCAAAAAATGGATATGAAATATATTTGCAGGCTGATCTTGATGGAAAAAAGCCAGGAGATTCGCTTTGTAGTATAGTTAAAAAAAAGTATGTTAAAGAAGAAAATATATTTTGCTTTAAATATGATTTTGAGATGTCTTTTCCTCCTAAACTGATGTACGAAACATTAACTGCTTTAAATAAACTTGAAGGCGTTCCCGAAATAGAATTTTGTAAGCATTTCGAAAGTAATAATAGCAGTTTTGAAGATTTTAAGAAAAAATATCAACTTGAAGTGAGCAAAACATCAATTTCTGTTGCTGCTGCAAACATATTGTCTAAATCTAAAGAATGGAGAATAGATTTTGCTTTAAATGAAGATTGTGAATTGTGGCAATTTGTTAATTTCATAAAAGATATAAGATAAGTGCAGCAACCTGTGCTTTTAAGATTGGCATATTTTTAATTTCAGAAGTTAGAAAAACCGGTCGCAAATTGCGACCAGTTGAACTTTTAAATATATATACCTCAATAATTGACAACATCGTTCTTTGCAAATAAACTCCGGTCTGTTTTTTTACGAGTGGTTTTTATGTGGTCTGAGAAGTTCAAGCAATTGAAATGTTCGGTGATTATTCCGACTTATAACAATGCAGGGACTCTTGCATCTGTCATAACCGGTGTTCTGAAATACACTGACCGGATCATTGTTGTAAATGACGGTTCTAATGATCTGACTTCTGAGATTCTTAAGCAATTCCGCAACATTACAGTTGTGACCCATGAAAAAAACAAGGGCAAGGGGATCGCTCTTCGTACCGGTTTTAAAAAGGCGGTCGATATGGGTTTCCGTTATGCGATAACTATCGATTCCGACGGTCAGCACAATCCTGACGATATACCTAAATTCATTGAGAAAATTGAAGAGAATCCCGATTCAATGATAGTGGGTGCAAGGAACATGGAGCAGTCATCCGTTCCGGGCAAAAGCAGTTTCGGTCACAAGTTCTCCAATTTCTGGTATAAGGTGGAAACTGGCATCGATCTTCCTGACACTCAGTCGGGGTACAGACTTTATCCAGTCGAAAAGCTCAAGAATATCAGGTATATAACCAACAGATTTGAGTTTGAGATAGAAGTGATAGTCCGTGCCGCATGGGCAGGTCTCGATGTCACTTCAGTTCCTGTTTCTGTCATTTATTTCCCGAAAGAGACAAGAGTGAGCCACTTCAGACCTTTTCAGGATTTCACACGGGTCAGCATATTAAATACCGTTCTCGTAATTCTTGCTCTGGCTATCTACAGACCGCTTTCGTACACCAGAGAGCTCAAAAAAAAAAGCTTTAGAGAGATAAAAGACGACATCCTCGGATCAAATGAATCGTCCCTGCGGATATCATTTGCTGTAGCATTAGGTGCTGCAATGGGAGTTTCTCCTTTCTGGGGTTTTCAGATAATCCTTGAACTGATACTGGCGCATTTTCTGAAGTTGAACAAAGCAATAGTCCTTATCGCATCCCACATTTCATTTCCTCCGCTCATCCCTTTTGTCATTTATTACAGCTACAAACTCGGCGGAGTGGTTTATGATACAAATGTGAACCTTGATATTGACAATCTGACACTGGAGTCGGTTTCTCTTAATTTTGTCCAGTATTTTATCGGTGCATGGATGCTGATGGCTCTGCTGGCAGTGCTTTTCTTTACTGTAACAATGATATTTCTTCATTTCAAGCGAAGAAATAATACGGAGATGTGAAAATGGTTTCTCTTTTTGCTGCTTATTACAACTACCTGAAAAATAAAAAGAAATATATGTTCACAGTGCTTCTGCTTATGTGTGCGGCGGCAGTTTTCATTTTGCGGGACCTCAGACTTGAAGAAGACATTACAAAGGCGATACCTTTCGGGAAGAACGAAGAGCAGTACAAAAGGGTTCTGGATGAGTTCAAATTCCTTGACAGGATAATAGTTCTCGCAACTTTTTCAGATAAAAGCGAAAACGATTATAAAAAACTGGCGTCTTTTGCAAATGATTTTATCGAAGGGATGAAAAAATCTGAAAGTTCCAGATTTATAGAATCGTATTCAAGCGAAAAAACAAATATCGATCAGAAGGCGGTTTATACACATTTTTACAATAATATTCCGCTCTATCTTGAAGAAAGCGATTATGAGCAGCTTGAGAAAAGCATACAGCCGGAAGTGCTGAAAGAGACTGTCGGTGTACTTTATAGAAATATAATTTCTCCGGCAGGAATGGTCTCAGCCCAGTTTATCAGAAAAGATCCTCTGTCCCTTGCTTTCAAAGGAATGGAAAAGCTCAAGACTCTCAACCCCGAAAGTTCTTTTGAAATAGTTGACGGGCATATTTTTGCAGACGGACGCAAAAGCCTGATATTTTTTATCCAGCCGGCACTTTCTGCGGGCGATACCGGAAACAACGCAAAGCTTGTGGCCGAAATGGAACAGGTCATGAGTGAAACTGAAAAAAAATATGAAGGTAAGATTGACGGTGGATTTTTCGGTGGTATTCCGATCGGTGTAGACAGCGCAGACAGGATAAAGACAGATGTGATAATTTCATCTCTGATAGCACTTGCTCTGATCCTTCTTATCCTGTTGCTTTATTTCAGAAAAATGAAATTCATTCCTCTCATCTTTCTTCCTGCCGTTTTCGGAGCGCTTATCGCTGTTACGGTTGCGGTAATTATAAAAGGAACTCTTTCTGCGATCGCTCTGGGGATAACTTCGGTACTGCTTGGGATAATGGTCGATTATTCTATTCATGTCATTTCCCACATCATGGATCGCAAAGATACTGCAAATGCAATATCAGATCTCTCTTTTCCGCTGATACTGAGCTGTCTTACGACTGTCGCGGCATTTGTGTGTCTGCTGTTCCTTGATGCTCCGGTTCTCAACGATCTCGGACTTCTGGCATCAATTGCAGTATTGGCAGCGATGCTTTTTTCGATTCTCATACTGCCGCACATTGTCGACATGGTGAAACGCCCGAAAGATGAAGTTGAAAACATCGAAAAGGAAGGCGGCATTATTGCAAGACTTGCTTCGATCGAATTTGAAAAGAACTGGGAAACAGTTTTATTTACCGTGCTTATCACGGTTGTTCTCTATTTTTTTTCCAAGGGTGTGCAGTTTGAAAACGACCTGAACGGTATTAACTATATTTCGCCGGAACTGACCAGAACAATGAATGAAATAGACAGGATAAGTTCCATCAATAAAAAATCTGTCTATCTTGTTTTTCAGGGAAGTTCGTTCGACGAAGTTCTGAAAAACAGAGAAATTGCAGAACCGGCAATTGCAAAAATGACAAAAGACGGTGTGATACTGTCGTCTTCCGATATTTCTCAAGTTGTTATGTCAAAAGAAAAGCAGGCTGAAAAAATAGCAAGATGGAAGCAATTCTGGAGTGTGGAAAGGAAACAGTCTGTGAAAAACGCTCTTGTTTCTGAAGGGACACAGCTCGGATTCAAGGAAAACACATTTGAAAGCTTTTTTGAACTTCTTGATAAAGATTTTGAACCGGTCGAACCGCATCAGCTTACAACATTTGCTCCACAGCTTTTTGAAGAATGGATGACACAGAGTGACAAAGGGTTCATGTCTGCATCACTGCTCCGGATAGACGATCTGAAAAAAGCACAGCTGACCAGTGAATTTAATGGGAAAAAAGAAGTTTTTCTTTTTGACAGATCCGAAATAATGCAGAAGTTTGTAAATTACCTGAAAATCGACTTTCAGAGACTTCTCAGTTATTCTACGCTTGCGGTCTTTTTCCTTCTTTTTATCATATCAGGCAGACTGGAACTTGCCATAGCTGCGATGATCCCGATCATTTTCTCATGGATATGGACTTTAGGGTTCATGTCCATTTTAGATATAAAATTCAATATTGTGAACATTATTGTCGTGACATTCGTGTTCGGACTCGGAGTAGACTATGTTGTGTTCATAATGCGGGCCAAAATGCAGGAGTACGCTTTCGGTGAGAAGACATGGGCACGATCGTATAAAAGTTCTATCCTGATATCGTGTCTTACAACCGTCGCCGGAGTAGGCGCTTTGATATTTGCAGTTCACCCTGCATTGAGATCTATTGCACTGATTGCTGTAATAGGTATGCTTTCCACACTTGTAAATGCATTTGTTCTGGCACCTGCAATATTTGACTGGATGATGCTTCATCAGAAGGCAAAGAAAGCTCCGCCTCACACATTCGTCGTTTTTTTCTATACGGTTTTTTCTTACGCCAACTATGTCGGATTCAGTCTGCTGCTCTCTTCTCTGGGTTTTGCAATATTTTCTACATGGCCGTTCAAAAGCGGTCGTAACATCAGAAAATATCTGTATCATCTTATGATCAGGCTGCTTGCAAGAGCTGTAATTTTATCGGCACCGCAGGTTTCCCTTAGAAAATACAATGAATTCAGAGAGAATTTTAAAAAACCGGCTGTCATTATTGCCAATCATTCATCATTTCTTGACATTCTCATGATGCTTTCGCTTCAGACAAAGATAGTTATGGTGACAAAATCGTGGGTTTCCAATAATCCGATATTCGGCAAGCTTGTTCAGTTTGCAGATTTTTTCACTACTACAGACGGCTTCGAAAATATGGCTCCCAAGCTTCAGAAATGTATCGATGACGGATATTCGATCGTCGTTTTTCCTGAGGGCACAAGAGGGAACGGCGTGGATCTTCAGAGGTTTCACAAAGGGGCATTCTATCTTGCAGATGCCATGAAGCTTGATATAGTGCCGGTAATACTGCATGGAACCGGACACAGTATTAAAAAAGGCGAGTTCTCAGTCAGAGGTTCACAGCTTTCCTACACAATTTTGAAAAGAATTCCTAATGATTCAAGTGAATACGGCGTGACTTATCAGGAAAAGTGCAGAAATATCTCTGCAATGTTCAAAGACGAATATCATAAAGTTTACGAAAAGCTTGGAACTGCCGATTTCTACCGTGACAGGCTGATGAAAAATTATATTTACAAAGGTCCCGATATCGAATGGTATGCCAGGATAAAGATAAGGCTTGAGAAAAACTACAGATTTTTTGATGAAATTATTCCGAAAGACGGGAAAATATATGATCTCGGATGCGGAATGGGATTTCTGACATACATGCTTCATCTTACATCAAGAAAAAGGAAGATATTGGCAATTGATTATGATCAGTCAAAGATAACAATTGCGAAAAACTGCTTCAGCTGCAATGAACGAACCGTCTTTATGTGTGCAGATCTTACAAAATCTTCGTTTGAAAAAGCGGATGTGTTCATTCTGAATGATGTGCTTCACTATATGAAAGTCGATGAGCAGGAAGATCTGATTATAAAATGTGTCGGAAGTCTTAACAGCAAAGGTATGATAATTATAAGAGATGCCGATTCAAGCAGGACAGAAAAGCACAGAAATACCGAAACAACTGAAAAGTTCTCTACAGGTCTCGGGTTTAACCAGACAAGCGGCGGTTTACAGTTTATTTCGAAAAGCACACTTGAAAAGATATCGAAAGATGCAGGACTTTCAATGGAAATACTTAAATCACAGGAACATACTTCAAATACGATTTACAGGTTGATGAAAATGGAGAGTGTTTAATGTACGACACTGTTGTCATCGGCTCAGGACTGAGCGGACTGATCTGTGCATATATTCTGTCAAAAGAAGGTCAGAAGGTCTGTCTTGTAGAGCAGCATTCCAAACCTGGCGGATGTATGCAGACATTCAAGAGAGATGACAGGATATTTGATACAGGAATTCATTATGTCGGAGGGTTGGGAGAAGGTGAAAATCTCAATTCATATTTCAAATATTTCAGGATCATGGATAAATTGAAACTGAGAAGGCTTGATGAAAACGCTTTTGATAAGATAAGTTTTTCAGGTGATACGAACGAATATCCTCTTGCAATCGGGTATGACAATTTTGTCGAACAGCTTTCCGTATATTTTCCTGATGAAAGGGAAGGTTTGAAAAAATATGTCGATTTTCTTAAAACAGCCGTCGCTTCGTTTCCGCTGTATAACCTTTCGGTTAAGAACACAGAAGTTCCCGAAGATCTTTTTTATCAGAAGAATGCTAAAGAGGTCATTTGCAGTTTTACAAATAATGTGAGACTTCAGAATGTTCTTGCAGGGAACTGTCCTCTCTATGCCGGTGTTGCTTCAAAAACTCCGATACATGTCCACGCTCTGATAAATGACAACTTTATAAAAAGCTCGTGGAGACTTGTTGACGGAGGCTCTCAGATAGCCGATGCACTGGTTGAGAATATTAAAAAGAACGGTGTCGAGATAAAGACAGGCACGAAGATAACCCTGATGGCGGCAGATAAAAGGGAGCTTAAATATATTGAAGCTGAAAACGGCGAGAAAATATATGCGGCTAAATTCATTTCAACAATTCATCCGGCAAGCATGCTTGATATGCTCGAAGGTGATTCTCTGAATCCGGCATATAAGGAAAAGATCTATTCGCTTGAAGACACAGTCGGGGTTTTCGGGCTGTATCTGACTCTTAAAGACAACAGTTTTAAATACCGGAATTCAAACTATTACCATTACAATTCAGAAAATGTCTGGACAGCTGACAGAAAAGGTCATTTTAATTCATTTATGTTTCTTACACCTGCAATTTCAAAAAGTGAAGTTTATGCCGATTCTGCCACAGCTCTTGCATATATGAAGTACAGTGAAGTGGAGAAATGGAAAGATACAAGGTATTTAAAACGCGGTTCTGAATATGAAGATTTCAAGAAACGCAGAGCAGACATGCTTGTAAATAATCTGTGTGAAAAGTTTCCTGATCTTTCTGGAGCTATAGAAAAAGTCCATACATCAACTCCACTTACATTCAGGGATTATGTCGGAGCACGCAATGGTGCTTTATATGGCGTTCTGAGGAACAGCAATGAGCCGCAGAATTCATTTCTTTCACCGAGAACAAGGATTAAAAATCTCTATCTTAGCGGACAGAACATAATTCTTCACGGAATTCTGGGCGTTACGATAGGAGCGGTACTTACATGCGGTTCGATGCTCGGTTTTGATTATCTCATTGACAGGATAAGAAATGAACAGTAACAGAAAAAAGATTATTAAAAGGTCGATCCTTTTCACAATACCGCTGGCTCTTGTTTTATTTACGATATGTTTCCTGGGACTTATTTCCGATAAACTCCCCGAAGAAATAAGAGAACTTAAGGTGCCGGTCGGTGATTCAGCTCAGATCGACGGGAACTTGTATGGACTCAAGAACAACCGTTTCAGGCTTTCCGACAGCGGACTTTATGAACTTTATATTGAAGGGACTCCGCTTGAAATAGGGACTTATGAAGGGAGACTCACGAAAGATCTGATAATCAGGCAGGAAGTGATATTTGTCAATATGCTCAATCACTTTATTCCGGGATCTTTTTCCAGATTTTTTATAAAAATATTTGTGCTGGTGTTTAATAAATCGATGCAGAATTTCGTCAGTAATGAGTATCTTTCCGAGATCTACGGAATATCGACTCAGATGGAGTTCAATTACGGCGGATTGGGTAATTCCTATTTCAGAGTGCTTAATTATCATGCCGCCCATGACATCGGGCATATGGTTTCAAATCTCAATCTTGTCGGTTGTACTGCTTTTTCAGTCCGCAACAGCAAAAGCGCAAACGGGGATCTGATAACCGGAAGGAATTTTGATTTCTTCATCGGGGATCGTTTTGCTCATGACAAGATCATTGCATTTGTGAAGCCGCAAAAAGGAATTCCTTTTGCAATGGTAACATGGGGCGGAATGATAGGAACAGTTTCAGGAATGAATTCAGCAGGTTTAAGCATTACGCTGAATGCGGCTCAAAGTGATGTTCCGTTGAAAACAGCAACTCCAGTTTCACTTGTGGCAAGAGAAATACTTCAATATTCAGATACCATTGAAAAGGCTTATGAGATTGCAAAGTCGAGAAATATTTTTGTGAGCCAGATGTTCTTTATAAGTTCGGCAGTTGATAACAGATCAGCTGTTATTGAAAAAACTCCTGAAAGAACTGAGATCTATTATTCCGACAGTGATTCAATGGCGATAACCAATCATTTTACCGGCAGTTTGAAAGGGACTGAAAAAGATCAGAGTTCAGAAGGGATCAGGGTGTCAAAAGGAAGACTTCAAAGGGTCGAAGAGCTGATTGGAAGGTCGCAAAGCCTGAATGAAGCCGGAGTTGTCGATATTTTAAGGAACACAAAAGGATTCGGTGACAAATATGTCGAGCCGGGAAGTGAATTTGCGATAAATCAGTATCTTGCCCACCATTCGGTTGTTTTCAATAATACAAAAAAGATAATGTTTGTTTCAACTTCTCCTTGGCAGTTCGGAGAATTCAGGGCTTATGAGCTTGAAAAAGTTTTCAGAGAGTTTCCGGGGCTTAATGCAGATCGTGAAATATCAAGTTCTGAATTGAATATTCCTTCTGACCCGTTCATGAAGACAGATGAGTTTAAAAAGATAAAACAATCCCGCGATGACGGCACTTTTAAAAATGATGACATCCGTTTTAGAAAAGACGGACTCAATATGTGAGGTGTGTTATGGTGAAAAAACTTGCTGATGCAAATTTTCTGAAGACTCTTGATTACTGCATGAAAAACTCAAAGTTTTACAAAAAACACTACAGAAATATTGATCTTTCGACTATAAAAGGAGTTGAGGACATTTCAAAACTTCCGTTCACGACGAAAGACGATATTGCTGATTTTACTGATGAATTCCTGTGCGTTGATGAAAAATCCATCGTAGAGATAGCAACAACAAGCGGATCTACAGGTCATCCTCTGATGCTGAAATATACAAAAAAAGATCTTGAAAGGCTTGCGCTTAACGAGCATCTTGCTTTTAAAAATGCCGGAATAACGGAATCAGATACGGTTCTGATTTCTGTAACTATTGACAAGTGCTTCATTGCAGGTCTCGCATATTATATCGGACTCAATTCTGTCGGTGCGGCAAGCGTAAGGGTCGGTCCGAAGTCTCCAGAAATGCTTTTTAAAATGGCGGAAGTTACAAAACCGACTGCGATTATCGGCGTTCCGACCTATCTGGACAAGGTTTATGATATTGCCGCAGCAGAAGGCAACGAGGGCGTTTTTAAAACTGTAAAAAAGCTTATCTGCATCGGTGAACCGGTAAAAGAGAAAGATCTTTCTCTCAATGCCATCGGAAAAAGGCTGAGCCAGAAATACAATGCCGGAATATTTTCAACATACGGTATCACTGAGCTTGCTATTTCTTTTTGTGAATGCGTAATGTCAAAAGGGGGGCATATTCATCCTGAGCTTATTCATGTCGAGATCGTTGATGATGAAGGAAACGCTGTTCCTGACGGTGTGGAAGGTGAAGTTGTTGCTACTACTTTCAATGTTGAAGGTATTCCGCTGATAAGATTCAAGACTGGCGATATTTCATTTATAATTGACGAGCCGGAATGCGGATGCGGTTTGAAATGCAAAAGGCTCGGCCCGGTTACCGGAAGGAAAAAACAGAAACTCAAAATAAAAGGGACTTCGGTCTATCCTCAGATGATAATCAATGTAATGGAAAGCATTGAATATATTGATAATTTTGTACTGATAGCAACGAGTGACACTACACTTTCAGATCATATCGAAGTGAGGTGTTCACTAAGGCCGGGAATAAAGGATAAGTCCGGTGAGATCAGCGCAAAACTTAGAGGCAGTCTGAAAGTCACGCCGATGGTTATAATAGATTCCAACACGAATATTGATCTTATCCAGTCTTCCGTCTCTAAAAGGAAGAAAACAAAATTTGTTGACAGAAGATAGGAGAGTTGAAATGAAAATAAAGGTAATAACTTTAAGCGACAGAGCTTTCAAAGGTGATTACAAGGATCTCAGCGGTCCTGAAATAGTAAAATATATCGAAGAGTTTGCAGATCTTTCAAGGTGTGAATGCGAAATTGAAACGGTAATAATTCCCGATGAAGCACAATTGCTTAAATCCGAGCTTGAAAAAGCCGGAACTGGCGGTTACGACGCAGTTTTCACCACTGGCGGTACAGGCATAGGTCCAAGAGATATAACTCCTGAAGTTGTGACGGAAATGTGTGATAAAATAATCCCCGGAATTATGGAGATGATAAGGATAAAGTACGGTTCCGACAAGCCGAATGCTCTTCTTTCAAGGAGTGTTGCAGGACTTATGGGAAAAACTCTTGTCTATGCTCTGCCAGGAAGTGTGAAAGCAGTCAGAGAATACATGTCAGAAATTCTTAAATCTTTCGATCATGCTATGTTGATGGTAAAAGGCGAAGGACATTAACGGGATCGGGGCTTCTGTTCTATTTTTTGAATAAGTTCTTTATTTTTGCCTTGGAAGGTTAATTTTTTCAGTTCATAATTTTCATCATATCTGTTTTTTAGCATTGACATATAGGTATCATAAAGCTGGTCGTTTTTGCCGGCATATGGTATAAAGTATAAAGAAAGCATTGACATTACTAATAAAAACATCGAAATGGTTTTAAGCGCCTTGCGTGGAAAATCTGCGAAAAAAAGAAGCATCAGGTATACCGGAAGCGCAATTATCAATATTGACCAGACTGCATAAGAGATGCTGTTTGAAATTTTGAAAAATTCGAGGATAGAACTGTTTGGAAAAAAGTTTTCCCTTATCATGATGAGAGTGAAATTGGCAAGTGGGTTGGAAAATTTAACGGCAAAATAGGAAAAAAAAGGAAGTACAAGTGAAAACAGGCATATAGGAAGAATGCTGAAAATAACAAAAAGATAGTTTGTGCATGGCAGTTTTTCCCGTATCACCAGAAATGACCGGAAAGCCAGAATCGAAATAAACGGGATTACCGGAACAAGATGTCTTGATCCGAAAGTACCTCCACCTGACCAGACTTCAAAACCGGTAATGAGATAAAAGTGTACCGCTATTAAAATTATCATTATGATCTGTTCCGGGTCTTTTTTTCTAAATGCCACCCATATTGCAGGAAAAATAAAGAGCATAAACGGTGAAAGTGTGAAAAGTCCTGTTCTGAGTGAAAAAAGTGTTTGAACTACGGCTTCTTTTTTTGGAAAAGTGATTCCCCATAATCCTTTACTCTGAGCTACCGCAAACCCTTTGTCCGCAAGGTTGGAATATCCAAGCGAAAGAGGTCCGCCGAATACAAAAGTGTTATAGGCAAAAAAAAGTGTCGCAACAATTCCAGAGCCTATAAGAAACGAAATAAAATCAGTTTTTTTTCTGGATTTGAAAAAGAAAAATATTGAAATTATGGAAAGTGCCGCGGCAAGAGGATATTCAGTCATAAAAGTTATGCCGCCGACGATTCCTGCAAAGAAAAAAAGCCATTTTTTCTGAAGAGTTACAGCATTTTTTAAAAGAAAGAAAAATGAAAAAAGCAGTGTCGCTGCAACGCTATGGGAAAAATAAGCAGTGAAAAATGAAAATAGCGGAGTGGCAAAAATTGCAGTAAAACAGAAAAAAAGTGTCAGTTTATTGTTTTTTACCAGAGGCGTTAAATACAAAAATAAAAGCCAGAACAAAAGCAGTGCAAAAAGTGAATGCTGAGTAAGTTTCAAGAATCGTAATGAACCTGATTCACTCACATCCCCGTGGTTGAGCTTGTAATAAACAAAATATGCCGGAACAGCAAGCAGGCTGAGCATCGGAGCTTTATCACAGTAATATTTGTCACCGACTTTGGCTTTATCAAGAGAATTTCCGAATTCTTTCATTTCTTCATTAACGCTGAGTTCTCCCCTGCTGACGATAGCGTGAGTCATAAAAAATCTGATTCTTTCGTTAGGATTGTAAATTCCCTTAATGTAAACATGAAAAAATGAAATAAAAAGATAAACAACAGCTGAAATAAGCAAAAATTGTTTTTTCTGTATCATTTTTCTGTTTCTATCTCAACAATTTTGTAATTATGCATGGTTTTAATATTTTTTTGGTGACTTTGTAAAAAACCGGCATTCTCAATATGTTGCTGATATTTATCGGGATAAATGAGAAAGATTGCTGAATTTTTTTCAAACATTTGAATAGTTGGGAAAGTCGAATTTTCCTTAATAAAGATAGCTTTATGCTTTTGCAAATCAATATCTGGAATTGCCGCAGAAAAGTATTCAAGCGGATAAAAGATTTTGATTGCAGATTCGTTGTTGACAGTTTCTGTTATTTCTCCAAATTCTCTCAAAACATTTTTACCTAGAGTATAATTGTAAAAATAATATGCAGACAATCCAAAAATGATTAAAGATGCAGCAAAAGTAATCAAATCCTTCTTCATGAATCCACCGTTTTTGTGGAAAAACCGGAAGTGATGATATTTGCAAAAAACAATAAAATCAATTAAAAGCACAATAGTGCGGGAGGGTACAAATGAAAAATTCAGAAAATATTAAAAACGAATTGAATGATCTTGGTATCGGCAGAGATATTTCCAAAGTTCAACGGTTTTTCAAAACTGGTGCCGGTCAATACGGCGAAGGTGATGTGTTTATCGGGCTGACTGTTCCTGAGATAAGAGCAATTGCAGTGCGGAATTTTGAGACTGAGCTTGAAGAAGTGGTTAACCTTCTTGATTCAGAAGTTCATGAACACAGACTTTGTGGATTTCTGATCCTTGTCAGAAAATTTGAAAAGACTAAGAATGATAATGAATTAAAAGACATAGTTGATTTTTATGTCAGAAATATAGAAAGGGCTGACAACTGGGATCTTGTTGATCTTTCGGCAGACAGGATACTTGGAAGATATCTGGCGAAAAAAAAAGACAGATCAATACTTTATGAGCTTGCCGGTTCTGAAAATCTATGGAGAAAACGGGTTTCAATTGTTGCGAACTGGGATCTGATCAAAAACGGGCAGCTCGATGACATTTATAAAATTGCACTTATTCATTTCGATCATTCTCACGATCTTATCCGTAAAGCAGTAGGCTGGATGCTCCGTGAAGCGGGGAAAAAAGACAAGGAAAGACTCGTGCAGTTCCTCAAATTTCATTATAGCAGAATCCCCAGGACCACACTTAGATATGCTATCGAAAAATTTTCTGAACAGGAAAGGAAAGCGTTTCTGAAGATGAGTTGAAAGAACTCAGATTATTTTGCTTTTAAATATCAATCGGAAGATCAACAAAAAAAGTTGTTCCTTCTAGTTTATCTGAAATAAAAAAAGCCTTTCCATGAAGATATCTTTCTGTGAGAAATTTTATGCTGTAAGTTCCAAGTCCGCGACCTTTTCCTTTTGTCGAGAATGATCTTTTGAATATGTGGCTCTGAATTTCTTCAGGTATATAACAGGTATTTGAGACACGGAATGAAATATTTCCCTCATTTGTTTTGTAGCTGCCAATTTTTACAGGTTCGGAATTTGAAGCTTCTAAAGCATTTTTAACCATGTTTATCAAGACTCTGGAAACTAGCGTTCTATCACTTATAAATTCAATGTTTTCGGAGTTTTTGTTAATAATTATCAAATTTTCCGAATTGGTTGATGAATTTTTCGAATCGAACATGCTTTTTACCGATTTCAGCAAGTAAGCAGAATTTATAGCAATTTTTTGAACTATTAATTCACCATCTTCTGCTGCAAGGATTGATTTCTGTGAAAAAAGCTCATCAACAGCTTCCTGCACGCACAGCATCATTTTTTTCACCCATTCATTTGAATTTCCCAGATCCTGCATCTGTAGGATCTCTGCATATCCTTGAACACCGGTAAGAGAATTTGCGATGTCGTGAAAGAAAGATCTTTCGAGGATTCTTCTTCTTTTTTCATGGGAGATATCAATTACTGAAAAAACAACATATTTAGAGCCGTTGACCCTGAAAGGATGAGAGTTCACTCTAAGTTCAATTGCCCCTTTCCCTCCACTTCTTAGAATTGTACATTCGGTTGTGCTGATCGTACCGTCAAGGCATGAAATAATTGATTGAACGGCCTGGCAGTTACGACAGAAATTGCTTGTGCCGCAACCTGAATCATTTTTATAGGCATAGATACAATCTAAAGCTTCTCCCGGTCTTTTGCCGTATAAAGAAGAAGGTGAAGGAAGATTAAGAGCTTCAACAAACGCTTTGTTTGCAAAAATGATCTGTCTGTTTTTATTAAGAACAGTGACTATATTCGGTACGGCATCAAGAAAATAGACCAGACCATCCATTTTTTCAAAGTAATTGATTTCCCACCTTAAAACATCTTCATCCGTTCTTTCAGGTGAAGCAAAATCCGAAGTAAGTTGAGTATTTATCAAAATAGTCTCCTCGACAGTTATATTAAACAGACAATTCTATATCAGCTTTATTCAATTGTCAAAACCTTAACAATCTCTTGACAAGTTTTTCAAGACCCATAAAATGGGGTTGCATCTTGAATGAGGAGTTTTTAGTCAAATGAAAAATTAAATCACAACAAATTCCCACCATTGTTTTAAACATCTTATTCGAGGTAACTATGCAACTTATAAAAGCAAATAGCTTATATTTCAAATACCCTGAAAACAGCGATTTTATTCTTGAAGGTATCAACTGTGAGATTAATCGAGGTGACAGAATCGGCATAACCGGACTTAACGGAAGCGGCAAGTCGACACTATTTTAGCTTCTTTGTAATAAAATAAAGCCGTCGGAAGGGAGTGTTTTTGTTGATGAGAGCTGTGTTATAGCCTATCTGCCTCAGGATTACGAAGGGCTTAATAGTGAGATCGGTGAATCCGGCGCAGAGTTCATGAGCGGTGGTTGTTATAATCAGTCACTACTAGTTTCTTATACAGCGGACTTTGTTATTATCACCATTGGTGCTGTAGTGCCCTATATAGGCATAGTGAAGGTTAGTGGTCCATACAAATGCCGTGTCGTCAGACTGAAAAGATGCTGACCATAAATTATCCGTGTCTCCGAAAATTGAATATTTACCCGAATAGTCAAGTCCGCATGTGCAGTTCCCGTCATGGTCTGCAAATGCAAGATGATCCGGATCCGTCACTTTGCATGTGCCACCGGTCATCGTTGAAGGGCATTCCTTGATTGTTGTACGAATTTCGCTTATTTTCGGCATTCTCCAGTCAGTATAGCCTGCCAGATTGAGATTCTCACAGTATGCATTTGCTGTTGTCCAGTTAGATTCCGTATCGGATTTGTTCAGCTGCCACATTTTACCTGTTATGGGATCAGTAAGCGTGTCGGCATCGGTAATATATGCCGTAAATTCAAGCTGTTTTGTTGATATCTCGCATCCGTCGCTTACCATCACTGAGAAATTGTAAACTGTTCCGTTTACTGGAGTGATTGTATACTTGTTTTTTTCTGTGGCATTTTGAACAATTTCTGCCTCTGAGCCGACTAATGAATAATCAAGAATGTCAGAAACATCAGAATCGGTTGCATTGATAGTAATATCGAAGGATTCACCTTTTCTTGGAGAAGCGGCAGGCATTGAAATTAAATTTATTAACGGAGCACTATTACCGGCACAAACGCCATCAGCACCAGGATCTCCTTTTTCTCCATCTTCACCATTTTTACCGTCTTCACCATCAGCACCATCTGTTCCATTAGTGCCGTTTTCACCCGTTGCTCCTGTCGACCCTTTTTCACCTTCTTCACCATCACAGATATACTTTGTGTCATTAACCTCTGTTTCATCAAGTTTTCCGTTGAAATTGGAATCAAGACCGGTTTCAATCTTTAATCCGCCATCTGCACAATTTTCACCAGCCTCTTCATCAACAATTGATGTTAGAGCATTTTTGCCAGCCTTTACATCTTCGCATGATGTTAAAATAAATGCAGCAGTCACGATCATACAAACAGATACAAAATTTCTAATCATCATATCCTCCCGAATGAATTAAAAAATTACACCGAAATTTTATTAAAGCTGTTGATATAATCAAGAAAAGAGAAGTTTTTTACAGTAAAAGAATAAAAACATTTTCTCACTTGACACGGTGGATAATATTTTTATTATAGTTTCAGTCCTTCAATTTGAGGTGTCAGGTCCGATGAGAATCTAAGTTCTGAAAATTCTTTTATTTTTTGTTTAGTGACATCTTTTTTGAGGTATCTTATGCAACTTGTAAAAATTACAGATCTTTATTTTAAATATCAGGAAAGCGTTGATTTTATTCTTGAGAATATCAACTGCGAAATTAATTACGGTGACAGGATCGGCATTGTCGGGTCTAACGGCGGTGGAAAATCGACGCTGATGAAACTGATCTGCGGAGCAGTCAGTCCGTCGGAAGGGAGCATTTTTGCCAGAAATGAGGATTCAATCGCATATCTTCCTCAAGATTATTCAGGTCTGGACAGGGAGATCGGCGAATCCGGTGCAGAATATCTGAGCGGCGGGGAAAAAGTTAAGCTCCTGCTGAGAAAGATTATTTCAGGCAATCCTGATCTGATTCTGCTTGATGAGCCGACAAACCATCTTGATATAAAAGGGATTGAATGGCTTGAGAAGTTTATCAGAAGAATTCCGGCTGCAGTTGTCATCATAAGTCACGACAGGTCGATATTGAACAATTGTGTTGATGAAATATGGGAGATAGATGCGGGAAGTCTGACAATTTATAGAGGAAATTACGATACTTATGAAAAGTTCAAAGCCGATGAATCAAGCCGCAGACAGAAAGCTTACAGCGAAAAGAAAGATCAAGTCAAAAGACTGGAAACGGCTGTCACTGACAGAAAAAGCAGAGCTGAAAAGAACGAAAAGTTCAAACCATCAAGGTCAGTGAAAAAGAATGGAAGTTTGTGTCAGTATGATGTCGGCAGCATAAAATCAGTCAGGTCGGGTAACCTCATGAATAGTGCGAAAGCCCTTGAATCGAGGATCGAAAAGGAAAAAGAGGAGATGTACAAGCTCAAGGAAGGCATCGTCAAAAAAGCTAAGGTTCAAATAAATCCCGGCGGATCCAAAAGCAGATTTCTTGTGAAAATGTTCAATGTTTCCAAATCATTCAATGAAAAAAATGTGCTAAACGCTTTTTCGCTTTCGGTGGAGCGGGGTGAAAAGATCGCATTGACAGGTCCGAACGGCTGTGGCAAATCGACACTCTTAAAAATTATTACAGGTGAACTCACTCCTGACGCAGGCGAAGTTTCAATATCCCCATCAATAAAAACAGGATATTTTGCCCAAGGCAGCGCTGAACTTCCCGATGATGAAAAGATAATCAATTTTCTTGCTCACGGAGATAGAGCACTTGAAAACAGGGCGCGACTTTTTCTTGGATGCCTCAACATCAGAGGTGACACAGTTTTCCGGAAGATAGGAACCTTGAGCGCAGGTCAGAAAAGCAAAGTGGAAATAGCCTCATTCATGCTCGGAGAATACGACCTTATAATTCTTGATGAACCAATGTCTCACCTCGAAATAAACGCCAGAACCGCACTCGAAGAAGCACTTCGCAACTTTGAAGGAGCCGCCATCGTCGTCACACACGACAGAACCTTCGCACAAAATTTCGCAGACAGAATTGTAACACTTTAAATCTAAAAATCTTTACACACAGGGTTTATTTAAATATATTAACAGCTATAACATATTGTTTTTTAAACCGTAGGCTGATAAGCCGATATTTCGGGAGATAAGTAATGAAAAGCGTTGTTGCGGCAATTATAGTCATTGCCTTTTTTAACAGTCAACTTCTTTTTGCGGACGGTGCTCCTTTTATTGAAGTGAGCAAGCGGAATCAGAAAAATGAAGATACTCAGCCGGCAAAGCCGGAGAAAAAAGAAGAAAAGAAGGTGGAGCAGAAAAAACCGGCATCAAAAAAGGCTGTAGAAAAAGATGAAGACGACGAAGACGACGAAGACGATGAGGAAGAAACCCCCGCTCCTGTTGTGAAAGCTGCGGAAAAGGTGAATGAACAGTCACCTGAAGTAAAAACTCCGGTGATGCCGGTTGGAGAACCGGAAAAACTGCTTGTCCAGAAGATAACAGGTGTCGATGTCGAAGAATCGGTCGCAAAAACAATTGAAGAGGCTATAGTTCTCAATATCGGTCAGAGGTCGGGTTTTTCGGTTGTTACTTCCGCAGAGCTTGAAAGTGCTGTGAAATTCACCGAAAAGCAGGCGCAAATGGGTTGTGAATCGTCTTCGGAGTGTCTGATAGAGATACAGAAAAAGCTTGAGTGCGATACTCTTATTTCGGGAAAAGTCGCAAAACTCGGTGATGAATTCATTCTTTCACTGAACACGGTAAATGTGAATGACGGTTCTGTCGGTATTCGTACCACGGCTCAGGCTAAGGATGTTTCAGAGCTGAAAACAAAACTGCCGACTGCTCTTGATGAAATACTGGGGATTGCGGAACTTAAACCGATGTTTCAGTTAAAGCCGGGAGAAAATCTCAAACTTGCTGTAATGCCGCTTGCGGCAAGAGGAGTGGAAACTGCAACGGCGGATGCTCTGACAGCGATACTTTCATCAGAGCTGAACTCGATTCAAGGTGTGAGTGTTATCAGTCAGGACGATATAAAAGCGATGCTTGCAAAGGCTGAAATGGATTCAACGATGCAGTGCAGTGACAGTATGGAATGTATTATTGAGATTGGTGCTTCCCTTGGACTTTCCAAACTTATCACGGGTTCTGTAGGAAAGGTGAAGAACACATGGGTCATAAGCGTTCAATTGATAGATACACGGCGTGCCGAAGTTGACAATCGTGTGCTTGAGAGTTTCGACGGTGAACAGGATGAGCTGAGAAATGCAATAAAACTGGCTGCTTATCAGATTGCAGGCATTGATTATAGCATGAAAAAGGGCGGGATTGATCTTTCCTTTAATGTGAAAGAAGCGGTAATTCAGCTTGGGAGTGAAAAGGGTGAAATCAAACAGAGTCAGTATAAATTGACGGATGTTGTTCCGGGAAGGTACAGCCTCAAAGTTATTGCGGATCCGAAAGATTATATCCCTTTCCAGACCGATATTTACATCGCCCCCGGAGCTAACAATGTGAAAAATCTTACGATCATGAAAACGCCTACACCCTGGTATAAGACATGGTGGTTCTGGACAGTGACAGGCGTGGTGGTTCTCGGAGCTGCTGCAGCTACCACTACGGTTTTAATGCTTGAAAAAGATGATGACGGATATGTTGAAATGCCGATGGGCGTTAAATAAAAGGAGTTTCCGATGAAAAAACTGATTATGGTGATGATAGCGGTTATGGTTCTGACAGCTTCCTGCGAACAGTTCGAGCAGGGAGGGATCAGCCTGCATTACACATGGAAGGATTCTGACGGTAACGACATAACGCCGCCTGACATGA
>Ga0116171_10001965_pt1 | contig 19963 bp, 19 predicted proteins | sample AD_JPNHW2_MetaG_FD_89798 | JGI IMG/M metagenome (GOLD analysis project Ga0116171, IMG submission 89798) | Active sludge microbial communities of municipal wastewater-treating anaerobic digesters from Japan - AD_JPNHW2_MetaG | ecosystem: Engineered > Bioreactor > Anaerobic > Digestate | place... | reverse complement strand
TCCATTTCATCCGCCAGCGGGAACCAAAAGGATTGGGTGATGCAGTTCTTTATGCAGAGAAGCACTGTGCTAATGATCCGTTTGCAGTACTTCTTGGTGATGACGTCATGAAGGATTCAATTCCCTGTACAAAGCAGCTAATTGATATTTTCGAAAAGATCGGAACTTCGGTCATTGCCGTTCAGAAAGTCCCAAAAGAATACCTGAATCGGTATGGGATTGTGAAAGGGGAGACGTGCGGGGACAATCTCCTCCTCCTTGAAGATATCATCGAAAAACCACACCCGGAAATCGCACCTTCACAATTCGGTGCTATCGGGAGATATGTGTTCAGCCCCGCCCTGTTTTCCTGTTTAAGAGACACTCAAAAAGGTAAAGGGGGAGAGATTCAACTCTCTGATGCTATCCGGCTCCTCCTGAAAAAGGAGGATGTGTATGCATTTCTCTACGAGGGGAAGCGGTTTGATACCGGAAATAAGCTTGGATATATTGAAACAATCATTGATTTCGCTCTTGAGGATTCAACTATGCGAATTCCCTTGCAGGCATTTCTGAAAAAGAGTATACATTGATGAGAGAGTAGTATATTATCGAATATTCGGGAAACGCACAAGATACGGGTTCTGGTGCGTTGGGGGGGGATGTTATAATTCCAGCAGGTACTTCAGAAACCACTAGATTATACGATTATGTATGATGGATTAAAATGCGTCCAATTTATAGAATTGAATTATTATGAAATTTATTAAGATAGGGAATACAAAAAGGTTAAAAGACATTTCAGTTATTTTCTAGAGGTATGAATTATGCCAATTTCACCGTCTGCCAAACTCGGGATAGGTGTCGTCATTCATCATCCGGCTCTTGTGAATATTTATGGTTGCACAATTGGCGACGAAACAAAAATTGGCCCCTTTGTGGAGATACAAAAAGGATCGGTTATTGGATCGAGATGTAAAATATCCTCTCATTGCTTTATCTGCGAAGGGGTTGTGATTGAAGATGAAGTCTTTATTGGACATGGTGTAATGTTTGTCAATGACCGCCAACCCCGTGCCACAAATACAGACGGTTCAATAAAAGGAGACATCGATTGGAATCTCGAAAAAACTTTCGTAAAGAGGGGAGCATCTATCGGAAGTAATGCAACAATTTTATGTGGAATTACTATTGGGGAGAAATCTCTCGTTGGAGCAGGATCTGTAGTTACTCATGATATACCTCCTTTCAATCTTGTTGCAGGTAATCCAGCAAGATTTATGCGCTCGTTGAAAGAACCTTTAAATGATGACACCGCTTGACTCACTCAAGACAGACTATTATAATAGTGATTCGTGGTGGTCGTTATTAAGGAATCACCTAAATTAAATTACGCATTTTTCCAGAATCAATAACATGATTAAAATTCCTTATAGTTACAACCATATACTGAGTTGTTATCATGAGCGGGAGTGAGTGAATCTAATGGTGGGTGTTGGATTTGTTGGTTATGGATACTGGGGCCCTAATCTAGTCAGAAATTTTTCCGAAGTTGACGGCTGCGACGTTGTAGCGGTTTCAGATTTCAGGAGAGAACGCTTATCTCTTGTTTCCAAACGCTACCCCAAAGTAAAGATTACAACGGAATTTCAAAGCCTTCTTCGTGACGATGCTATCGATGCGGTCGTTATTTCGACACCGGTCTCGACTCATTACGACCTCGCGATGCAGGCATTGCGTGCAGGAAAGCATGTTTTTGTTGAAAAACCAATTGCCCACTCCTCAAAAGCCGCACAGAAAATGATTGATGAAGCAAAACGACAGGGACTTACCCTTCAGGTTGATCATACATTCATTTATACCGGTGCAGTCGAAAAAATGCACCAACTCGTTGCAGGAAATGAGTTAGGCGATATATATTATTATGACTCAGTCCGGGTGAATCTTGGCATCTTTCAGAATGATGTAAGCGTAGTCTGAGATCTTGCAGTCCACGATCTCGCTATTATGGATTATGTTATTCCAGAACGTCCTGTTTCAGTATCTGCCGTTGGTATCAGCCATGTGCAGGGAAAACCCCAGAACATTGCCTTTATCACACTCCTTTTCAATTCATCTCTTATCGCTCATTTCCATGTCAACTGGCTTTCTCCGGTAAAAATTCGTCGAGTTCTCCTTAGCGGCAGTCGCAAGATGGTGGTCTATGATGATCTTGAACCGAGTGAAAAAATTAAAGTTTATGATAGGGGCATTACTGTTCAGCAGGATAGAGAAGATATCTACAAACTCATGATTGGGTACCGCGTCGGTGATATGCATGCGCCCCAGCTCGATATGACTGAAGCATTATTGAAAGAAGCCAGACATTTCGTAGATTGTGTTCAACACCACAAAAAGCCCATCACAAGTGGAGAATCCGGACTTCAAATTGTAAAAATTCTCGAATCAGCATCTGAATCGATGAACCACAACGGAAAATTTATGCCCCTTTCATGATACGGAGCAATTCATGATTCCATTCCTTGATCTCAAAGTACAATACCATTCGATAAAGGAAGAGATCGATGCCGCAGTATTCCGGGTTCTCGAAAGTTCCCAGTTTGTATTAGGTGATGAAGTTGCTGCATTTGAAAAAGAATTCGCAGATTACTCTGGTGCAAAATATGGAGTCGGTGTAAATTCCGGGACAAGCGCCCTTCACTTAGCGCTTCTGGCAGCGGGCGTGGGACCCGGGGATGAAGTGATCACTGTACCATTTACCTTTGTTGCTACAGTCGCAGCAATTGGTTACACCGGTGCAAAGCCTGTTTTTGTCGATATTGACCCGGAATCGTTTACTATGGACCCGGATCTTATTGAATCGAAAATTACGCCCCGAACAAAAGTCATTATTCCGGTTCATTTGTACGGCCAGTCTGCGGATATGGATCCCATCATGGCTATTGCAAAGGATCACAACCTGAAGGTAGTAGAAGATGCTGCACAGGCTCATGGTGCAAAGTATAAAGGGCATCGTGTTGGGAGTATTGGTGATCTTGGTTGTTTTAGTTTTTACCCCGGAAAAAACCTTGGAGCTTATGGCGAAGGGGGCATGGTGACGACAAATAGTACCGAATATAATCATGTTGTGAGGATGTTGCGTGACTGGGGTGCAGAGAAGAAATATCATCATGATCTCAAAGGTTTTAATTACCGCCTTGAGGGGATGCAAGGGGCAATTCTGCGTGTAAAACTTAAATATCTTGAACAATGGACTGAAGCACGGCGTGCCCATGCTAGAAAATATTACGAACTGATAACTGGTGTCTCAACTCCAAAAGAGATGCCATACTCACGCCATGTATATCACGTTTATGCAATACGGACAACACAACGTGAATTACTGCAAAAGAAATTGCAGGAACGAGGCATCAGTACTGGAATCCATTACCCAATTCCTGTGCACCTGCAGAAAGCATGGAAGGGACTCGGATACCGAAAAGGTGATTTCCCCCACAGTGAGAAAGCGGCGGATGAAGTGTTGTCGTTGCCGATGTTTCCGGAAATGACGGATGAACAGATTGTATTCATTTGTAAGGCTTTGAAGCAATTTATTTAAATTGGTGTAATTTATGAAAAACCCGCCAAATATTTTAGTTACTGGGGTAGGTGGAAGATCTGTTGGGCATCAGATTCTCCAGGCATTGCTTCCGCTTGGGGATAAATATTCGATAACAGTTACGGATGCGAATCCTTTCTCATTTGGGTTGTATGAAGTTGCTAACCGGTATATTGTTCCATTGGCCAATGATAAAACATACATCTCTTCGATAAAAAAGATTATTCGCCAGAACAAAATAGATGTAATTTTACCCGGAACTGAAGTTGAGGTTCGAACATTATCAGCGCAGGAAGCAGAAATTTCTAATATGGGTTGTTCTCTTATTGCCAGTCAATATGGTGCGGTAAATTTGTGTTCGAATAAGTGGGATTTGTACCGATGGCTAAAAGACCATAATTTCGATACTCCAACAACAGTTTTAGCTAATGATTGGGAACGTTTGACATATGAATTTGGATTCCCGATCGTAGGAAAACCTGCAAAAAATACAGGGGGATCCCGATCTGTTTCCTTATTAAATAATAAAGAGGAAGTTGAAAAATACCTCGCGCACAATCACGATATTGTAGACGATCTGATATTTCAAGAATATGTAGGATCGGGAGAACACGAATATACGGTTGGAGTATTGATATCAAAGCAGGGTAATGTAATTGATTCAATAGTTATCCATAGGAAATTAGAAGGATTATCTCTCGGAGAGAAGAGAGTAATCGGAGATCAAACATATCATTTATCAACAGGATATTCACAAGGTTTTGTTATAAAAAATCCTAACATACAGAAAAAATGTGAAAAACTTGCATTGGACTTAGGAATTTCAGGTCCGGTTAATATCCAGTGTAGATGCGAAGGGGATACAGTGAAAATTTTTGAAGTTCACCCACGCTTTTCAGGAACGACATCTATTCGGGCAGCGGTTGGTTTCAATGAACCGGATGTACTAATCCGAAATTTTTTAAATAATGAAATATTTACGCATCTCGATTATCAATATAATGTTGCGGCAATCCGTGCATTCAAAAATATAATAGTTCCCTGTACAGAAATGCGAAAGGTACCAAAAATTTAGGAGAGGAGTAGCGATTAGAGCAATTGTAACCGGGGGAACTGGATTTATTGGAAGATATTTGATACAGGAATTAGTAAATCATGACTGGGAACTTATATGCATCGTGAGAAAACAGCATAATTTCGGAAATCTAAAAATCCAGCAAATTTATGGGGATTTGTCCAAACCAGAGTCCTTGGTTTACAAATTCGCGGATGTCGAAGATATCGATGTGATTTTTCACCTTGCCGCAGAATTACCAGTCAATAATCCCCAAAACGACCCTGCAAGATATATTGTTAATAATACACTTGGAACCGTTAAATTACTGGATGTCGCTAAAGAATTGAATTGTCGTTTTATTTATACGTCGAGTATTCCGGTTATTGGAATTCCGCAAGAAATCCCAATAACCGAATCACATCCTTTACGACCCAGAAGTTATTACCATTTAAGCAAATTATTTGGTGAATTGGCCTGCGATATGCAGCGTCGTATCCGTGATGGGAAAATATTCTCCCTAAGAATATCATCCCCATACGGACCAGGAATGCCAGAAAATGCAGTTCTCGCGAAATTTGTTAACCTTGCATTACGATCTCAAAATATCGAATTACTTGGCTCTGGCCAACGAACCCAAAATTTTGTCCATGTCAGAGATATTGTTAATGCAATTAAACTTACAACACAAGCAAAAATCGCAGGAACCTATAACCTCGCCGGATTGAGCTCTGTTAGTATGGAATCACTAGCTCATATCATTTTAGATTTAATACCAGATAGCTCATCTGAAATTCTTTTCAGTGAGGAACCCGACAATGAGGAGAAGTACCGCTGGGATGTTGATCTAACGAATTCAAAAAAACAGTTAGGGTATTATCCAAAAATCTCACTCGAACAGGGATTGGATGAATATATTCAATGGATACGATCATCCATGAAATAAATGGACTATTTCAAATGAAATTAGGTATTATTTCAGACATCCATGCAAATCATGATGCATTATCTGCCGTATTAGCAGATATGACCTCTTCTGTCGATCAAATAGTGTGCGCTGGGGATATATTAGGCTATTATCGAGATGTTAATGAAGTCTGTGAAACTGTTATTGAGGAGGGTATATTTTCAATTCGTGGAAATCATGATGCATACATACTTGGAGAACTATTTCCCGATCCAAAAAAAGTTTGCTCCTACAAAACAGAATGGACAAAATCTCAATTAGACCCTAAAAATCTAGATTGGTTATCAAAACTAAAAGATGAACAGAATATTACAGTTGATGAAAAACACATTAAAATTCGACATGCCAGTCCTTGGGATGAGGTAACATATTTGTACAAAGATTCGGTAGAATTGAATAGAATAAAATTGGCAGATAATGAGATTTTAATTCTTGGACATACGCACCATCCTATGCAGGTAAAATGTGGAAACGGCTTTGTCATAAATCCGGGGTCTGTCGGTCAACCCAGAGACTGGAATCCCAAAGCAAGTTACGTTGTTTTTGATAGTCGGACTACTGAATTCAAATTCTATCGTGTTGCATATGATGTAAAAAAATATCAGAAAAAATTATCTGAAGAGAACTGGAGCAAAGAAATGATTATGATATTAAGTAGGGAGAAATAATACGATTAATCAAATGTATAAATCGCCAAATAAAAATGCACAGAATAATAACACAATTATCTCTATTGATACCAATTTAGTATCATCAAATCAATGGCCTTGGACCTTTAACAGATTACCCTTTATTTATGCCCCGCTTGCAACTCCAAAAAATGGGAATTCTCTGCCGGATTTCCTTCCATTTTCTCTAAATATTGATAAGACAACCAACACGTTGATTCAGATACCAAATCCTTCAATAACTCAAACATTAACAAACGCATATCAAATTAGTTCAACGATTAGTGGCATGATGGAGGATGAGGGAATTGGACGTAACTACGCTGAAGATTTCTTAAATTTTCTTAAAAAAACACTGAGAACCGAGGATTTTCAGGGGATGAAAATTCTTGAGATTGGATGCGGTACTGGATATTTACTTCATCGACTTAATCTTCTCGGTGCAGATGTCATCGGTATCGAACCTGGTGCACATGGGCAAACTGGGTCAAAAAAATACGGGGTAAAGATAATTCAAGATTTTTTTCCATCACCGAAAATTCAAGATAAATTTGATTTGATAATTTTATTCAGTGTATTGGAACACATAGAAAATCCGTTTCCATTTTTAAAAACACTTTTAAAACACAAACGCAGAAATGGAAGGATTGCGCTTGCAGTACCAAATTGTGAGCCATATATTGCTAATGGCGACATTTCTATGTTGATCCATGAACATTGGAGATATTATACGGCAGAGTCCTTACGCCAAACGATCAAATCGGGCATTGGATATAATGTCGACATACGAAAATCAAGTTATGGGGGCTCAGTATATGCAATATCTACAAACCATTTAATTTCGAAAGAGATTGCTACAGACAAAGCCGAAAATGAGATAAAACAATTAATAATGTTTCGAAAAAAGGCAGAAAAAAATTTGGGAGATCTAAAAAAATATTTCTTACGTGCTGCAGCAGACAATAAAGAACTTGGATTTTTTATACCGAGTAGGGTAATTAATGCGCTTTCTATTCTCAATGATGAGATCTCATTACCTAGAATCCGGTTCTTTGATGATAATCATATGCTCCATGGGAAATATTTTCCAGGTTTTAATATCCGCGTTGAGTCACGAGCGAGTTTACTGGAAAATCCTCCCGATGAAATTGTAATATTTTCGCACTCATTTGGAGGTACAATTGCAAAGGAACTGGACAATCATTTTAAAGGTAAATGCCCGATTTTACTATGGAATGATATATTTCAATGATATGATGAAAAAACCAACAAATTTCTGGTTTAGATTCGAAAGTGCATTTTTATGAACTCTATACGTTGTCTCGTGACAGGAGGAGCTGGATTTATTGGATCTGAATTAGTCCGGCAGCTTGCAGAACGTGGTTATCTGGTAACCGTAGTAGATAATTTTGTGAATGGCAAGCGTGAAAATCTCTCTGGGATTCCGAAAAAATCATTAAAAATCGTAAAGGGTGATATAAGGGATGAAAAATGTATCTGGAATCTCATGGATGGAACGGATATCGTATTTCACCTTGCATGTCTCGGTGTTCGGCATTCAATTCATTCGCCTGTGGAAAACCACGATGTAAATGCCTCTGGCACCCTTAATCTTCTCTGGGCAGCAAAAGATGCGGAGGTTCAGCGTTTTGTCCACATTTCCACATCCGAAGTGTACGGAACTGCCATGACTGTCCCTATGACTGAAGACCACCCCACGTATCCCATGACAGTCTATGGTGCGGCAAAACTTGCAGGTGAAGCGTACGCCCGTGCATTTTACCGGACCTATGGGTTCCCGACCGTTGTCGTCCGGCCATTCAATACGTATGGTCCACGCTGCCATCACGAGGGGGATAGCGGGGAAGTGATTCCGAAATTCATGTTGAGGTGTCTTGCCGGTCAACCGTTGATAATTTTTGGTGATGGGATACAAACGCGGGATTTCCTCTATGTCAGTGATACTGCACGAGGTATTATCCTGGCCGGGGAATCTGCTGATACCGTCGGAAATACAATTAATTTAGGGTCCGGCGCTGAAATCACCATCAATAAACTTGCAAAGACCATTTCAAGTGTCACGAAAAAATCTGATACCCCAATACACTACGAACCACAGCGTCCGGGGGATACTCTGCGGCTTTATGCAGATATATCCAAAGCAAGAAAGATTCTTGATTTCCAGCCACAGATCACCCTGAAAGAGGGGTTATCCAATCTTATGGCATGGTATACAAGCCAGGGTTTGTCCGCTGAAAACTTACTCGAACAAGAAATAACACATACATGGATAAAGTATGAAAAGTAAATCCCACGAAAATCCCATGACGATTCCTGTTGCAAAACCGTGGTTGGGTCAGGAAGAGGCTGATGCCGCAAAAAGAGCAATTTTTTCGGGCTGGGTTACCCAAGGCCCGGAGGTTGCAGCATTTGAAAAGGAATTTGCAGCATCAGTGGGCGCCACTCATGCCTGCGCGGTCTCTAATTGTACAACCGCTCTTCATGTCGCGCTTCTTGCATCAGGTATTAAAAACTATGATGAAGTAATTACCGTCAGCCATTCTTTCATTGCGACGGCAAATAGCATCCGATATTGTGGTGCAATCCCCGTTTTTATCGATATCGACCCCTTAACTTTCAATATAAATCCTGATCGTATCGAAGAAGCAATTACTGATAGTACTAAGGCAATCCTTGCAGTTCATCAATTGGGGATGCCCTGCGATATGAAAAAAATCAATAAAATTGCACATGCCCATGGCATACAGGTCATCGAAGATGCAGCATGTGCGATCGGAAGTGAGATACGGTTGGGAAAAACGTGGGAACGGATCGGAAAACCTCACGGAAATATTGCATGCTTCTCCTTCCATCCCCGCAAACTTCTCACAACCGGTGATGGGGGCATGTTAACTACCAGGCTGGCTGACCGCGATGCTACATTCCGCCTTCTTCGGCAGAATGGGATGAGTGTTCCGGATTCTGTCCGGCATGGTGCTCATGAAGTAATTTTTGAATCATATCCGGTTTTAGGCTATAATTTCCGTATGACCGATATTCAAGCAGCTGTTGGAAGAGAACAGTTGAAACGGCTCAATGCAATGATCGAACGCCGCAGGTATCTTGCGGAACGCTATCGACAAGTTCTCGATGAGAATCCAGAAATAGTATGCCCCTATGAACCTCAACGGGCAAAAAGTAACTGGCAGAGTTTTTGTGTAAGGCTCCCGGAATCCTGTAATCAGAGAGAGGTAATGCAGTATCTGCTGAATCGGGGAATTGCTACACGACGCGGAGTTATGTGTGCCCACCGGGAAAAACCCTATATAGGTACCTGTCGGTTTGAGCTGCCCGAATCCGAAAAGGCCCAGGATCATTGTATCATCCTACCTCTGTTCTATAAGATGACGGAAACTGAACAGGATTATGTTGCAGAAAAATTAAAATCCGCATGTAAGAGGAGATAATATGATGGGTAATAGAATTCAAACTATTGATTCCCCAGCAAAAAGTCCCGAAGAAAAACAAATTTTTTCTTTTTTATCAATTGTAACACCTGCATATAACGAGAAAGAAAATCTTCCCGTCCTCTATAATCGTCTTATCGAAGTTTTATCTAAATTAGGAATAGAATGGGAATGGGTCATTGTTGATGATCATTCGGATGATTCAACATTTGAAGTAATAAAAAAAATTGCTGCATCTGATAAACGTATTCGCGGAATTCGGTTTTCCCGAAATCATGGTTCTCATCTCGCAATTTCTTGTGGTCTGGCTAATGCAAAAGGGGACTGTGCTGTGGTTATGGCTGCAGACTTACAGGATCCTCCTGAGGTAATAATTGATTTATATAATGAATGGAGGAAAGGAGGGCATGTCGTTTGGGCCATACGGGGACGCAGAGATGGCATCAATATTGTTTATCGAGTGTTTGCAAAATGTTTCTGGTGTGCGATAGCAATTCTTTCTGGTGTGAAAAATATTCCATCACAAGGTATTGATTTCTTTCTCATAGATCGAAAAGTTATAACAAATCTTTGTCAATTCAATGAGAGTAATACGAATATCGTGATTCTTATCGCATGGATGGGTTTTGATCAAACATCAATTACGTACACGAAACGTAATCGATTACACGGCACGACGGGTTGGGCTCTGAAGAAAAAAACCAAGATTGTAATTGATTCAATTATCTCCTTTAGTTATATTCCGATACGTTTTATCTCTTACTTGGGAATTATTACTGCAATAATTGGGTTTCTTTATGCATTATTTGTTATCTTTAATTCATTTTTCGGCAAACCTCCAGAAGGATGGTCATCGCTTATGGTGGCAATTTTTCTGGTAGGTGGTATCCAGATGATAATGTTGGGAATTCTTGGAGAGTACATCTGGCGTACACTGGAGGAATCACGAAGACGTCCACGATATATTATTGAAGATATGATTACTGGATGTGATAAGGAAAACTGAACATAATATCTCCAATTCATAAGTCCGATCTTAAGTTCAAAGGGTATCATAAGAGAGAAAAATTTAGACGGAGCCGTTCTGAATAATTATAAGATCAGCAATTTCAGATAGGAGAAATGAAAACGCTAACATGAAAAATTTCCGGTATTTTTCGTTCATCATTTTTTCCATAGCATTCCAGTCCCTGAGTGGCATCTTCAGTAAATATGCAGCGCTTTCTTTGCCTACCCCCTCACTTATTGGAATAGTGACCAATGTCTTCTACATCCTCTCTCTAGGGTGCCTTTTTCTCCAGGCAATCGTGTGGCAGCAGGCACTTCGCCATTATCCCTTATCCGTGGCGTATCCCTTTATGGGGCTGGTTAATTTTGTTGTACTCTTTTCTTCGGCAGTCCTGTTCCAGGAGGGAGTTTCTCTAGTAAATATTGTGGGGTTGATCCTGATCTCTGTGGGGATTGTTGTGCTGTCACATGAAATAGGAGATTCAGCATGATCTTCTCGTTGGTTCTTGTTTTCCTTGCGGTATTACTCACCGGGATCAGTCAGGTGCTTCTGAAGATTGGTGCGGCACATCTGGGAAAACGGAGAAAGTCAGTCCTGAATGCATACCTAAATTACTATACAATTACTGCCTATGGCATGCTGCTTCTTGTTACGGTGATCTCTGTGATTGCTTTGATTGGTGGGATCCCGCTGAAGTTGTTTTACGCGATTGCATCGCTGAATCTTGTGGTGGTAGTGGGGTTGTCATGGGGGGTATTGAAAGAGAAGGTCACGAAGAAAATGGTTGTAGGAATTGCGTCAATCGTTTTGGGAATTGTGGTATTTAATGTTTAATGTCGATACAATCTGCCTCTTGCAGAGTGTAGTTTAAAGATTCAACGGTAAAATTGGCGTTAGGGAATCACGTTGTGGAATGTTGAACTGGATCACAGTTATCATCGAGAATTGAAAGGATGGTTTTGACGTGTAAATGATAACTATTTTATTATTCTTTATTCAACACTATAATTGGAAAGGCTCATAACATCGTAGACCGTTTCATTTGACTACTACGGTTCACATCATAAACCCACAAGGATAAAGACCGCATTTCAATACTCTATCGGTAGAGTGCGCTGAGTGAGACCTTGAAAGAAACAAGATTGCCACACGGATATTGTTTGTGGAACCACTTAAATAAATCACTTAAAAATACCGATTACGTTAAGAACAATTGGTTCTGGATAGGTATATAACTAGGACTCACGAGGGAGATGGCTGATTATATTGAAGAACATTTTAAAAAATTTTTCCCTGAAATTTCAAAAACATTCCAGCAATAACGATATACGGGATATTTTACTTATAACTCTGGTTTATACATTTTGTCATGGATTATCATTATTCAACACAGGCATCTTTTGGGATGATTGGCTATATGCATTGTACAATAAATCAGAAATGTTTTCTGCTTTCATTCAAGCGGGCAATCCTCCATTTGCGTATTATTTAAATTTTATTTTTTCCCAACCCTATGGAATAACTATAGCAAGATTTGTTGTATTTTTCTCATTTTTCATTGCTATCCTCGCTTTTTATGGCATATTAAAATCTGTTAGAAATATCGATAGGGATACAATCGTCATATTATGTATTTTGTTCGCCGTTATTCCCGTGAATTTTGCACGAATTGCAATTATCACTAATTTTTATGCAATAAGTTATGGCTTATTTTTCCTTGCTTGGTACGTTTTGACAAAATATCTGGAAACAAGAAAACTCCACTTTCGAATCTGCGCCCTCCTCCTTTTTATGATATCGTTCTTAACTCAATCGTTGCTCGTTTTTTTCATTATTCCGATCTGTTTTATCGCATACTGGTTTAGAAACGACATCCACTCAATAAAATCATTAATCAGAACATATACCAGATATGTTGACTTCCTCGTATTACCCATGCTTTTTTTTGGATTGAAAAATATATTCTGGAAACCCTTTGGCATATATGAGGGTTACACCCAATTAACTGTTGGAAAATTTTTGTCTATACCTTATAATTTTGTGTATTCATTATATTCTACAGCGGGATATATCATTTCAAAATTTTATCAATTTCTTTACTCTCCCCTAGAAACACATCTATTAGAATTATTTTTTTTCTGCGTTTTTTTTATAATTATCTTTTACCTTATTCGGAAAAGAGATATTATATCTGAAAATAGTGTTAAAAACGACATTTTTTTGATTTTTATTGGAGTTTGCGTTTTCCTGATTGGCATGTTCCCCTATCTTGCAGTAGGGAATATACCGAATTATTCTGATTGGAATTCAAGAAACCAGCTTCTCCTGCCACTCGGTGCAAGTATCATCCTTTTTTTTGCAATCTCATTTTTCTCCAAAAAAATGTCTCTCTCAAAAAGAACAGTTCAAGTCATTTTTTCCCTGCTTATTGCCGGATTTATTATAATTAATGCTGGTTCTTATCTTGATTATCAGGGAGATTCCTTCAAACAGGAGTCGTTACTAATTCATTTTAACGAAAGCGGAATTATGAGAAGTTATTCCACGTTTCTCTTTAATGACACAACAACCCAACTGAATGGGAACGAAAGGAGTTACCGATTCTATGATTACACGAGTATGATGAAATATGTATTCAAGAATGATACTCGATTTGGTGTTAGACTTGACGAGTTTCAAGGAAAAATGAAAAAGAATATTAGTTATTATAAGGATTATAAATCATGGAATTTTGGAAATTATTCTTTTCAAGATCGTCAGTATTATATCATTATCATCCAACAAGGGCCCACTTCACTTAACCGTATGTCTACACTCTTACTTATGTATGAACAGTACATGTGTCCAGAGAAATTTTTGAGTGATGCAAATAATATTACTTTACTGAGTTATGAAATCTATTCTCCTGAAACAGATTTTTTGGGATAGTTAGTGAATCGAAGTATTCGTTCAGACTGAGATTAAAAAACACTTTTTCATATAAAGAAGTGTTACCTATTAATTCAACAATTATGCATATGATTATAGCGTTAAATAATATGGAATGATCCTTCTCATGTCCCCACACTACCCCACAATTCACATCGGTTATATCATCAAGAAATATCAGTTTGGCGAATCGCAAAAACCCTATCATGCGCTGCGCGATGAGATTATCAATTCAGTCATGTCGCCTTTCGCTTGCTGCATAGATAATAGATATATGAAGAATGCGGGATTCTTCTGTGTGCGTGGTATCTATGTCCAATAACATCGCAATCCGCGTCAGCCATATCGGCAAGAAATATCCGCTTGGCGGATCGCAGGAGAAATATCTCACGCTCCGCGATACTATTGTTAATTCGGTGAAGGCATCGGTCAAGCGATTCCATCGTCCTCCTCCTTCTGAAGAGTTCTGGGCGCTGAAAGATGTTTCATTTGATGTAGAGAAAGGGGAGGTTGTGGGAATTATCGGGCGGAACGGTGCCGGGAAATCGACGCTGCTGAAGATGTTATCCAGGATTACCACTCCGACTGAAGGAACCATTGAACTCCACGGGCGGGTGGGGTCATTATTAGAGGTTGGGACGGGTTTCCACCCGGAGATGACCGGACGAGAGAATATTTTTCTCAACGGTTCGATCCTTGGGATGAAAAAGACCGAGATTGAAGAAAAGTTCGATGAAATTGTTAAATTTGCTGAGGTTGAGAAATTCCTTGATACTCCGGTTAAACGGTATTCGAGCGGGATGTATGTGCGGCTCGCGTTTGCAGTAGCGGCGCATCTGGAGCCGGAGATTCTAGTGGTGGATGAGGTACTCGCTGTGGGGGATGCCGGCTTCCAGAAGAAGTGTTTGGGGAAGATGGGGGAAGTTGCGATGGAAGGGAGGACAGTACTCTTTGTGAGCCATAACATGGGGTCAATTCATAGCTTATGCAATCAATGTATACTATTAGATCAGGGTCATTTAATCGAAAAGGGATCTACAAATTCTATAATTTCGCAATATATCTCATCATCAAGCAATAAATGCAATGAATATATACAACCCCACAATCCAGAGAAACCGATCAATCTGCGTAGAATTTCTTTATTAAATGCTGAAGGTAAATCGTCCCACGAATTCAGATTTGACGAACATTTTCAAATCTGTGTTGAATATGAAATTAATAAGCCCGTTATTGATTGTTCAGTCTGGTTGGGAATTAGAACAGTTGAGGGTATTGTAGCATTTGAAACAGCAGAATCGGATATTGATGATTATTTATTGAATGAACGTGAAGTAGGATATTACAAGTCTGATTTCAAATGTCCTCCAAAATGGTTGAATGCCGGAAATTTCTATCTTGTAGTCGGTATCGCGAAATGGCATCCCCCAATTAGTTATGATCGCATAGATACCCTTGGATTTTCGATTCTGAATACTGGGACTCCAGAAAAACTTCGAACAGGATATGATAGACATGGGATATTGCAGCCATTTTTAAAATGGGAGTGTTCAAAGGTATCCAATCCTGAAATCATTTGAAATCATAAATAATGGCACACAACGTAATTGAGTCTCATATGAGTCTTGATTATAATGAATTTGTAGTTTCATCCAATACTGCTTACCAAAGAGAATATCTTGATTAATGCGCTGAAATGAATATATGTGTAAAATTATTTTTGTAAATTGCACATACATTTCTTTGAAATATTTGTTCAATAAATATTTTAATAATGACAGAAATTATCGGCTTAATCCCTGCACGTGCGGGATCAAAGGGGATTCCTGGAAAAAATATCAAAATTTTATCGGGAAAACCATTAATTGCATGGACTATTGAGGCCGCATTGAGAAGTAAAACATGTTCGCGGCTTATTGTCTCAACCGAAAGTGAGACTGTTAAGAAAATTTCTCAAGAATGGGGGGCCGAAGTCCCATTCATTCGGCCCCAACATCTCGCGAGTGATACCACTACATCAATTTCTGTCATAAATCATGCTATAGAATATCTCCTAAATGAGGGTTTCAAAGAATCGGATTATATCCTCCTCCTTCAACCAACATCTCCTTTGCGGAATGAAGTGGATATACAAAATGCAATAACTATTGGCCAATCAAAACATGCAATAGCTGTGATAAGTGTAACCGAACCCCAGTATCATCCGTGTAAGACACATATTATTACTCCTCAAGGAGTTTTACAAAGATTTTTTAAGAACCATTCTGATAATGAACGGCGGCAGAATCTTCCAACTACTTATGCAGAGAATGGGGCGATATACCTGAATAGAATTTCCTCGCTTACTGAAGAACAAACGTTTATTCCGGAAAATAAAACACACCCATATATTATGCCTCCTGAACGTTCGATAGATATTGACACACCCTGGGATCTTCACTTGGCTGAGTTGATATTAAAAGATCAGAAAGAAGTTTATGAATAAAATCCATAAAGAGTTTTTTTATAAAATACTCCTATGAAAATGGATCTGCAAGAGAAAAATGAAATCACAGAGATTTTTATTCAGTAATCAAAACCCTAATAAACAAAAAAATATAAATGTAATATAGTAGGAAGGTTCATTCCATGAAATATTGCAAAAAATGTCTAATGCCCGACACCCGACCCGGAATTCAGTTCCATGAAGATGGCATCTGTGCACCGTGTCATAATTACGAAAAACAAAAAACTACGGATTGGGGTCAAAGGAAGAAGGAACTAGAAAAAATATGCAATAAATATCGAGGAAAATATGGGGATGGATATGATTGTGCGATTTCTGTTTCTGGGGGAAAAGATTCGCACTTCCAAGTATACGTAATGAAAGAAATTATGAAGATGAATCCCGTTTTGTTATCTGTAGGGAATATTGATTGGACTGAAACGGGAAAGAAAAATCTGGAAAATTTATCAGATACATTTGATTGTGATATTATTTCTTTGATGCCAAATCATCACGTAGCAAGGGAAATGGCAAAAAAAGCTTTTTATGAGATCGGATCTCCCACATGGTATGCGGATGCATTAATTTATGCATACCCCTATCGTATGGCCATGCAATTGGGTTTGCATCTTTTAATATATGGAGAAAATGTGAATTATTCGTATGGTGGAAAATATAATCAGGAGACGCCATCTGCAAAAATGCAACCATTAAATGATGTAGTAAAACCGATTTGGAAGGAGTGGTTTAAAGATGGGCAGGTAACCGAAAAGGAGTTGGCATCTGCCAGACAACCTACATTAGAAGATTGTGAAAAACATGGGTTAGATCCAATTTATTTAAGTTATTTTGTTCCTTGGGATAGTCACCATAACTATCAGGTTGCCAAACGATGGGGATTCCGTCAGTTATCCCATGAGTATGTTCGGGAAGGCACGATTGAACAGTATAATCAAATTGATTCGATAAGTTATCTCCTCAACCAGTATTTAAAATACCCAAAATTCGGTCATGCTTCAGCGACGGAGATGGCTTCACGGTGGATTCGTGCCGGGCTTAAAACGAGAGCCGAGATGATTCCATTAGTAAAAGAGTACGATAAAAAACTTGACCAAGGGATTGTCGATCACTTCTGTGAGTTTGTCCGAATGAGTCCACGGGAATTCTGGGCGATTATGGATAAATGGTATAGCCCAGAGTTATTCTTCCAGGATGCAGATGGTATCTGGCATGAAAAATTTGAAGTGGGTGTTGGGTTAGTAAAATAGCCGGATACAGAATTCTTTAATTACTAATCGATTACTATTTTTTTACACATTATGAATTATTTTGAAATTGCCAGAAGAAAAATAGGACCTGCATATCCTCCAATAGTCATCGCGGAAATTGGTATTAATCATGAAGGGGACATAAAAAAAGCCATCCGGATGGTGGATGACGCATATTCCGCAGGATGCGAATGTGTAAAATTTCAATGTCATGTAATAACAGATGAGATGATACCGAATACGGTTATTCCCGGAAATGCATCAGAAAGTATCTGGGACATCATGTCCCGTTGTGCTTTGAATGAAAACGATGAACTTTTTTTAAAAGAATATGTCGAATCAAAAGGTTTAATTTACCTTTCTACACCATTTTCTCGCGAAGCCGCCAGACGATTAGAAAAAATGAATGTTCCCGCATACAAAATTGGTTCGGGGGAGTGTAACAATTATCCCCTTATTGAGCATATTGCCAAATGTGGTAAACCTGTAATATTAAGTACGGGTATGAATGATATCAAATCTATCGAACCGGCTGTAGAAATATTTAGGGATAACAACATTCCATTCGCCCTTTTACACTGTACTTCGATTTACCCAACTCCGTATTCAAAAGTGCGCCTCGGTGCACTACACAATTTAAAACAAGCATTTCCTGATGCAGTACTAGGTCTTAGCGATCATTCTCTTGGTAATTACACCTGTTTTGCTGCTGTAGCTTTGGGTGCATCAATCCTAGAGAAACATTTTACTTCAGACAAAAATTGGCCGGGGCCAGATAATCCCATTTCTCTTGAACCACAGGAGCTCAAAGATCTCATACATGGTTCAAATGCAATTTACGAAGCGATGGGTGGTAAAAAAGATATTCTGCCAGAGGAAAAACCGACAATTGATTTCGCGTATGCATGTGTCGTTTCTATACGACCTATTTTAGAAGGGGATGAATTAACTTCTGAAAATATATGGGTAAAAAGGCCGGGTACTGGTGAAATTAAAGCACAGCATTATGAAAATTTACTTGGGAAAAAAGTGTCTAGAAATATCAGAGAGAATCAACAATTGAAATGGACAGATATAACCAATTAGTTTGTTATCGAATAATAATAATGGTTAGTCAAATTTAATTCGGAATGGGGATTTTAAAATGGATAAAATAAATACTGAAATGGATCTCGAGGCTCAAGCCTTTGACAACCGGTTACGGGAACGAATAAAAAATGGCCATATCCCGGATCTTCGCAAAGTGCAAAATTGTGATTGGTTTTACAATAATGTCTGGAGACGCCCTTATAGTGTCGATATGGTCTACGGGAAAATATTACAGTTCGCATTAAATCATCTTAAAGGAAAAAAAAGAGTTTTGGAGATTGGTTGTGGTCCCGGATATATTTCTCTGGAACTTGCGCGAAATGGATATGATGTCATGGGCATTGATGTTTCAGCGTATAGTATACAGATTGCAAATCAAATGGCTCAAGAGAATCCTTTTCAAGAGGGATTCGGTCATCTCGAATATCAAAAATGCGATTTTTTATTGTCAGATTTTCCTGAAAACTCGTTCGATGCAATATGTTTCTTTCAAACATTACACCATTTTGACTCCCCGGAACTAGTAATCGAGAAAGCAAAAACAATTTTGAAACCTGATGGAATAATTATTGTTAATGAGCCATCACGAGATTTAATTACCCCAAAAGATGCTGCATTCTATGCGCTGATAAGAATTTTATTATCTGTAAGTAATCATTGGTACTCAAATATTCACATACCCAAGTCTGAAGAAGAACTTAAAAAATATGCTCATGAATGTTTTAATGAATTTAAAGAGGCGAAAGATGGAGATGAAGATGTACAATCAATTCATGATAACTCCTCATATTCATCTGAAATAATTGCAATTCTGAACGAAAATTTTACGAAAATATCTGTTGAATGGGATTATGCGTTTGTACCAAGAACTGTCGGAGGATTAAGATTTGAATCCGAAGAAAAAACGAAATCTGTTGCTGAGTTTTTAGAAATTTTTGATCTGTACGCAATTTCCACGGGATTAATTTCACCCGGGGGTTTTTTTTATGCGGGTTCCATAAAACAATAGAGGGTATGTCTATGAGGAAAAAAATTTTATTTATAACAGGAACCCGGGCTGATTTTGGAAAATTAAAACCACTCATGCTAAAAATTGAAAATTCGAAAGATTTTGAATGTTTTATTTTTGCAACGGGGATGCATACCTTATCTCGTTATGGTCTTACATACGATGAAATTAGGAAAACGGGTTTTAAAAATATCTTTATGTATATAAACCAAGATGCAAGCTGCAATATTTCTATGGATATTATCCTCTCTAATACAATTGAGGGGATTAGCCGGTATATTCATGAGTTTCGACCGGATATGATTGTTGTCCATGGTGATCGTGTTGAAGCTCTTGCTGGTGCAATAGTTGGTGCGTTAAATAATGTTCTCGTGGCACATATTGAAGGTGGTGAACTATCCGGAACAGTTGATGAATTAATACGTCACGCGGTGAGCAAATT
>Ga0116171_10001962_pt1 | contig 19969 bp, 15 predicted proteins | sample AD_JPNHW2_MetaG_FD_89798 | JGI IMG/M metagenome (GOLD analysis project Ga0116171, IMG submission 89798) | Active sludge microbial communities of municipal wastewater-treating anaerobic digesters from Japan - AD_JPNHW2_MetaG | ecosystem: Engineered > Bioreactor > Anaerobic > Digestate | place... | reverse complement strand
TTACCGTTACTTTTACATAGCGGGCATTCACTTCAGGAAAAACATCAGCGAACTCCCTGATGCCGTCAGCCTGTTTCCATAAGGCTGCATTATATTTCCGGGTGAGAGCGGTTGTGTATTTTTCCCCGTTTACCGAGGTTTCGACTGTGATTTCAACCGGTTCAAAGATCCAGGAACCTGTGTTGACCAGATATCCCAGGTTTATAGATCGAATGGCTGTTTTTTTTCCGAGGTCGATGCAGGCAACAGCATCGCTGCCTTCAAATCCGAGCCAGCGGCCGTCGGCAAATTTTTTCGATCCGCGGATGCCGTCGGTCAGGGATGCAGGGCCTCCGGCGCTGTATTTTTCGGACGGCAGGTTATCCAAGGTAACGGTTTTACCGAATGAAACCGGAAGAGATACCTCAGCGACGTTCCCAACGCGTTTTTTCCCGATATAGCTAACAGCTTTCAGTGTTACCGGTAGTTTCAGCATGACCGGTTTGGTAAAAACGGACATGTTATCGGTCGGCAAGGTTCCGTCGGTGGAGTAATAAACATTAAGATCGGGTTTTGTGGAAGCTGAAACGAGGCTGATCTCGACCTTGTCGGAAGCGGCATCGTAGCGGAAAGAGAATTCAGGCTTGTCGATAATTTCCGGTTTCCCTTTCATGTCGAGGACTACAACAGTACAAATTTCATCCAGCCCTGATTGCGGCAGGGTAATTTCGACGCTGCCGTTTTTGCGGGTAATGGTCAGCGGCGTTTCCGATTTGTCGGAGAGCAGGAAAGCCTTTACGGTTTCATTCATCAGACCGGGCAGGTTGATTTTTCCTGCTTGCGGATTGCCGAAAATGTGCAGGAACAGACGGGTTCCGCCTTCGGTTTCCTTTTGCGTGCATTTGCCCCAGGCCGGGTTTTTAAAAGGCCCTGCCTGTGTACCGTAGATGGAAGCGCCGTTTATTTTCATCCATTTGCCGATAGTCTTCAGCCTTTCAATGCTTTCGGGCGGGAATACGCCTTCGGAGGTGGGCCCTACATTCAGCAGATAATTGCCGCCTTTTGAGGCGATATCCACGAGATTATAAATGAGTTGCCCGGCCGTTTTCCAGTTATGGTCGTTGGCGTTGTATCCCCAATGGTCATTCATGGTCATGCACGATTCCCAGTCGACGCCCGGTAAGCCTGTATCGGGAATTTCCTGTTCCGGGGTGCCGTAATCGCCCAGCGCCTTTTCGTTACTGCTCAGACCCGCCATTCCTTCGCGGAATACGTCGATGCGGTTGTTGATAATGATGTTTTTATTGAATGAACGGATATAATTGTATAGGTCAAGGGCGCGGTCGTGGTTCCAGGTGCTTTCCCATTCGCCGTCGAACCACAGGATGGAAATGTCGCCGTATTTCGTCAGAATTTCATGAATCTGGTTCTTAAGATATTGAACATACCGGTCGAAGTCGGCGCCTTCGGCGCTGCGGTCTTTCTCCCAATCGCGGCGGGGCAGGTAATCGGGGTGGTGCCAGTCCATGATGGAATGATACCAGCAGATGCGCATATCGTATTTGCGGCAGGCATCGGCGAGTTCCTTCAGGATATCGCGTTTGAACGGCGTCGACATCACATCGAAATCGGTCTGGTCCGAATCCCAGAGGCAGAAACCGTCATGGTGTTTCGAGGTCAGTACGATGTATTTCATGCCGGCATCCTTTGCAGCCTTCACCCATTCTTCGGCGTTGAATTTCACCGGGTTAAACTGCTGAACAAATTTGTCATATTCTTCTAAAGGAATCCGGGCAGTGGTCCGGATCCATTCGGCATGTCCCGAGTCGCCTTTCCACTCACCGGCAGGGATGGAATAGAGCCCCCAGTGGATGAACATCCCGAAACGGGCTTCACGCCACCATGCCATCCGGGCATCTTTTTCAGATAAGGCCTCCTGCCCGGAGAGTTGAAGGCCGAATGTTGTGAGTAGGAGGAGTATGGTAAAAGCTGTCAGCAATTTTGTTTTCATGGCCGGTAAATTAAAGCATTCATTATGAGCTATGTAAATTACAGAAGAACGGCAGTTAGAAAAAGAATAACATGCAGGATATTTTCTTTGCTAAGATATAGAAACGAATACAGATACCGAAATCCCGGTAAGATTATTCAATTAACTGATAGCTTTTAGATATTCTTACTTCCTTGCCTGACCCTATCGGTAAGAGAATCATTCCTATCGGTCAGCAGCCTTCAGCCTGGAGCATGTTGCCGGTTGAGATTCAGGATCTTGTTTATAATCGTACATTTGCCCCTGAATTACACTGTATGTTTGAAAATCTGAACCAGCCTTATCCTTTCAATAATAACTTCAAACATAACCTGCGCACAATAAGTTTTGTAAGCATGGGTTTTGTACTGATCGTGCTGTATTTTCAGCCGTTTGGTATAAATTTTCTTGCTTCAGCCAGGGATGGTTATTTTGTCCTGGTGATGGGGCTTGTCAGTGCGGCTACATTCTTCTTAAGTACCATGATTTTTCCGGGCCTGTTTCCGAAACTATTCAATCCGGACCGGTGGACAATACGTAAAGAATTGATTTGGAATACAGGGATGATCGTCGTGCTGGCCGTGGGATTTTCAGTATCGGCTCTTTTATTCCGGATTTCCGGACTGAAATCGATGACACTTTTCCGTTCCGGAGCGCTGGCGCTGTTGCCCCTTGTGCTTTTCAACCTGATCAACTATAACCGTTCTCTGAAAGAAAAATTAGTCCATGCAATAGATTCAGGCCGCCATTGGTTGGCTGAAGAACGAAAATCGCCGCTTCAGGCTATTACTGATCGTGTACGCATTGAGTCTGAGAGCGGGAAGGAGTTTTTCGAAGGGGAAGTGAGAAATATTGTTTTAATCCAATCAGCCAGCAATTATATTGAAATTTTTTACCGCGATGGCGGTGTGGTTCGAAAGCAACTGTTAAGGCAAACATTGACCGCTGTTGAGTTGAAGCTATCGGCTTTTCCCTGTATCAGGAAGTGTCACCGGCGCTGTCTGGTGAATACCGGCCAGGTATTAAAACTGACCGGCATTTCCCCGAATTACACGCTCGAAGCCGAAGGTCTTGATTTCCGCATTCCCGTTTCGCGGCAGAATGTCGCCGAATTCAGGAAATTGGTTTCTTCAAAATAAAGAGCATCCATTCCGGTAAGTAAATTTTAAGGTTTAGTTACCGGCTTCTTAAAAAGAAGGTTGTTTTGCCTCGAAACATGACGCATTTCATCCCTGACCGACCTGCATTTCATCCCTCATTGCAGCGATTCCGCCCTATAATAGCAGTACAGCCCTTTTTTCAAAAGGACTGATTTTTCAGGTCTACTTTTGTGGTTCATTCGGTCACGGCACGACATGGCGCTTTAGGACAGCGCACTTACTCCATTCCGGATAAGGGGTTTAACAATCGTAAATTATTCTGTTAATGATCTCAATGAAAAAACTAAATATGGGTGGACTGGTAATTCCTGTCCCTATAATCCAGGGGGGTATGGGAGTGGGCATCTCACTTTCGGGGCTTGCCTCTGCAGTGGCAAACGAAGGCGGAGTTGGCGTGATTTCGGCTGCGGGGTTGGGAATGATATACCGCGACAGATCGGATAACTTCCTCAATAATTGCGTGATCGGATTGAGGGAGGAGATCAGGAAAGCCCGCGCAAAAACAAAAGGCGTTCTGGGCGTAAACATTATGGTGGCGCTCAGCAATTATGACGATATGGTGCGCACTTCCATCGAGGAAGGGATTGACATGATTATTTCGGGGGCAGGGCTGCCGCTTGATCTACCAAAATACCTTACTCCCGGTTGCAAAACACGCCTGGTGCCGATTGTTTCATCTGCAAGGGCTGCAAAACTGATCTGCGACAAATGGCTCACTAATTACAGCTATCTGCCCGATGCGGTCATCGTTGAAGGCCCGAAGGCCGGAGGGCATCTTGGCTTTAAACCGGATCAGATTTTTGATGAAAATTTTCAACTTGAAAGACTTATTCCCGAAGTTGCCGATACTATAAATATGATTTCCACTCGTGAAGGAAAGTCTATTCCCGTGATAGCGGCCGGCGGGATTTATTATGGATCAGACATTGCAGAAATTTTCAGCCTGGGGGCTTCGGGTGTACAGATGGGGACGCGCTTCGTTACAACGAACGAGTGTGATGCCTCCGATGCATTCAAACAAGCTTACCTTAATGCAGCGGAAGATGATGTCCGCATTATCAGGAGCCCGGTGGGAATGCCGGGAAGGGCCATCCGTTCGCCTTTCCTGGAAGAAGTGGAGGCCGGAAAACGCCAGCCGAAGACCTGCCCCGTGAATTGCATCCGCACCTGCGATATTCGCACTGCTCCTTATTGCATCATGGCTTCGCTCACTTCGGCGTTGCGCGGGAACTTTCGCAGGGGTTACGCCTTCTGCGGAAGCAATGTATGGCGGACAAACGAAATTATTTCTGTTAAGGAACTGATGCAAACACTAAAAATGGAATACCAGGCCTGCATGGCGGAAGCTGAACTGGTAACCTGTTAGAATTCCATATAATTTATAAGTGTCGGATGGAAAGTAAAGCCGGATAGGATGAACTCCTGTACGGCTTTTTACATTGAGAAATTTCAGCCCGGTCCGGGAAATATATTAATCTGCCGGACAAATTCAGAAGAGAATACTGCCGGCCTCCTGGTAATTTATCTTCAGCTAGTTTTCAACATCCTATTTCCTGAGAGAATTTTTAATTTTCTTTGCAGGATCATGCCTCTCCACATTTCCTCTCTTAATTCGGGCAGTAACGGCAACTGCTATTATATCGGCAATGAGCGTGATGCCGTGCTTATTGATGCCGGGATATCGTGCCGTGAAACCGAGCGGCGGATGAAACGGCTCGGATTGTCCCTGGAAAAAGTGAGGGCTGTTTTTATTTCGCACGAGCACACCGATCATACGCGAGGCGTGGAAGTGCTTTCGCGCAAACATCATCTCCCGGTTTATATTTCGGCTCCTACATACCAGAACAGCTACCTGAAACTCGATCCGGCATTGTTGAAGCATTTCGACGCTCTGTCGCCCTTAAAGATAGGTTGCCTTGATATATGCGCTTTCCCGAAGCGTCACGATGCATCCGATCCGCATAGCTTCACCATAAGTCATGATGGCGTTACGGTCGGGGTTATGACCGACATAGGCAGCCCGTGTGAGCATGTGGTACAACATTTCAGCCGGTGCCATGCCGTATTTCTCGAAGCCAATTATGACGAAAGGATGCTTGATGAGGGAAGATACCCCTACTACCTGAAAAAGCGTATCAGCAGCGATGTCGGCCACCTGTCGAACCGTCAGGCCCTGGAACTGTTCCGGCATCACCGGCCCGCGTTTATGACGCACCTGATATTGTCGCATCTGTCGAAGGAAAACAACAGGCCTGAACTGGTGTATGAATTGTTCGGCACACATGCAAACGGAATCCAGATTGCGGTTGCGTCGCGATTTGAGGAGTCGGGCTTGTTTTGTGTTGGATGACGGTTCCTGACGGACTCTATTTCCGTGATTCTTCAATCATTATTTTCCTGAGCATGCTGAGGGCCGATATTGCAGCCCGCTGGATATTCCTGCCGCGGTGGTCGCCCAGGATGAATTTCCGGGTAACGGTTCCAAGAGGCGAAGCCACGGCTATCCATGTCGTTCCTACTGGTTTTTCAGGCGTTCCGCCGGACGGGCCGGCTACTCCGCTGGTGGCAATGGCATAATCCACGGTGAAGCGTTCCCTGGCTCCTTCGGCCATTTCCTTTACAGTTTCACTGCTTACGGCGCCGTGTTGTGCCAGCGTTCGGGGCTTCACACCCAGCAATTTTTCCTTTATTTCATTGGCATAAGCCACTACCGAGCCTTTGAAATAATCGCTGCTGCCGGCTATGCTTGTGATAAGGTGAGCTATGTACCCGCCTGTGCAGCTTTCGGCCGTCGCCAGCGTACAGCCTTTTTCGCGAAGCAATTTACCCACTACTTCTTCCAGGGTGTCATCACCTTCGCCGAAAATGAATTCTCCGGCAAGGGGCAAAAGACCGTCCACGGCTTTCTGAAGTTCGTCGCCGAGTTTTTTCTTATCTGTGCCGCGGGCTGACAAGCGCAGACGAACGATGCCGGGTTGAGGAAGGTAAGCCAGTTTTATATGAGAAGGGAGTTGGTTTTCCCATGATTCGATGCGATCAGCCAGAAATGATTCACCGATGCCTTCGGTGAGAAGGGTGCGGTGCATGATAGCGTTTTCACTTTTGCTTTCGAGCCGGGGAAGGATTTCTCCGGTCATAAGGGCTTTCATTTCGAAAGGAACGCCCGGCATGGAAACATAAATCACGCTATTCTTTTCAAACCACATCCCCGGGGCTGTGCCATTGTGATTCGGTATCACCGTGCAACATTCGGGGACCATGGCCTGACCGCGGTTAAGACCGGTAACAGGAAGCCCGCGCGACCTGAAAAGGTGGCGGACGTCTTCGTAAGCCGTTTCGCTGAAAACCATGGTTGAACCGAAATATTCACATAGCGTCGTTTTGGTGATATCGTCTTTAGTGGGACCCAGCCCGCCGGTAATGAGAATGACCTCAGCGCGTTGCGATGCTTCGCGCAGTGTATTGAGAATATGTTCGCGATCGTCGGAGATGCTGGTGATCTGCCGGACAAGGATGCCAAATTCGTTCAGTTTTTCGGCCATCCAGGCGCTGTTGGTGTCAACAACCTGCCCGATGAGCAGCTCGTCGCCAATGGTAATGATTTCGGCAGTCATTGAGTATCAGGGTTTAGGTAATGGTGCGTAAGGTTTCAGCCATCAGCGGATGCGGGCGGGAGGATTGATGGTGAGGCGTATTATTATGAATCGTGTTTTACAGCGAGAGGTAAAATTTGCTCTCATCACGGTCAATACCGGTTCCCGGCAACTCTCCTTCATGCTTATTGCACTGACCGCAGTTTGCTGCATGCTGACTGCGGCTTTGCGCAACGCTGTTGTTATTTTTTCCGCAGATGGCGGTTCTTTCGTACTTTTGAGACAAAGTTACAGATATGTTTCGTATTCCTGAATCAGAACTCATTCTTAATGGCGATGGCAGTGTGTATCATCTTCACCTGAAGCCTGAAAACCTTGCCGGTACTGTAATTGTCGTTGGCGATCCCGGAAGGGTCCCTGAAATTTCCAAGCATTTCGACCGCATCAATTTTAAAGTTCAAAACCGGGAAATGGTTACCCATACCGGTTATATCGGCCGCCGGCAGTTGAGCGTACTTTCTACAGGCATGGGGACCGACAATCTCGATATTGTGATGAATGAGCTGGATGCTGTCGTAAATATTGACCTTGAAAGGCGCGAACCAAGACAGGAACATACAACACTGAATATAATCAGGCTGGGTACTTCAGGCTCTTTGCAGGCTGATATTGCCCCTGGCGAAGCGGTCGCTTCCACTCATGGCATAGGCCTTGACGGATTGCTTTATTTTTACGCCGACAATGGTAAAGTGACGGATGCCGACATGGCAAATGCATTTGTGAAACATACAGGATGGGATAAAAACCTTCCGGGTATTTATGCCGTCCCGGCATCACAAGAATTGCTTTCTACGTTGGGCAAAGGATTAAAGCAGGGTATTACGCTCACGGCGCCCGGCTTTTATGGTCCCCAGGGCCGGGAAGTGCGGCTCAAAACTGCATTCCCCCAACTGAATCACCTGGTCGAATCTTTTGAATACCAGGGAAACCGCATTGTGAATTTCGAGATGGAGACTTCGGCCTTATATGGGCTGGGAAGGTTGTTAGGGCACGAAACGCTTACCATTTGTTCAATCGTTGCCAACCGGGTGGCCAAAACCTATGCTCCCGATTATAAAAAAGACATCGAAAAACTTATTCAGCAGGTACTGAGTCGTTTAGTTGCCTGATCCTGTTCATTTTCGGGCCCTTGACTTTCAACGTTCCCTTGTTGAAAAATCAGGCAAACGATACCCTTTACACGGTGAAACCGGGATTATATTTGTAATATGATCCTGTCCGACGATAGTATGGAATTTCAGGCGCTGATCAGCCTGCTCGACGATCCTGACCCGGTTGCTTACAACAGTGTCAGTAAAAGGATCTTCGACTTAGGTCCGCCTGCGGTTCATGTGCTTGAAGATGTTTGGGAACACTCCTTCGACGAACTGGTTCAAAGCCGCATTGAACAGATAGTTCACCATATCCAGTTTGAAGATATCCGTAAAAAGCTTTCAGAATGGTCATCACGCGAAGAAAATGATCTGCTAGACGGGTATTGTATCATTACCCGGTTTCAGTATCCCGATGTTGATGAAGTAAAACTACGTGACCAGGTGGAAAAGATCAGGCGCGACGTCTGGCTTGAACTCAACGACCGTCTCACGGCATTGGAAATCGTTAAGGTTTTCAATCATATTTTTTTCGAAGTTCATGAGTTTAGTCAAAAAACGGAATCAGGAAAAATACAGGATTCGGGCTGTTATTTCCTGAATAACCTGCTCGAAAGCCGCCGCGGTAACTCATTATCTTTGGGCGTTTTATATGTCCTGCTGGCTGAGAAACTTAACCTCCCGGTTCGTGGCGTTGATCTGCCGGGCCATTTCGTTGCTTCCTATATGAGGAGTCCTGAATTGCCCGGGGAAATGCCGGGAATACTGTTTTATATCAACCCGTCTGCCCGGGGGGCTGTGTTTTCGCGCAGTGATGTGGAATTGTACCTCAAACAAGCGGGTATTGGTCCGGAGGAAAAATTTTTCATTCCCTGCTCAAGCAAGCAGATCATTACACGGTTGCTTGACGACCTGAAGATGATGTATGATAAACAGGGCGATAGCGAAAAAGCATCCGAGCTGAAAGCGCTGAAGAAGATTTTACAATATTAATAAGGCAAACTTTTGCCTTTTGGCCTGTCGTCTTACCAACAACCTCGCCCAGGTAGGTAGACCTGCCATCTTGCGCACAGCCAGCCCAGGCAGGCAGGCCGTTGGCTCTTAGCTGTTGGCTTTTAGCCATTAGCCTGCCGTCTTGCCCACACCCTTGCCTAGGCAGGTAAACTTTTGGCTCTTAAATTTTTGAGTTTTGAGTTCTGTGTTTTGAGTTTTTCATTCTCCCCTGCCTGCCACCCTTAGGCTCGCGCCAGGCAGACAGACCTGCCTGCCTCTCACACAAGGCCATACACTGGCAGGTAAAGTTCTCCGTTTTCCGTTCTCCGTTCTCTGCTCCCGCCTGGTAAACTTTTACCTGTAATATGCCTGTAGGAACCTGTTGATATTTCCCTCAACCCGTGACGGAACATCGGTCAGGTCGGCCCTTTCGAATTTCTGGCCTGTGATACTCTCAAAGAGTTCGATATATCTCTCCGTGACGGAGTTTACAAATTCGTCGGTCATCGCCGGAACCTGCTGGCCTTCCTTGCCCTGGAAACCGTTTTCCATGAGCCATTCGCGTACGAATTCCTTCGAAAGCTGCTTTTGTGGTTCGCCTTTGGACTGGCGTTCTTCATAGCCTTCCTTGTAGAAATATCGGGATGAATCGGGAGTATGGATTTCATCGATGAGATAAATCCGGTCGTTTGCCTTCCCGAATTCATATTTTGTATCAACCAGGATAAGCCCCATCTTTGCAGCGATCTCCGTGCCCCGCCGGAAAATCGCCCGGGTGTAATTTTCCAGTTTTTCGTAGTCTTCCTTTTCCACCAGTCCGAGGTTCAGGATTTCCTCTTTCGAGATGTCCTCGTCGTGCCCAATGGCAGCTTTTGTGGTAGGGGTGATGATAGGTTCAGGGAACCGGTCATTTTCTTTCATGCCGTCGGGCATCGGAATGCCGCATAGGGAGCGTTTCCCGTCTTTATATTCACGCCAGGCATGCCCGGACAGATAACCGCGGATGACCATTTCCACCTTGAAGGGCTCGCAGCGCCTTCCCACTGTTACCATAGGGTCAGGAACGGCAATCTTCCAGTTGGGAACGATGTCGGCGGTATCGTCGAGGAATCGGGCGGCTATCTGGTTCAGCACCTGCCCTTTGTAAGGGATGGCGCGTGGCAGCACCACGTCGAAAGCAGAGATACGGTCGCTGGTGACCATGATCAGCAGTTCATCATTGATGTTATACACATCGCGGACTTTTCCGATATAAAGGTCTTTTTGGCCCGGGAAACTGAAGTTCGTGCGGCTGATGGCGTTTTGCATAACGGTAAATTATGGTTTAGGATTTGAAGTTACTGCTTTGAAATTCACGACGCTGTGCTTGTCCGGCAGAGAAAAAATTTAACGCCTCAAAAATAGGGCAAGTCGTTTATTTCTTATCGTTCTTTTGATCTTTTTCTTTTTCATAGGCATTGATGATGTTCGTCACCAGTTTATGCCTGACGATGTCGCGGTCGTCGAGCATGATGATATCAATTCCCTTAACATCGTTGAGAATGCGCATTGCCTGGACCAGCCCGGAGTTTTGGTTGCGGGGCAGGTCAATTTGGGTGATGTCGCCGGTGATCACGAATTTTGAGGATTTGCCCATGCGGGTGAGGAACATTTTTAACTGCCCTTCGGTGGCGTTCTGGGCTTCGTCGAGGATGGCGAAGGCGCCTTCGAGGGTGCGCCCGCGCATAAAGGCCAGCGGTGCAATTTCGATGGTCCCGTCCTCGAGGTAAGAAACGAGTTTTTGGGTGGGGATCATATCCCGCAGGGCATCGTACAACGGCTGAAGGTAGGGGTCGAGCTTATCCTTGAGGTCGCCGGGAAGGAATCCCAGGTTTTCGCCGGCTTCCACGGCCGGACGGGTAAGTATGATGCGCCTGACTTCCTTGTTTTTCAGCGCCCTGACGGCAAGCGCAACGGCGGTATAGGTTTTTCCGGTTCCGGCAGGCCCTATGGCGATGATCATATCATTCCGGGAGATGCTTTCAACCATTTTTTGCTGGTTCGGGGTGCGTGCCCGGATCATCATACCGTTTCGTCCGTGGACGAGGACATCGGCATTCACTTCCCTGAAGTTGACCGATTCTTCGGTTGCATTTCCGTTCGACGCCAGGCGGCGGACATCCTCTTCGTCCAGTTTGCCGAAGTTGTCGAGGTACATCAGCATGGAGGTGAAAACCTGTTCAAACTGTTCAATTTCCTGGTCTTCGCCCTGAATTTTCAAAAGATCGCTTCGGGCGATAATCCGCAATTTCGGGAAGAGGTTATGTAACAGGTTGATGTTACGGTCGTTAACGCCGTATACTTCCAGAGGGCTGTAGGATTCAAGGCTGATGGTTTTTTCGGTCACAGGGGATGGGCGTTTAAGAGTTTCAGAGTTGCAGTGTTTCAGACCTGCCTGCCTGGGAAGGCTGTGTGTGAGGTGGCAGGCCTGCCTGCCTAGCGCAAGGCTGTGGTAAGGGGCAGGGTTTCAGAGTTTCAGGGTTTCAGACTTGCCTGCCTAGCGCAAGGCTGTGGGAGGGGGCAGGGTTTCAGGGTTTCAGGGTTTCAGACCTGCCTGCCTAGCGCAAGGCTGTGGTAGGGGGCAGGGTTTCAGAGTTTCAGGGTTACAGAGTTTCAAAGTTTCAGGGTTTCAGAGTTTCAGGGTTTCAGGCTTGCCTGACTGGGCGAGGTTGAGGGTAAGGAGGGCAGGGTTTCGGCGTTGCAGGGTTTGAGTGTTTTTAAAAATTAGATTTTTAAGGAATTAACTAATTCTATGCTGAGTTTTGATCCTTTATGGTTTTGGGCTCCATAATAATTTCTACTTTTGATATGCAAAAATACAGCTATTCCGAACAGGGTATCCAGTTTCATGCCAATCATTACATTAACCAGCGACTGGGGGCTTACCGATCATTATGTGGCGTCTGTAAAAGGGGCCATACTCCGGCGTGTGCCTGGTGTTACTATTGTGGATATATCGCATGAAATACGGCATTTCGATATTAAACATGCATCGTTTGTGCTCCGCAACTCCTTCAGGCAGTTTCCCGAAGGCACCATTCATATCATCGGGATCGATTCCATCGAATCGAAGAATCATCAGCACCTGGTTGTTTATGCCGAAGGTTACTATTTTATCGGCGCCGACAACGGCATCTTTTCCCTGATCCTTGATAACCCGCCGCAGAAGATCATTTCGCTCAATATTTTGCAGGATACCGGCTATTATACCTTCCCTTCGCGTGACCGTTTTGCAAAGGTCGCCGGTCATATCGCCGAAGGAAAAAGCATCGATGAACTGGGAGAACCGGTCAGCGCACTGGTGCCCAAATCGTTGTACCAACCGGTAAAGGAGGGTAATAATATTCTGGGCCGGGTAATGTATATTGATTCGTACAACAATGTTTTTATCAATATCACCGAAAAACTGTTCCGCGAATCGGTACAAAACCGTCCTTTCAGCATCAGTTTCCGCAGAAATTCATACTCAATCAACACCCTGGTAAAAGCATACGGCGATGTGCCGGAAGGCGAAATGTGCGCCCTGTTTTCGTCAAACGGATTGCTGCAGATTGCCATTAACCGCGGAAAGGCGGCTTCGCTGCTCGGCCTGACGATTGATTACCCGGTAAACGTGGTGGTGAAGTAAGATACAGACGCCGGGGTAACAATCAGGCTGTTGCCGGGTCGGGAATATAAAGGCATTTGGTTCAAAAATCGGATGACCCATCCCCATAATTTTATATTGTTGTTGTTCGGGTTCAGAATGGTTGTTGTTTGTTGAAACGATTATTTCGTTCCTGACGCCGCTCAGCCGGATTTTAAATTTGTTTGCCGGTGCCGGGTTAATACCATAGATGAGCCTGCTTCCGCAACAGGAAGCGGCGCCTGATCAAATCCTGGCAGGGACGCAATAAAAATGGCAAATCAAAAACTAAAAAGTTATTTTCCGGGCAACCATGTTATTGACGCGATGTGCTGTTTCAGGTTCACGACCGGATCAGGATGGCCGTGATGAAAGTTTGATTCGGGCTGAAGCCGGCAGGTTGTCCGTTATACAGGAAGATTAATGTGTCTTCTGCCGGCAGGTTGGCGTATCATCTTATAAAGAATGCCATACCGCTTTAACAAAATAGTTATTTTTGCGCGTCAAAACGCAACGTTAACAGCATGTATACATTACTGCGAAAAGAGGTTAGCAGCTTCCTTAATTCACTTATCGGGTACGCGGTAATCATCGTGTTCCTGCTTATCAACGGACTCTTCCTCTGGATTTTTCCGATGCAATTCAACATCCTTGAGTATGGCTTTGCAGGCATCGATAACCTGTTCCTGCTGGCGCCCTGGGTGTTCCTGTTCCTGATTCCCGCCATTACCATGCGGTCATTCGCTGAAGAGCAGCGCAGCGGAACCATGGAATTGCTGCTTACCAAACCGCTCACCGACATGGAGATAATTCTGGCAAAGTACCTCGCTGGGGTTGTGCTGGTATTCTTCTCGGTGCTTCCCACGCTGATCTATTTTATCTCGGTGTACCTTTTAGGCCAGCCTGTAGGTAATGTCGATATGGGCGGAACATGGGGGTCGTACCTCGGCTTGCTGTTTCTTGGCGCCGGTTTTGTAGCCATCGGCATTTTTGCATCTTCCGTTTCCGGGAACCAGATCGTTTCATTCCTCATCGCTGTTTTTCTGTGCGGATTCGTTTACATTGGTTTTGAATTTATATACGGATTATCGCTTTTCGGCAGGATTGACCTGTTTATACAGCAGTTGGGTATCAGCGCCCATTATGCCTCGATGAGCCGTGGAGTGATCGATACCCGCGATGTGATTTACTTCCTCAGTCTTATCGCAGTTTTCCTTATGCTGACCCGTTTTAACCTCGAACGCAGAAAATGGTAAAATTTTTTAAGCCAACGGGCATAAGTTCATCGCGCAGGAATATCCGGCGCAACAGCATCAGCCAGTTATTACTGGGATTGGTTTTCATTGTGCTGTTAAACATCATTGGATCCTACCTCTTTTACCGTTTTGACCTTACCAGCGAGAAACGCTATTCGTTATCGCCGGCTACCAAGAAAATGCTCAAAAACCTGGACGATGTCGTGTATTTCAAAGTGTACCTCGAAGGAGACTTCCCTGCCGGTTTCAAGCGGTTGCGTAACGAAACACGTGAAATGTTAGGCGAATTCAGGGCTTACAGCGATAATATCCAGTTCGAATTCATTAATCCTTCAGCCAGTTCCAGCCAAAGCGAACGTGAAAATACCTACCAGCGGCTGGTTGAGTCCGGCCTGAACCCGACTAACCTTCAGGTCCGCCAGGAAGGGGGCATGTCGGAACAGATAATTTTTCCCGGTGCATTGGTGTCCTATAAAAACAAGGAATTCCCGCTTGAATTGCTGCATTCCCAGCTTGGAACCCCGCCTGAAGAGGTGTTGAATAATTCAGTTCAATCACTTGAATATACCCTGGCCAACGCTATCAGCAAATTAAGCAGCAGCGACAGGCCATCGGTTGCCTTTATCGAAGGGCATGGCGAACTGCCTGAATTGCTGACCGCCGATGCGCAAAATTCACTCAGCGAATATTACAAAGTGGAGCGCGTAAAAATCAACGGCATGCTTTCAAGCCTCACCCGCCGTGTGCCGAAAGGAAAAGATTCGACGGATTATATTGTGAAAAACAAATACAAAGCCATTATTATCGCAAAGCCCGATTCCGCCTTCCCGGAAAAGGACAAGTTCATCATTGATCAATATGTGATGCGCGGCGGTAAGATATTGTGGCTTGTAGATCCTGTTTTCGCCAGTATGGACAGCCTTCAGAATCAGGATCAGACAATCGGCATCGGCATGAACCTGAATCTTGATGATTTATTCTTCAACTACGGATGCCGGCTGAATCCCGACCTGATTATGGACCTGAATGCTATGCGGATCCCAATGGTTACCGGGCAGATGGGCGATCAGCCTAAAATGGAGATGCTGCCCTGGTATTATTTCCCGGTGGTATTTGCAACTTCTACCCATCCGATCGTCAGGAACCTGAATGCCTTGAAAACAGAGTTTGTCAGCAGTATCGATACCATCACAGCGCCAAACATCAGGAAAACGATACTCCTGTCCACTTCGAGATACTCGAGACTGCTGAATTCGCCGGCTCTTATCACCACGGAAGTGATGAGACAGCAGCCCGATATGGCCAGGTATAATAATCCATACAGGACTATTGCCTTGCTCCTGGAAGGGAATTTTCCTTCACTCTTTCTCAACCGTATTCCCCCGGAGCTTGCCGGCGCCCCTGAAATTCAATTTATAGATCATAGCAAACCTACGGCTATGATCGTGGTGAGCGACGGCGACATTGTTAAAAACCAATTGCAGTCATCACCCACGGGACCGTCGCCGTTACCATTGGGTTACGACAGGTACAGCCGTGAGACTTTCGGCAACAAGGATTTTATCATGAATGCCATGAATTATCTGTGCGATGATTCCGGATTACTCTCTGTCCGTTCCAAAGAATTAAAACTGAGGCTGCTGGATGGCGAAAAAATCAATGCTGAAAAGGTAAAATGGCAACTGATCAATGTTCTTCTGCCTGTGCTGATTATCCTGGCTTTCGGCGTTATTCAGCATTTTGTCCGCAGGTACAAATATACCCGTCCGTTTTAAAATTCCGGATACGTGGTATCGTAACAAATAGTTCTTCAGAAAAAGCATTCTCTATCATTATCCATCCATGAAAAGAAACCGCAAGGCCGTTATCATCACTGTTTTTATGGCGATTATCGCCGCGTTGCTTATCATCAACCACTCCAATTCTACGTTGCGCGGTAAGGATACAAATTTTGCCGTAAGCGACACCTCGAACATCACCAGGATTTTCCTTGCTGATAAGGACAACAACACCTGTAACCTTCACCGTGAAGCTAACGGAACGTGGATGCTAAACGGGAAATACCCTGTGATGAATGAAACGAAGGACGGGATGCTGAAGACGTTGCTCAACATTACGGTAAAGATGCCGGTTGCCAAAGCCGCCCGCAACACCGTCATCAAACTGTTGGCAGCCAAATCGGTTAAAATTGAGATCTACCAGCAGGTATATCGTATCGACCTTTTTGATAAGGTAAAGCTCTTCCCCCATGAAAAATGCACCCGCACATATTATGTCGGCGATGTTACCATGGATAACCGCGGCACTTTCATGCTGATGGAAGGGAGTGAAAACCCCTGCATTGTGTATATTCCCAGTTTCCGGGGATTTGTTGCGGCGCGTTATTCCGCCCTGGAAAAAGACTGGCGCGACCGTAATGTTTTTGCTTTAAAGCTTCCCGATATCAAATCGGTTGAGGTGCTGTACAATGAAAATCCCGCATGGTCGTTCCAACTGACGAATAACAACAACCGCAATTTCGTTCTCACATCTGTTACCGGGGCCCAGTTGACAAACTATGATACGCTGAAGGTAATTCAGTACCTGGGATCTTTCCGCAATATCAGCTTCGAAGCTTTCATGGACGATAATAAAGCCTTCCGGGATTCGATAGCGGCAACGGTTCCGGCAATCTCTATATCGGTCACAGATGTTAAAGGCATAAAAAAAACTGCAAAACTCTGGCATAAAAAATCTCCCTACAAAACCGTCGATCTCTTCGAAAACCCCATGGAAATGGACCCTGACCGCATGTTTGCGATGGTAAACGAGGGGAAGGACCTGGTTCTGGTGCAATCGTATACTTTTGATAAAATCCTGAGGAAATTGCCCTGGTTTACCACGGGAAGCGAAAAATAGCCGGGCCGTGGTTTACAGAATTTGAAACTCATTTCATTCATGATTATCAGCTATGGAAAAATTGATCAGGAATACACGTGTTCTTGTTACAGGCGGCGCCGGTTTCATTGGTTCCAACCTTGTAGAGGCATTGTTGCAGCAGGATAATGAAGTGGTCTGCCTTGATAATTTTTCTACGGGCAAACGGAAGAATATTGAGCCTTTTTTGCAGAACAATAAATTCACCCTGGTTGAGGGGGATATCCGCAATCTGACTGACTGTAACAAAGCTGTTGAAGGAGTGGGCGTTGTGCTGCATCAGGCAGCCCTGGGATCGGTTCCCCGCTCGGTGAAAGACCCTGTTACAACCAATTCGGTCAATATCGACGGCTTCCTGAATATGCTGGTGGCGTCGCGCGATGCCGGCGTCGGGCGTTTTGTATATGCTTCCAGTTCGTCGGTTTACGGAGATCATCCGGGCCTGCCGAAGGTGGAAAAGGAAACCGGGAACCTCCTGTCTCCGTATGCCGTCACAAAAAAGGTCAATGAATTATATGCCGGTGTTTTTGCCGGCCTTTACGGGATGGAAACGATAGGCCTGAGGTATTTCAATGTGTTCGGTAAACGGCAGGATCCCGATGGCCAATATGCTGCTGTAATCCCAAGGTTTATCAGATCACTGATACGGCACTCCCGGCCGGAAATATACGGCGACGGGCTTCAATCGCGCGATTTTACCTATATTGATAACGTAGTGCATGCCAATCAGGCTGCCGCCCTGGCTCCGTCTGCCTCAGTGAACACCGTTTACAACATTGCCTTCAGCGAGAGGATAACACTCAATGAATTGTTTGGCATGCTTCGCGATAACCTGGCCTGCTTCGACAGCGAAATTGCGGGCATTGAGCCGAAATATGTGAGCGAGAGGCCCGGCGATATCAGGCATTCGCTGGCATCCATTGATAAAGCAACAGAACTGATAGGTTATCAACCGCAATTTCCGGTTCGGGAAGGTCTGAAGAAAGCCATTTCCTGGTATTGGGAAAACCTGAAATAGGCGGACCTCCGATGGAGGATGGTTTATAGCCGATAAACATTTTTGGTTTTGAAATCTGCCGGATGGTCAGCAGCCATTTGTTATTGACGGTAAGCATATTTCTGATGCCCGGGCCTGTGTCCGGTTGCCTGCCGGCGTTATATTGATCAGGAGCCTTTTTTGAACCTTTTCTTTTGCTCAGCCGTCATTTTCTCTGTGGCATACTGAAAAATAAGCCTTGGCGCCGAGTCTTTCCATTTCGTGAGAAATATTTCAGCGGCTTCCGGCTGCAGTTTCCAGGCTTCCCGTAAAAACCAGCCAAGTCCCTGCTGCACCTCACGTTCAGTATCCATCATCAGTGGTTCGATAAAGGAGAACAATGGCGTGAAATCTTCGGTGGTTTTCAGCAATTTGATCAGTGTTACAGGAACTGCCCTGCGCTGAAATTTATTATCTGCCGTACGCCAGTTTTCAAACGCCTGCAGTGAAACCAGTTTTTTCTTCAGGAAGATGATGAGCAGTTCCCCGCTGATAACATCAGCATGCGCCCAGTTGGTGATGCCGTTTTCAAACCATTTTTCGATTTCATTGAAAATATCAGGTGTAAAATGTTTGGCAAAGGCTTTGGTTAGCAGGATGGCAAAACTGGTTTCTTCATATTTCGGGCTTTTTACCAGCAGCCGGCTGGTTTTCAGTATCAGGTCAAAAGTGGTTTCCTCATGTTCCAGGATGTCGAGCACTTTCTCCTCAAGTTGATCGAGCGAAAGCCCGTATGCGTCATATCCTTCCCGGAAATAGCGGGAATATTTCATTACCATTTCATCGCTGGCATTGGCTGTACAGTAAAAACGGATATCGTTGAAAAGAGCGGTTGGTGTCATGGACTTGGTTTAATTGTTTAAAAAAAACGGAAGAATTGGAAAAAGTATCAAAGTGTATTCAGGTTTCAGGGATTTGCAGACGGCATTATTACCGGGAGATGATTTTAGCCAGGGTACCTGATCGGATCAGGAAGGGGAGATGCCGGGACCAACGGCTGACCGGGGATCTGTACTCATATTTAATAAATTTCATCAAACATATCTTTTGCCGCCCCGCAAACCGGGCATTTCCAGTCGTCGGGGATATCTTCGAAAGGCGTTCCCGGAGGAATGCCCCTGTCAGGGTCGCCGACAGCCGGATCATAAACATAATTGCAGGCAATGCAACGGTATTTCTTGCCGGTGTCTTTGTTTCCCTTTCTTTCGAGTTTGGCCGGGTCAATATAGGTCGGGGCGTTTTTCGGCGAAAGGCCTTTCTTTACTGCCCTGTACCATGCATAGGTGAGGGGCGGGATGGATGTGTCGATGATTTCGGCATCCGTTACATCGCCGATGAAGAGAATATGCGTTCCGACATCTGTTTGAATCCAGGTTTTGCAGTCGAACCAGGCAATGGCGTCTTTTATCACGATGGGTGTTCCTGCACCGCTGATGATGTGCTCCGTTTGATCGAACTTGTTGATATCCCTGCCGCTTTTATAGCCGAAAAGGCCGATCAGTTCAGGGCTGGCTTCCTGATTGAGCACCGAAACGGAGAACCTGCCGCTGCCGGCAATCATTTCGGTTGTCAGGTTGTTTTTACTGCAGCTTATCGCTATCCGGGGCGGATCGGCGGTCACCTGGAATACGGTATTCGATATATAGCCGTTGGACCTTCCGCCATATCCGGCGCTCACGATATACAAGCCATAAGTGAGGCTGAAAAACGATTCGATGTTCATTTCAGGCCGTTATTTTGGTTGAGGGTATTGTAAATAATTCCGATCAGGCCGTTTTGAGGATTGTCGCCGGTGAGCGACCAGAACATAATGCCGTTCAATCCTTTATCAAGGGCGTAATTTGTTTTCAGGGCAACAGAGCGGCTGTCATCGAAAGTGGCAAAAATCCTTTCCTTGGGATTGTATGCGTACGGTGCCTGAGCAATACTATCCCAATATACCTTGAAACCATCATGCCGGGAAAAATATTCATCCAGGTCTCTGAAGCCGGTAAATCCCTCGAATTTACAATTCCGGTAAAGGCCGTTGTTTCTATGGCTGACATGGCTGAAAGTCCTGGCATAGAAAGCCGCTCCGATCACTATCTTTTCAAGGGGAACGCCGAGGGAATCGAGAAACCTGACGGCGTAATCGGTTGACTCCTTTTGCTGAGAAGTGGAATAAAGGGGCGTATGATGGCCTGTTTTGGTGC
>Ga0116171_10001961_pt1 | contig 19986 bp, 16 predicted proteins | sample AD_JPNHW2_MetaG_FD_89798 | JGI IMG/M metagenome (GOLD analysis project Ga0116171, IMG submission 89798) | Active sludge microbial communities of municipal wastewater-treating anaerobic digesters from Japan - AD_JPNHW2_MetaG | ecosystem: Engineered > Bioreactor > Anaerobic > Digestate | place... | reverse complement strand
TAAAAGCATGGATTCTGCAAAACAATGGACAAAAAGCAGATGCCGCTATTGAATTAAACAAACTCTGGAATAGAGCTAATCCCTCGAATCCTGGGAAGTACAACGCTTCAAATACCGACCATAAAGCTGTTTACCAGGAATTTATAAAGGAAATGCTCGGTGAAGGCGGAATTTATGAATTTCAGCTTGCTACCCACATGACCATCCCCAAAGGAGATAATCCGTTTAATACTGTTGCTGATATTGCTTATCCATACGAAAATCTTGTTTTTGCGCTTCCTGAACGCGAAACATCATTGAATTCAAACATCAAATAGCCAATTGGTAGGCTAACAAATGTAAGGCTGTTCCTATTTGGAACAGCCTTTTTTGTCTTCAAACAATACTGAAGGATAAAAACAGTATTTTAACAATGGCGTTTTTGTCAAACAAAGTAGTTTCATCAAACGAGACGACTCCCGGATTTGAAAACTTAAGCCTTTTGCCAATAAGGATATTCGATAAAAATTACTAGAAAAATTTGTCACGGAGGCTCAAAAACTGGGACTTCCTGAACTAAATAAACAAATAAAAGAGTATTTTTCAGCTCACTAAAATATTGTAAACTAAACCAAGCCTTACTATGAATGCAATGCCCTTTGTATTGGGAGCTCTTGCAGTTTTAGCCCTTGCATACCGCTTCTACTACAGCTTTATAACCGCAAAAGTTCTAACCTTAAACGACGGAATTGAGGCACCTTCAATCCGCTTATTCGATAAACACAACTATTATCCTATGACCAAATGGGTGGTTTTTGGTCACCACTTTGCTGCCATCGCCGGTGCAGGCCCTTTGGTTGGGCCAGTTCTGGCCGCACAATTCGGGTTTATGCCAGGATTCATCTGGATGCTTGCCGGCGCAGTGATGGCCGGTGCGGTACACGATGTGGTTATCCTCACGGCATCGGTGCGGCACGACGGGAAATCGCTGGCCGAAATTGCCAAAGCCGAAATCAGCTCGTTCAGCGGCACGATTACTTCCATCGCAGTTTTAATCATCCTGATCATCGCGCTGGCTGGGTTGGGAGTAGTTGTTGTTAACGCGCTGGCCGAAAGTTCGTGGGGAACGTTTACTATAGCCGCTACCATTCCAATTGCCATTTTTATGGGTTTATGGATGTTTAAATTCCGCAAGGGAAAAACGGTTGAAGCTACAATTATTGGTGTGATATTGCTCTCGCTGGCGGTAATCTACGGAAAACACGTTCCCGGCTCTGTGCTCGAACCATATTTTACTTTCGATAGAAAAACCTTGACGATTTTATTGGCTGCGTATGGTTTCTTTGCATCGGTTTTGCCGGTTTGGCTGTTACTTTCGCCGCGCGATTACCTCAGTTCAATCATGAAACTTAGTGTTATCGGAATGCTGGCCATTGGGGTAATTGCTGTTGCGCCAACCATTCACATGCCTTCGCTCACACCATACATCCACGGCGGAGGACCAATTATTCCGGGAACGCTGTTCCCTTACCTGTTTATAACTATCGCATGTGGCGCCATCTCCGGATTTCATGCGCTGGTTAGCTCGGGAACGACGCCCAAAATGATTATGAAAGAATCGCACATTAAACCAATTGCTGTTGGATCAATGCTTGCCGAATCGATGGTGAGTATTCTGGCTTTGGTGGCTGCAACCAGCCTGTTTCCGCTCGATTATTTCCAGATCAATGTTTCGCCTGAGAAATTTCAGCAAATCCTGCCTCAACTTCAGGCTTTAGGATTTACCAATACCAATTTGACTGAACTTGCGCGCGAAGTAGGCGAAAATATTGCGGGGCGACCGGGTGGTGCAGTTTCGCTGGCTGTTGGCATGGCACAAATTTTTTCAGCAATACCAGGACTGGCAAGCCTGATGTCGTACTGGTACCACTTTGCCATCATGTTCGAAGCTTTATTTATCCTGACCACGGTTGATGCCGGGACGCGTATTGCCCGTTTTATTATGCAGGAAGCTTTCGGAAAAGTTTACGCGCCATTCGCCCGGGCCAATTGGATTCCGGGGAGCTTAATCACTAGCTTTTTAGTTGTTTTTGCCTGGGGATATTTTATTTATACCGGAAGCGTTTCAACCATCTGGCCTATGTTCGGTGTTGCCAACCAATTGCTGGCCACTTTAGCGCTGGCTGTAGGAACTTCTTTCCTCATCAATTCAGGAAAACGGAAATACATCTGGATAACGGTTCTTCCGATGGCATTTGTGGGAATTACCACAATTACCGGGGGCGTCATGAACATGATCAACATTTATATTCCGCAAATGATGGCCGAAAAAACTAATATCCAGGGTACAATCAACACCGTTTTAACCTCGGTTATTCTGGTTTGTGTTTTGCTGATTATTGCCGAAGCCACCAGGAAATGGATACGAACGGGTAAATAATTCAGCCATTTACACCCTCAGGATACCTGATTCAGGAAAACTGGGAATAGAAAAATTGTTTTCTGAACTTTTCTCAGCTCAGAAAATAAAAATTCATTAGGTTTGTTCATGTTCGCAAATTAGAGAGAAACTACCAGAAGAGAGATTTATGATCAGGCGGAATGACGTGCAGACTATCGTTAAAGGCGATAAACGAATAGTAAATGGTTGGGTAATGTACGACTGGGCCAACTCGGTGTACCAGCTAACCATTGCGTCGGCAATCTTCCCGATTTATTACAACACCGTTACGCGCACCGGCGACGATTTCAGCGTCTCATTTTTCGGAGCAAAAGTAATAAACACTGTGCTTTACTCGTGGGCCATTGCCGCTGCATATTTGCTGGTAGCATTGTTCTCTCCGTTATTCTCATCAATGGCCGATTATTCGGGGCGACGCAAAGGATTTATGCGCGCTTTCACCCTCATTGGCGCCGTAGCATGCGGCTTGCTTTATTTCTTCGACAGAAACCACATCGAGCTTGGCGTGATTGCTTTCACCCTCGGAACAATTGGCTACGGGGGAAGCATCGTTTTCTACAATTCTTTTCTTCCGGTAATTGCCGAGCCCGAAGATCAGGATCGAATCAGTGCCAGAGGTTATTCGATGGGATATCTTGGCGGAGTGGTTTTATTGCTTTTTAACCTGCTGATGATCATGAAGCCGGGATTGTTTGGAATTGAGGCCGATAGTTCGCTGCCCGCCCGAATCTCGTTTCTGAGCGTATGCGTCTGGTGGATTGGATTTTCGCAGATTACTTTTAGCCGGTTACCCAGATATACTTTCAGGAAAAGAATAACAAGAGAATCGGTTTGGACCAACGGATACAACGAATTACGGGCAGTTTTTAGCCAGATAAAAAAGTCGTACAAACTCAGCATGTATCTTGCCGGCTTTTTCTTTTTGATGATGGGTGTTTTGACAACCATGTTCATGGCCGCTACCTACGGCGAAAAACAAGTTGGCCTGAAAGAAGATGTTTTAATCCCGACGGTTTTGGCCATTCAGCTGGTTGGAATGCTAGGTGCGTGGATGTTTGCGCGAATTTCGGAAAAGCTTGGAAACCTCCGGGCTTTGATGATTTCAACCATTGCCTGGACTTTTATATGCATTGGAGCATATTTTATAACCAATGCGCTTGGCTTTTTAACTGCGGCCTTTTTTATTGGGATTGTGATGGGAGGTTCTCAATCGCTTGCCCGAAGCACTTATTCAAAAATGCTGCCTGCTGATACCACCGATCATACTTCCTTTTTCAGCTTTTACGATGTAATGGAGAAACTAGCCACAGTGGCCGGAACATTCAGCTTTGGAGCCATTGAAGCGCTCACCGGAAGTATGCGTTTTTCGGTATTGGCCATTACGATCTTTTTTGTGCTAAGCCTTGTTTTTATGTTGCCGCTATATTGGCGTACAAGAAAAGAGAATTTCTGATTAGTGATTGATAATAAACGAAAAAGACCGGTTGCCCGGCCTCTTCTCTTTTAACAGAAATCTAACATTTAACTAATCCCTCTTTTGCCCCCTGTATTCTCTTATCAGGTGTCCCCTGAATTCATTTTCAGTGCGATATAACAACAATACCTTTTTCTTTGGTAAAACCTTTAAAAACTGCTTGTTGTATTCTTTAAGTAGCATGGCTTCTTTCTCAAACGAATCAATGTAGTTGCCGGTAAGGGTCTCAATCTCCGAGTCAGAAAGTCTATCGTATTTTTCATCTGGCATCCGCTCAAAATCGTGTTTCTGACGCTGAATATCAAAGCGTTTTTTCTCAAACTCGTTGTAAACTGGCCAGAATGCCTGCGCCTCGGATGGCGTTAGAGCAAGCTTTTCAGTAAAAAATGATATTTTTTGAGCCTTTATTTTTTCAAACATATTTGAATCGGGACTCATCCTGTTTTGCGCTTTTGTGAATGCCAGGGTGAAGATCAGCAACATGCCGGTAAATATTAACTTTTTCATCTCTATTTATTTTGTATTGCAGTGCAAATTTGAACTTCATTCAGTCCTGAGGACAGGTAAGCAAGCATATCTTCGGAATTTACCTCGCTGGGATTGCTTTTATCTTCAGAAAAAATAGTGTTTACCAGAGTACTTTCATCAATCAGCGAAAAATTAAAAGTAGAATCATCTTTCGTTGCATTCGTTACGCTTGCAGCCAATTCTTTGGAAACATCCTGCCTTGTGAATTTTGTATTTGCCACTATGTAAACCAGCACGATACTTGCTGCAACAGTAACAATTGGTTTTAATATCCGGACAAGATTTACAGAACGGCGTTTCTTTCCTCCATCAACCTCCAACCTCTTCATGATACGGTCGTCAAATGAATCGAAATACCCCTCCGGGACTCTAAACGGACTCGCTCCCCGCTCTCTCATGAATTCAGATTCAATATGTTCTTTTTCGTTGTACATGATTTTTGAAATTCTGGTTCTTTGACTGTTTTGATTTAAAATAGTTTAATTTCCGGCGCCTATTTTTAATTTATCGCTTCCTCCCTCCCCTAATTGCCGCTATAAACTCTTTTTTATGAATCAACCTTTGTTTCATGAAATTTGACAAACTCTTCTACCTTTTTTACGGCATGATGATAGGAAGCTTTCAGCGCACCAACCGATGTTTCCAGTATTTCCGACATGTCTTCATACTTTATGTCGTCGTAATATTTCATATTAAAAACTATCCTTTGTTTCTCCGGTAACTGTGCAACGGCCTTTTGCAATAACATTTGCCAGTGATTCCCATCAAAATACGGATCGCTTTCAAGGTTGTTCATCAAATATTCGGTTTCGTCGGTTAAGCTGGAAGTTAGTTTTCGCTTTTTTTGGTTCAAAAATGTGATCGATTCGTTTGTTGCAATACGATAAAGCCATGTGAACAAACTAGAATCGCCTCGAAATGAATCAACACCATTCCATATTTTGATAAACGTATTTTGCAAAACGTCATCAGCATCATCGTGATTCAATACAATTTTCCGGATATGCCAATACAGCCGTTCCTTGTACGAGGAAACCAGTTGCCTGAAAGCGCCTTCGCGCGAAGCGGGTACCTTCAGAGCATCAAGAATCTGCTGATCATTGGTCATAATTGAATCGATGGTTGACTGTCAGACAAAAGAAAACTGAAAAGGTTTAATCGTTTGAAATACAGTTCAGCAAATTGACCTTCAGCAATTAAAGTTATTCGCATTTTCCCGATTTACTCAATTCTGAAATTCAAGCCTTCCTGTTTCAATTTTTCGTAAACCTGGATATCAAATTGGTATAATTTTGCCGCGCGGTGTGCAACATTTTGCTGTTTCTCTCCGGAATCGATAAGCAATTCCATTTTTGCAAGTTTCTTCCTGAAATTACGTGTATCCATTTTCTTGTTCAGGATAACTTCGTAGAGCAACTGAATCTCAGAGAGTGTAAATTTCTCGGGCAACAGGTGGAAACCAGCCGGGTGATACATCACTTCCTGTCTAAGCTTTCCAAGGGCTTTATCTATTATTATTTCGTGATCGAAGCAAAGTGTTGGCAATTCATTCAGGTTAAACCACTGAAGTGACTTGGCCAGTGATGATTGCTTTAAATTGTAATATTCCGGATTAATCAGCGCATAGTAGCCTATGGTGATAACCCTGGTGTATGGAACTCTGTCGAGCGAACCAAAAGCGTTGATTTGCTGAAGATAAACATCATTTAAACCAGTCGCCTGAAGCAGTAATTCCTTGGCAAATTCGTCCAGATCCTTGTCTTCGGGCACATGCTCACCAAATAAACTCCAGTAATTGTCGCCAGTTAGAACCGGATGTTTTTCGTAAATCTGCTTGATTTGCTCAGAGCTGGCCTGTTTAGGCAAAGCCTGCTGAAGAGCCTCTTTGTCAATTTGATTTAATAAAACCTGAAGACCGGACTTGTCGAATCCAAATATTACACAATCAACCGATATAGAATTTAAAATCATGGGTGTTAGCTTTGCATGCAAAAATAATAAACCAGAATTTAATCTTCCACAATAGCTCGAAAATATTAACTCTCAATATTATTTGCGCTGAAGTTTGGCGAATCGATTATCTTTGCACCGAAATAAAAAATTAAGGATAAAAGCATGGCTTTAAAATGTGGAATTGTAGGACTTCCAAATGTTGGCAAGTCAACTTTGTTCAATTGTTTATCCAGCGCAAAAGCCCAGTCGGCAAATTTTCCGTTTTGCACGATCGAACCCAACGTTGGAGTTATTACTGTACCTGACGACCGTTTGATTGAACTTCAGAAAATAGACAATCCCAAAAAAGTTATTCCAACTACAGTTGAAATAGTTGATATAGCCGGATTGGTGAAAGGTGCAAGCAAAGGCGAGGGGCTGGGCAACCAGTTTTTGGCAAATATTCGCGAAACTGATGCCATCATCCATGTATTGCGTTGTTTCGATAACCCAAATATCACACATGTAGATGGATCAATAAACCCAGTGCGCGACAAAGAAGTAATTGATATTGAGCTTCAGTTGAAAGACCTTGAGACTGTTGAAACACGTATTGCCAAGTGGGAAAAAGTTGCGAAAGTTGGAAACGATAAGAATGCAAAAAAGATCGTGGAAGTTTGTCAACGTTACCGCGAAGCATTGCTTCAAGGCAAATCAGCGCGCACGGTTGAATTAACTGCTGAAGAAAAAAACCTTACGAGAGATTTCTTTCTGCTGACCAACAAGCCTGTTTTATATGCCTGCAATGTTGATGAAGGATCGGCAAAAACTGGCAACAATTACGTTGAGATGGTAAAAGAAGCAATCAAGGACGAAAACGCCGAAATACTAATTATAGCAGCTGCAACCGAAGCTGATATTGCAGAATTGGAATCATACGACGAAAAGCAAATGTTTCTCGAAGAACTTGGTTTGACAGAACCAGGTGTCAATAAACTAATACATACTGCTTACAAATTGCTCAATCTTGAAACATATTTCACTACCGGAGCTGACGAAAGCCGTGCATGGACTTATGTTCGGGGAACAAAAGCACCACAGGCTGCCGGGATTATTCACTCCGATTTTGAAAAGGGATTCATCCGTGCAGAAGTAATTAAATATGTGGACTATATCCGGTTACGTTCAGAATCTGCTTGCCGCGAAGCCGGGAAAATATCAATTGAGGGAAAAGAATACGTCGTTCAGGATGGGGATATTATGCATTTCCGTTTCAATGTGTAAGCTTTTTTCAATCAAATATTAACAAAAAGGCAGCCTTTGGAGCTGCCTTTTTTCATATCCCTCGACGAAAAATACGGTATTTATAAAATAGGCTAAATTTATAAAACACATCGGTTTTTTATTTGTTCTGAAAAATATGAAGGGGGATGCATTCATTTTTTCAATCATTTTTCTTTCGGACAACTAAAAATTTGGGGAGTCATCTCTAAAAAAAGAAAAACCCAATCATTTAAAATACAACAAAAAAGTATCTTTATTTTCAAAAACAATCAGAATAACAAGAAAATTGTCAACTAATATTTCAAAATATAATCAAATTGTATATTTTTGAACCCTCAGGAAATTATTTGAATATTTTAAACCAAATATATTATGTGTGGATTTGTAGGAGCATTTGAATTAAAAGGAAGGGCACAGGAACTTCGCCCTCAGGTATTAACAATGTCTAAAAGGATACGTCATCGTGGTCCGGATTGGTCAGGTATTTTTTCGTGCGATAAAGCAATATTGGCACACGAACGTTTGTCAATCGTTGACCCCGAATCAGGCCAACAGCCATTGTACAGCAAAGATGGAAATCTTGTACTTGCCGTAAACGGCGAAATATATAATCACCTTGAAATTCGCGAAAGGCTTGCTTCAAAATACGAGTTTCTTACTCACTCCGACTGTGAAGTTATTTTGGCGCTTTATCGTGAAAAAGGTCCGGATTTTCTTGAAGACCTTAACGGAATCTTTGCATTCTGCCTGTACGACAAAGAGAAAGACGTTTATCTTGTAGCACGCGACCACATTGGTATCATTCCAATGTACCAGGGATGGGATAAATCAGGAAACTATTTTGTTGCTTCAGAATTGAAATCGCTTGAAGGTTTTTGCAACAAGATAGAAGAATTTTTACCTGGCAAATACTTTTACAGCCCCGATAAAGAAGTAAAAACATGGTACACTCGCGACTGGATGTCGTATGACGCTGTAAAAGACAACGGATTTGACATTGCAGAATTGAAACAGGCACTCGAAGACGCTGTTCAACGCCAGTTAATGTCTGATGTTCCTTATGGAGTATTGCTTTCAGGAGGACTCGACTCTTCAGTAATTTCGGCTATTGCAAAAAAATATGCAGCTTACAGAATCGAATCAAAAAGTCACGAACAAGCTTACTGGCCCCAGTTACATTCGTTTGCTGTAGGCTTGATTGGCTCGCCAGACCTTGCTGCCGCGAAAAAAGTTGCAGAACATATTGGTACCATTCACCACGAAATTCACTTCACTGTTCAGGAGGGATTGGACGCCATCCGCGATGTGATTTACCATCTCGAAACATACGATGTAACAACTGTGCGCGCTTCCACTCCGATGTATTTACTTGCCCGCGTTATCAAATCGATGGGTGTAAAAATGGTACTTTCGGGTGAAGGAGCTGATGAGGTTTTCGGTGGTTATCTGTATTTTCACAAGGCACCAAACGCAAAAGAGTTCCACGAAGAAACGGTTCGCAAACTGAGCAAGTTGCACCTTTACGACTGTCTTCGCGCCAATAAATCGTTGGCTGCCTGGGGTGTTGAAGGTCGCGTTCCATTCCTTGACAAAGAATTCCTTGATGTTGCAATGCGCATTAATCCTGAAGAAAAAATGGCTCGCAATGGCCGGATGGAAAAATGGGTTGTTCGTAAAGCTTTTGAAGATTATCTGCCGGAAAGCGTTGCATGGCGCCAGAAAGAGCAATTTTCTGATGGCGTTGGATACAACTGGATTGATTCGCTTAAAGCCCTTGTTGCTAATAAAATTACTGATGATATGATGGAAACTGCGAAATATCGTTTTCCTATCAACCCGCCAATGTCGAAAGAGGAATATTACTACCGCACCATTTTCACCGAACATTTCCCGTCAGATTCGGCGGCAAGTTGTGTGCCATCAGTACCTTCAATTGCATGTAGTACTCCTATAGCCCTGGAATGGGATGCTAGTTTTAAAAATAATGTTGACCCTTCAGGCCGTTCAGTTGGAGGCGTTCACATCGATGGATACAAAAAATAATTGTTGAAGAAATCCCCTCGCAATAATTATTGCAGAAAAACCGGCTTTGTCCCGGTTTTTTTGTTTTATACAACTGGGAACTTCATTTAATTATTCTAACTTGCAAGTACTTGTTTCACTTACAATTATTAAACACTATGAAGAGATTTTATTATTGGATCTTTGCCATTTCAGTCGCGATAGTAGCCTGTACATCAAAACCATCTTATGAGGTTAAAGTTAAACTGACCGGCGCAAGTGGGAAAGCTTATTTAAACCAACGCCAAAGCGGGAAATGGGTAAAACTCGACTCTATTGACCTTGTAAACGGCGAAGGTGTTTTGAAAGGAGCGGTTACCACTCCTGAAGTTTATTATCTTGTGGTAGGACAAAAAGGAGATAATCTTCCTGTGTTCATAGAAAACTCCAAAATCACAATTGAAGGATTAGCAGATTCGCTCTGGAAGGCAAAAGTGAGCGGATCAAAAATACACAACGAATACCAGGTATTGAAGGATAAACTTGAGGCAACCGAAAAAGAAGGCAGCAAGTATTACAAACAATCGAAAGAAGCCAAGGACGCCGGAAACAAAGCAAAAGCCGACAGTTTGATGGCTTTGGCTGATAAAGCTTTCATGAATGTTGAAAATACTCAGAAAGATTACATAAAAGCTAATCCGGCATCATACATCTCGCCCTACCTGTTAAGTCAGGTATATTACGATATGGACGCCGACGTTTTGGAAAGTTTTCTGAAAAGCTTTGACAAAAAACTGGAATCGGTACAAATCGTGAAAACGCTGACCGATCGTCTGGTTAAACTAAAACAAGTAGCTGTGGGGCAAATTACGCCCGATTTTACAATGGCTGCAGTCGATGGAACTCCTGTTAAATTGAGCGACGTGTACTCGAAAAATCAATATACTCTAATCGATTTTTGGGCTTCGTGGTGCGGACCTTGTAGAGGCGAAAATCCCAATGTAGTTGCAACATTTAGCGAATATAAATCAAAAGGATTCGGAATTATTGGTGTTTCGCTTGATCGCGACAAAGCAAAATGGGAAAAAGCGATTGCTGATGATAAATTAGTATGGACCCAGGTTTCAGACCTTAAAGGATGGCAAAATGAAGCTGCAGCCCTGTATGCTGTAAACTCTATTCCATCTAATCTGTTAGTTGACAAGACCGGCAAAATTGTTGCCCGAAATTTACGGGAAGAAAAACTCAGGGAAACAGTTTCCGGTTTATTGAAATAAAAAATTTAGGTGCCTGATGAAGCAATGCTGATGGCTCGTCAGGCACTTAAACCCATTTTAGGAACGAATAAATTATGGAAGAACTTACGCTTACAACTCCTGCTTTACTTTTTTCAGCAGTATCGTTAATTTTATTGGCCTACACAAATAGGTTTCTGGCTTATGCCCAGGTTGTCAGAAATTTACATGCCGATTTTAAAGAAAACAGAAATTCCGTTTTACTTGGACAAATTCAAAATCTGCGCCGCCGTCTGAAATTAACGCAACTAATGCAGGTGTTGGGCATAACCAGCCTTTTGCTGTGTGTTTTCTGCATGTTCCTGATATATGTACATTTCCACATTTTTGCTGAAATAGTGTTTGCTGTTGCTTTGGTCTTGTTGATTTTATCGCTGGCCATTTCTATCCGCGAAATCCAAATATCGGTTAGGGCTCTGGATCTCCATTTGAATGATATGGAATGATATGGAATGATAAGAGTCTGAAACTCTTAAATTGAGCAGCATTGAAAGTCGGGAAACGACCAGAAATGCTCAATTTTTCATTAACCATGCACCCTCTCCTATTTTCAAATCTCCAAATCCGTTCATCTTTAAATTTTCAAATTTATCCATCAACAGCACAATTTCTAAACTTCTTTCTACCTTAGCGCCTCCATTTACACCATTTTATCCATGGCTCACTTTTATGGCGAAATTGCAGCTTTGTTAACCGCCGCTTTTTGGACTGTCACAAGCTTGTCATTCGAGTCTGCGGGAAAAAAAGTTGGATCTTTAGCTGTCAATTTAATCAGGCTATCCATTGCGTTCGTTATCTACTGTGTGTTAAATTACTTTCGTCGCGGGTTGGCATTACCAACCGACGCCGGAGCTGAACAGTGGGCTTGGCTTGCACTTTCAGGATTGGTTGGCTTTGTATTTGGCGATTTGCTTCTTTTTCAGTCGTACGTTGTGATTGGCGCACGCATTGCCATGCTGATTATGGCGCTGGCACCACCCATCACGGCTTTTGTTTCGTGGCTGCTGCTTGGCGAAGTACTCAGTATGATGAATTGGATTGGAATGCTCATTACTCTCGCCGGAATCTCTATTGTAATCTTAAAACGGGAAGCACCCGAAGATCCGGAATCTAAAAGAATAAAAATCACTACAAATTACAGCATTAAAGGAATATTGCTTGCTTTTGGCGGTGCCGTTGGTCAAGGCGTTGGACTGGTTTTAAGCAAAAAAGGAATGGGCAATTACGACGCATTTGCAGCATCGCATATACGTGTAATTGCCGGTACAATTGGGTTTGCCTTTATTTTTCTGGTAACGAATCAATACCCCAAAGTGTGGAAAGCACTTCACCACAAAGCCGCAATGAAACGAATTGCTCTTGGCTCATTCTTTGGTCCATTTTTGGGTGTTTCATTCTCATTAATTGCCATTAAGCACACTCAAGCGGGAATCGCTGCAACACTTATGGCCATTGTTCCCGTGCTGATAATTCCTCCAGCAATTTTCCTCTTCAGAGAAAAAGTAAACTGGAAAGAAATACTTGGTGCCATAATAACCGTTGGAGGCGTTGTAATTTTCTTTCTCTAGAGGATCTTATTGCTTGGTTTTTATCGGATTATCTGATTCATCAAAAAATTGTTTTTGCAATGCCGGAACCATGTCATCTTTCTTTACTGCCTGAATCATTTTAACCAACTGAGCAACAGTTGAATTTATCAAAAGCTCTCCGGCCTTAGCATTTGCTTTCGATCCGTCGCCACCGTAGTGATTTGGATATTTGGCATACCACCAGATTCCTGTATATACATTAGGCAAATTCTTAAGTCGATCCTGATCTGAACCCGACTGAACTCCTGCCCTGTCAAGATGAACTAACCCTGGCTGAATAGCACTCATTTCAGACGATTCAGAGTTTCCGGCGTGTGCGTCGAATTTATCGTGTTTCGTAAGTTCTTCAACCTTTTTTGTTACTTCAGGATCGTCTGAAGGTTGAAACCAATACAAACTGTAATTTCTCCGTTCAGAAAGCTGAGCCATCCCGAAAAAATTCAGGAAAGCGTTGTTACCGCCATGCCCATTCACGATTATGATCTTCTCGAATCCGTTTCTTGAAAGTTCATTCAGGGTTTCCTGAAGAATCTTCCAAATTAACTCCGGACTGTATGCAATTGTTCCGGGTTGGTGTTTCGCCTCGTTAATCTGGCTGAAATAGTACCAGGGAAAAATAACAGTATATTCTTGTGCAGCAGCCCGAAGCGCATACTCCCGTGATTCGTATAGATCTGTTCCAAGAGGTAGTTGAGGGCCGTGTTTTTCAAAAACACCGATAGGCAAAATGCAGGTTTTTGCTGATTTTTCAACAGCCTTAACAAAATCGGGAGCTGTTAATTCTTCGTACCGGAAAGGTAATTGCTGTGCAAATAATTGAGCTGTAGCAAATAGTAGAACTGCCAACAAAAAATTTCTTTTCATGGTGATTGGTTTGTGGTTTTTTGAAGTCTAAAATTAGCAAACCAAACAAAAACAACCTATTATTTCATTCGTATAAATTTTTTGTTTTTTAATTGTGTTTTGGCACGTACTCATGGAATAGCCATTTAAACATTTTCGGTTGGTATGGGCATTGGCCCTTATGGCTATTTCATCTGTGAATAAATTGTTTTTTTCAGATGGAATAGCCATGAACGAAACTATATTCCCATTTCCCGTTGCGTTTGCCGGACCAATGGCTATTTCATTGATTAGCTTTTATCCCGCTTAGGTTGGGCTCATTCTTTTTTGACGAATTTGAATTCGCCAAGAGACATATTTCGCTTAATTGGATCAAATTTTGACGATGCGCGATCAAACTCTTCAAAACGATAAGGCAGAGTGGCGCTTTTTAACGCCGTAATTTGAACTCCGGTAATATTTTCAACTGCCTTTTTCAGCAATGGCTCCGACAAATCGCCCAATGGCTGGGCTGGTAATAACTGATCAGCAACGTAATAAGTTGGTGCAAATCCGTTCTTAAAATCAGTAACTCCGTTAGCATTGGCATATCTTAAAACAATGGGCTGCAAACCCCAATTCTTGAAATTGGCATATGTTGAAGCAGTTTCGTAATAATCTTCAGGCTTTATTGTTACCGAGGCTGTGTATTTCCCATAAGTGGTGTCGCCCACCATTTCTACATTCATATAAGCCTGTAACCCGGTTATTGTAAGTTCAGATGCACTTGCCGTTCCAGAACCAGTCAATACGGTAACTTTACTTAATCCCAATTGATCCGGAACTGTTTTGTCAAAAGCCACTGTTGTCTGGTCGCTCATTTTTTTTGATACCCAATAGCTCTGGTATTTATCGTTCCATTGAAATGTAACGAGTGTTTTTGCAGCATTTATTGTGGCAAGCGGGGCAATTGAGCTACAAAGGTACTGTGCGGCCGATATCTGCCCGCCTGGATTGTATCGAAGGTCTAAAACTAAGTCGGTTATTGAATTGGACTTAAAATAGTCAAGCGCAGTTTTTAAACTCGTGGAATTATAATCGGAAATAAACTGAGCATAAAACAGGTAACCGATTTTGTGGTTTTCCTTTTCTATGATTTTATAAAGTACAACCGGATCAAGATTGAGCTGCTCCGAAGTCATCGTTATGGTTCCGGAATTTGTTATTACAGAGTCAGTTAAGCTTCCTAAAGTAGCAGTGAGGTTATCGCTGCTAAACAAGTCAGAATAATTATCTGCAGTAATATTGGCTCCATTAATTTTAGTAATAATACTGCCTCTGGCAAGCCCAGCCTTCTGTGCAGGAGTACTCGGATAAACGTATTCAACAATTGCAAAATAATTCCCGGTTGACGCGCCGCTTGAATTGACAAACCGCCCAAAAGCCAGAGAATACCCGTAAGACTTTTCCACTCCATTTAAACTATTTTCCCATGCAGTAACATCGTCTGTGATATACGACCATTTATCGTCTTTATACAGAAGCTTCTTGAAATAAGCTTTCGAGTCGGTTTCGTGATTTATATCGATATCAGGCAAGTAATTATACCACAAATAAACATCAGACATTACGGTCTTTATAAAATTATTTACCTTTTTAGTTGTTGCAGATGCTTGTGCCGTTGATGAAGTAGTGCCACCACCCGAATCATCGTCTTTCGAGCACATTACAAAGAAATACGATAAAAAAAAGATTCCTACGATTATTCTAAACGTCGATTTTTTCATGGCCAAGTAAATATTTCATGCGTATATTTTTCGCTATATAAATAGCGAATTAACATTCTACTTTTATTAAATTTTCCAACAAAATGGGACAAGTCATCAATACTAATATTTTCATCTGCGATAGTCGTCTCATAATAAATAGAATAAGACGGACATCAATAATCCTGCAGCAACTAATACTGAAAACTTCATCACAATCGGCTTTCTCACTTCTTTGCTACTCAAGCCAATCGCATAAATCATTTTCAGAAGGTTATTGCTGTTTGTTGCATTTATAATCGCCAAAGCAATTGTCGCTTCTTCAATCCCCGATTTTTGCTGAAGAATATTCAGAAGGAATGGGTCAATATCGGTGATCCCCACAATATAAGCCAGACTGGTTACCCCGGAACTACCGTAGCTTTTCTGCACAAAATCGGTAATAACGGCAAAAACCACAAACAAGAGCCCAAAAACCGCTGCAGTTTTAAATTCCAGCGGATTTTTACCCGAAGTATTGGTTTCTTCCAGCGAATATTCGGCGTTTGGTTCTTTCTTTTTAGGCTTCCAAATCACCGAAACCAGGTAGCAGATCAGGAACATCAGCAAAAAAGGAATTGCCAAAAGCCTAGCCACCATCACATTAAACAAGAACGCCAAAAACAAGATACGAATGTACATCATCCCATTGGCAATCATTATTGCTGAAACGGTTTCGCTTCCGGCCAATCCTTGTTTTTGTTTTCGGGCCAAAATCACGGTTGTTGCCGTGCTGCTGTATATTCCGCCCAATAACCCGGTTAATAAAATACCTGAATCAGGAAAAATAAATTTTTTCAGCAAGTAGCTTGTATATGAAATACCAGAAACGACAACTATAGCCAACCATAAATGATAAGGCGAGACCGGTATCTGGGGCGAGATATCGCCTTTGGGAAGCAATGGCAATATTACTCCGGCAAGTGCGATAAACTTTGCCAGTGTAATGAATTCTTCTTCAGATGCTTTCTTCGAAATAGTTATAAAATGATTTTTTAGTTCGGTAATGATTAAAAGCGCCACAATAAACGACAATACAAGCCATACTGGCTGCGTGAAAACCATGATCGGAATGCAATAGGTAAGCAATGCCAAAATGGTGCTGGTCAACCCATAATTGCTGCTCTGCGCAATTTTATGGAAGTAATGGATCCCAAGCAACAACCCGATAAGGACAAACCCAATCAAAAATGGAATGTAATTAACCGGGTCTGCTATGAAAAGAACATACGCAAGCAACCCAATAAATGTAAACGTGCGATCTGTTCCAAAAAGCAAATCCTCGTTCTCGTTGATGTGGTGCCGCCTCTGTTCCAAACCGATCAGTAACGAAAAAATCAAAACCACTATAAATTTGATAAACCCGTCGGGTATATGGTTTATTATTTCCATCTTTTTAATAGTTATCTACCAAAGATATTGCTTTGCATCTATTAATCAATAGATTTTCACCGACAAAAAAGAGTTCCTTTGAATACAACTGATATCCGCATTAACGCATCTTCACCCTAAAATATTTTAGGTATTTCAGGCAACGAAAGTTTTTATGGATTTAATGGATCGTTTTTTTGAAAATGAAAAACAATCTGTTACTTTTGTCGCCGCATTCGGTTCGTAGCTCAGTTGGTAGAGCAGCTGACTCTTAATCAGCGGGCCGAGGGTTCGAATCCCTCCGAACCGACAAACAAAAAAGGCAGTTAGGAAAATTCTCCAACTGCCTTTTTTATTAGTCACGAACCGCATAAAATTCGTTAGTCTAATTTGTACTCTCCATCTTCAAGGAACTTAATTGTCTTGTTAATCTCGGCTGACATTAAGGTGTCTTCCGATACAAATTCCACCTGTTGGCGGTAATCCTGCATAAAGTCTTCGAGGTATTCCGAAGTCTTTAATGGCCTTCTGAAATCCAGAGCCTGAGCGGCATTGTAGAGCTCAATTGCCAAAATACTGTAGATGTTTTTCGCCACTTTCAACGCCTTCGTTGCCGCATTTCCGCCCATACTCACGTGATCTTCCTGCTCGTTCGAAGATGGAATTGAATCGACCGAAGCCGGCGTACTGAGTTGCTTATTCTGGCTGACAATTGATGCAGCGGCATATTGCGGAATCATAAATCCTGAATTCAATCCAGGATTAGCTACAAGAAAAGTTGGAAGATTCCGGTCTCCTGAAATTAACCGGTAAGTGCGTCGCTCCGAAATGCTGCCAATTTCAGACAAAGCTATGGCTAAAAAATCGAGAGACAATGCCAGCGGTTCACCATGAAAATTACCTCCTGAAATAATCAGATCATCGTCGGGAAAAACGGTTGGATTATCGGTTACCGAGTTGATTTCCGTTTCAACTACACCAGCCACATAAGCAACAGCATCGCGCACGGCGCCATGAACCTGCGGAATACAGCGAAATGAATATGGATCTTGAACGTGCGCTTTCTTCCTGTTGATGAGTTCGCTTCCTTCAAGCAGCTTCCTGAAATTAGACGCAGTTTTTATTTGCCCCGGATGAGGCCTGATTTCCTGAATCTGCGAGCGAAAAGGTTCAATCAGTCCATCGAAACTATCGAGCGAAAGTGCCCCGATGATATCGGCATAATCAACCAGACGGAAAGCTTTCAGAAGCGTATAAACGGCATGTGCACTCATAAACTGGGTTCCGTTTAGCAACGCCAGACCTTCTTTGGCCTGAAGCCGAATAGGCTCCCACCCCATTTCAATTAAAACATCGGAGGCCTCTCTTTTTATCCCTTTAAAATAAACTTCGCCCATCCCGATTAATGGCAAAAACAACTTGGCCAAAGGGGCCAAATCGCCACTGGCACCGAGAGACCCCTGTTCGCAAACAATGGGTAATATATCGTGATTGTACAAATCGAGAATGCGTTGAACCGTTATAAGCTGTACTGCTGAGTTTCCCTTTGCCAAAGCATGAGCCTTCAGCAAAAGCATCAGCCTGACAACATCCGACGGAATTTCGGGACCCAGGTTGCACGAATGCGAGATAACCAGGTTTTGCTGCAACTTACTGAGGTCGTCTTTTGAAACCTCGATGTTGCACAATGCGCCAAAACCGGTATTAATGCCATAGAGCGGACCGTCGGTTTCGGCAATTTTCCGGTCGAGGTAAGCTTTGCTTTTTTCAATAAGCGCTTTCGATTTGTCTGACAGAACCAGTTTTTTTCGGTTCTCCAGAATATCTTCAATTATCTGATAAGTTAATTTCTCGGGTGATATATAATGAATTGCTCTTTCCATAAAAAGTGATTATTTAAAATTACAAAAAGCCCAAAGTTGGACATTGGATATTCAATAACCAACAAAAATGAAAACTACTCCATTGGGAGATTAGGAAAGAGCCTATTCAGGGGCAACGGATGTCGCCCCCTATAGATTTTGAAAAACGGTATTCTTTGAGTAATCGGATCATTTTCCCCGAAATTTACAGGGAAATAACACAATCCGAATCTACGCTGAAAGGATTTTTATCAGCTCCTGCGGATCAACCAGTTGTTGTTCGCCGGTGAGCATGTTTTTCAGGTTAATTTTACCTTCGGCCATTTCGTTTTCGCCAACAATGGCAACAAACGGGATCTTTTTGTTATTCGCCCAGGTCATCTGCTTGGCCATTTTGCTTTTGTCGGGAAAAATTTCGGCGTTGATACCGGCTTTTCGAACCGCAGCCAATACCGGCAAACAGAATGCTTCTTCGGCAGCGCCAAAATTCACAAACATCAGCTTGGTTGAATCGGCTGTAGCGGCAGGGAACAATTGCAATTGGGTTAAAACATCGTAAATGCGGTCGGCACCAAACGAAATACCCACGCCCGACACGTTGGGCATACCAAAAATACCAGTCAGATCGTCGTAACGGCCACCGCCACAAATGCTGCCCATCGCTACATTTTTGGCTTTTACCTCGAAAATAGCTCCGGTGTAGTAATTCAAGCCACGAGCTAGAGTAAGGTCGAGCTCAACTTCTGTATTCAGCGTCAGTGTTGACAAATAGGCAAACAAAGTGCGCACTTCGGCAATACCTTTGGCTCCTGTTTCAGATTGACCAATAGCCGATTCGAGTTGCGAAAGTTTTTCAGAGACGGTTCCTGATAAATGCAGGATCGGCTGAAGTTTATCCACAGCTTCCTGCGGAATACCTTTTTCGAGCAACTCCTCATTCACCTTTTCCAGACCAATTTTATCGAGTTTGTCGATGGCAACGGTAATGTCCACAATGCGATCCTTTTCGCCAATCACTTCGGCAATTCCGGCCAAAATCTTACGGTTGTTAATTTTCACAATCGTGTTGATCTTCAGCTTCGAGAAAACGGCATCAACAATTTGCACCAGCTCCATTTCGTTGAGCAACGAATCGCTGCCCACAATATCGACATCGCACTGGTAAAATTCGCGGTAACGGCCTTTCTGCGGGCGATCGGCACGCCAAACCGGTTGAATCTGGTAACGTTTAAACGGGAACGAAATGTCGTTGCGATACTGTACCACAAAGCGGGCAAAGGGCACCGTTAAGTCGTAGCGCAAACCTTTTTCCGAAATACGGTTCGTCAATTTTATGCTATTCCGGTCGAGTAATTCCTGATCAGAAAGATTGGTGGCAAAGTCGCCCGAATTCAGTATTTTAAACAACAGTTTATCACCTTCTTCGCCGTATTTTCCCATCAAAGTCGAAAGGTTTTCCATGGCCGGAGTTTCAATAGGCTGAAATCCGTACAGGCGGAAAATGCTTTTGATGGTATCGAAAATGTAGTTCCGGTTGGTCATTTCAGCCGGTGAAAAATCGCGTGTTCCTTTTGGAATTGAAG
>Ga0116171_10001959_pt1 | contig 19997 bp, 12 predicted proteins | sample AD_JPNHW2_MetaG_FD_89798 | JGI IMG/M metagenome (GOLD analysis project Ga0116171, IMG submission 89798) | Active sludge microbial communities of municipal wastewater-treating anaerobic digesters from Japan - AD_JPNHW2_MetaG | ecosystem: Engineered > Bioreactor > Anaerobic > Digestate | place... | reverse complement strand
CGTCCCCGCGCGACATGCCCGAGCTCCGCGCTGATGTAAAATTTTTGCACATCGCAAAGTAAAATATAGTCAAAATAACCCGACAAGTCAACAAATATCACTACCTTCAAGGTACATACCCCGCATACGATTTCGTGTGACGCTGCGCGCTTTTTGCGCGAAAAAGCAGGTGGGCGCCTGAAGAAAGCAGGTGGGCACCAGATGTGGGGCGGTGCATACCCCGCCTACGATTTCGCGTGACGCTGCGCGCACAAAAAAGGCGCCGCGGTGCTCCCTCCCGATGCACCCGGCGCCTGCACGCTGGAAAACAGGGACTGCTGTCTACTTCAGATAGGTCATCTTGCGCGTCAAGGTATAGTAATTGTCGCGGTAGGTGACCCCGTTGCGCTGCGCATTCTCCCAGACTTCCAGACGATAGATATAGACCCCGGCCGCCACCGGGATCTGGTCGTTGTTCAGGCCGTCCCAGACCAGGGCATGGACACCAGCCGTGGCCGTCGATTCGTAGAGGGTGCGCACCTCGCGGCCGAGGATGTCATAGACGACCAGCCGCACCTCCTTGTCGTACGGCAGCTCGAACCGGATCGAGGTGCGCGGATTGAAGGGATTGGGATAGTTGGGCAGCAGGGCCACGCTGGTCGGCCGCTGCGCGCTCTTGTCCTTCAATCCCTCCAGCTCGCCATTGCTGAGGGTGCGGGCGAAGGCCGGCTCCTGCAGCAGCACGACGTACATGCACTTGGCGCCGCGGGCGCCGGCGGCGTTGTTGCCACCGAGGGTGACCTCGCCGGCCGCGAAATAGGCCGCCCAGAGGTCCAGCTTGCCGCTGCTCTCCGAGACGCCCAGGGTGTGGCCGGTTTTGGTGAACCGCGTCATCAGCCACGCCGGCACGGTTGCGGCGTTGGCATCGTAGGCCACATAGACCACTGTGGCCTGGCTGACGGTGATCCGCATAAAGCTGGTTGCGGCGGCCCCCTTGTCGCCATTGGCGGTCATGATCATCTTGGCATGGATAAGGTCCTCCGGCGCCGAGGTGATCACATAGTTGCGGTCGACGTAGTAGGGCGCGCCCACCGCGACGAAGGAGAGGTTGGTCTCGGCGGCCCCGGCCAGGGTGACCTGCAGGGAGGGGACGAAGGTATAGGCCAGCACCGCGCCGCTGATGGCGGCGCCGCTCTCCACGCCGGCCACGCCGGAGACGGTCAGGGTGTACGCCCGCCCCGCCTGATGGCGCGAGGTGGTGAGGGTGACCTTGTTGAGATCGGCATCCAGCTCGGCGTCGAGTACCGCCATGTCATCGGAGATGTGGTAATTGCGGCGGTTTTCGGCGCTGTAGCGCTCGACCGCCTGATTGAACCAGACCTCCACCAGCATCTCGCCGGCCGCGGTGACGCGCTGTACTCCCGGCGCAGCGGCCGCAGAGTTCGGCACCATGTAGAATCCAGGGGTGTTGGCCTCGATCACCAGATCCGAGCGGCCCTCCCGCCCTATGCCGCTCAGCAGCAGCACATAAATACGGTTGAGGGCATGCGTGGAGGTGGTAAGCCAGACCCGGGTTCCGTTGGCGTCGAGCTTGGCTGCGGTGACCTTGATGCCCTGGATCTGATAGTTGGCCGTATTCTCGGCCGTGCTCTTGTCGAGGCGCATGGTGAAGGTGATATAGAGCTGGGTTTCACTGACCGCGGTCACGCCGCTCACTGCCGGCAGCGGCTCGGCGGCGATCTGACCATAGCTGAAGGCATAAGAGCTGTTGGCGGCGATGGTGTTGCCCGCCGCATCGCGCACCCCGTTGACCATGAGGAGGAGGATGACCCCGCTCGGCAGGGGCTCGACCTCAAGGAGATACTGATGCGCGGCGCTGCCCGGCGTCACCTTGAGCACGCGGCCGCTGCTCAGGGCATAACCGGAGAGCGTCCCCGCCGTGGCGGCATCGACCGCCTCGCTGAAGCTGACCTCGAGATGCTGCTGGTCGATGACCCGCACGAGGGCGATGGTCGGCGGCAGGGCGTCCGCCGGCTCATAGAGATAGGAGTAGCTGCTGTTGGCGGCGATGGGATTGGCGGCCTCGCTGACATCCCTGACATTGCTGATCCGCAGTACATAGAGCTTGCGCGGCTCATGCGCCGTGGTCTTGAGATGGACGATGCGCTGCGAGCCATCGAGCTGGGCGGCGAGCACAGTGATGCTGCCGCTGATCTGATAATTGGCGAGGCGCTCGGCCTCCTCCCTGCTCACCTGTTCGTTGAACATCACATCGAGCGCCGCCGGATCGTTGACCCGAACCAGCGAGATCACCGGCCCGAGCGTATCTGTACCTTCGTAGAGATAGCTGAAGGCGCTGTTGACCGGGACCGGCCGATGGTAGACGGTGGCATCACAAACCTCATTGACCGTGAGGATGTAAACCACTCCTGCGTCATGTGCCGAAGTCGTCAGGGTCACGCTGTGCCCGTCCTCGCCCAGTTTGGCGGCGGAGACCACGGCGCCGCGATTGAGTTGATAGTTGCTGCTCTTTTCGGCGCTGGCTTTCTCCAGGCTCTTGCTGAACTCCACTTTCAGTTCGGTGGCGCTGCTAACGGTTACCCGGACGAGGGTCGGCCCGGCAGTGAGTTCGCCGCTGCCATAGACGTAGGCATAGGAACTGTTCGGCAGAATCTCGTTGCCGACCGTGGTGGCATCCAGAACCTGATTGACCACCAGCACATAGACGCGGCCGGCGGTGTGGGCGGTCGTCTCGAGGGTGACCGTCTTGCCCTCAATATCCAGAGCCGCGCCGGTCACGACCACCCCGTCGCTGATCTGATAATGGGCGAGGGTCTCGGCGCTGTTGCGGTCGAGGGTTTCGTTAAAGAGCACCTGGAGGTGCGTCGCATCGCTGGCGGTGACGCCGCTGATCATCGGGCCGATGTGGTCGACCGGCTCGAAGACATAGCCGAAGGCCGTGCCGCCGGCGACGGGATTCTTTTGGGCGCTGGCGTCGCGGACATTGCTGACATTGAGGACGTAGAGGCGGCCGGTCTGGTGCGCACTGGTCCGCAGGCGGACGATCTGGCCGGAGGGATCGAGTTCGGCGCCCAGCACCTGGATGTCGCCCTGGATGGTATAATTGGCGGCGGTCTCGGCGCTGCCTTCGTCGAGAGGTTCGTTGAAAAGGATCTCGACCTGGTCCGCATCGGTGGCATGGACCAGGGTGATGGTCGGGCCGATCAGGTCCTCCGGATCGTACGCATAGGAGTAATAGCTGTTCGGCAGGAGCGGATTCTTTTGCGCCGAGCGGTCGCAGACGTTATTGACGGTGAGGATGTAATTCTGCCCGGCGGCATGGGCCGAGGTGGTCAGCTGCACGACATTGCCCGCCGAGCTGAGGGTGGCCGCGAGGACGCTGATCGAGCTGCTGATATGATAATGGTCGAGCGCCGTGGCCGAAGCGGGATCGAGCGGTTCGCTGAAATAGACCGAGAGGGTGGTCGCCGCGGTGAGCCGGGCCAGGGTTATGGTGGGGGGCTCGGTGTCGCTGTCGGTCGCGCCGCCCGGCGCGCTATAGGCCAGAGCGCTGTTGGCCGGCAGACTGTTGCGCGGAATGCCAAGATCCTTGATCCCCTTGACGGCCAGGCTGTAGGCGGAGCCGGCCGAATGGCTGGCGGTCGTCAGCAGCACGCTCTTGCCGTCGCTCTGGAGAACCGCGCTCTGGACGGCCAGGGCCGGGGAGATCGTATAATTGGCGGTGGCCTCGGCGCTTTTTTTATCGAGGGCTTCGCTGAAGGCGACGCGCAGCGAGGTCAGGCTGAGGGCTGCGGCGGCCATCAGGGTCGGGGCCTGAGTGTCACCGGCGATACCGCAGATCGCTGCGGAGGGGGCACTGGCATTGTTGGCCTTGTCATAGGCGGCCAGCGCGAAATAGTACATCTGTCCGGCTTCGAGGCCGGTGACAGTGCAGGCGGTTACATTTCCGGCATCGAGGGTCTGCGTCAGGGCAGTGGCGGCGGTACCGTAGCTAATACGGTACCCCGCCAGATCCCCGTCGTTGTTGGCTTGCCATTTCAGCCGGGCGTCGGCCGCCCAGGTCAAGGTATGGATTAGAGTTAGCAGCATCACCAGGATGCCCGTCCGCACATTCACAACACGCTTCATTCCGGTCCTCTCCATGGTTGCGGATTCAAGATAGTCGGTCCATTCACTGGAAAGCTATTCAAAGCGCGTGCCAAAAATACCAACGCTATTCAGTCGTTGTTTTTATTTCCGTTATAAATGGCTTGCCATGCGGCCGGGAGGGGAAGCGTTTCGAGATTGAATGTGAGGATTACAGGCTGGAAATCAGCAGGGCCAGAGATGCCAACGCCCCGAATCGGGGCGCTGGTGGAGGGATACGATGCCGGTGATACAGAGACCGCTGTCGCCGCGGCGCGGACGCCCAGGACAGCCGAACTGCGGCTGATACAGGCGGGCCGGGTTGCTGCCGCAGCCCCGGATCAGTAGATGATCGTGACCGGTGTGGTCAGGACCTTGATCCCGGTCTGGAAGCGGACATAATAGATGCCGGAAACCAGCCGCTGGCCGCTGTCGTCACGGCCATCCCAGTTCAGGGTATGATACCCGGCCGCGGCGGCAGCGCGCAGGATTGTGCGCACGCGCTGCCCGAGGGTGTTGTAGACGGCGAGCGTGACCTGCTCGCGCGCCTCCGGCAGGGCATAGCGGAGCCAGGCGGTCTCGCCGGCGCGCACCGGATTGGGCCAGGCGCTTTCGAGGCGGTAATTCCAGGGCAAGGAGGGGGGTTCCCCGCCCTCCGGAACGGCCACCACCTCGGCACTGAAGACGCTCTCGTTTCCCCAGACATCGAGGGCGGTGAGCGCGATATAATAGGTGGAATCGGCGTTGAGCTCGGCAAGGGTATAGCTGGTGACATTGCCTACGTCCCGAGCCGTGCTGTAGGCGCCCGAGCGGGTGCCATAGTGCACACGATAGCCGAGCAGATCGGACTCGGTATTGCCCGACCAGGCGAGAGCGACCGAAGCGGCCCGGGCCGCAGTGCCGGAAACCAGAAGCATAAATACAAGAATACAACGATTCAATTTCATAATTTCACTACACTTGATTCAGAATGGACGGGTGCGGGCGCGGGTCGGCCCGGAGGATTGTTGTGCAGCAGTGGTGCGGCTGGCCGGATCACTTGTCCGAATTCTTGCGCCAGCTGGCGTGCGAAATCCCGTGCTGCGCGATCTTGTAATTCAACGCGCGCGGCGAGATGCCCAGCAGAACCGCAGCCTCCTTCTGGACCCATTTGCTGCGCTGCAGGGCGATGGTGATGGCCGTCTTTTCCAGTTCCTCGAGATTGAGGGTGTGCAGGCTGGGACCACGGCGCTCATCGCGGCGGCGGTCGCGCCCACCGGCGGCAAAATAGTCCTTGCCGGTCAAGGCCAGGTCTTTGGCGGTGATCATATGAGCGGGATTGACGACCAGGATCGCGCGCTCGACCAGATTGCGCAGCTCGCGGATATTGCCCGGCCAGGAATGGTTGGCCAGCAGCAGCCGCGTCTCGTCGTCAAAATCCCCCACTGCCTTTTTGATCTCCGCCGCAAACTTGCTGCGGAAATAGTCGGCCAGAATGAGGATGTCCTCGCTGCGCTCGCGCAGCGGCGGCACATGCATGGTCACGACATTGAGGCGGTAATAGAGATCGGTGCGGAAACGCCCCGATTCCATCTCCTCCCAAAGATCCTTGTTGGTGGCGGCGATGATGCGCACGTCGACATGGATGGTGCGCTCTCCCCCCACCCGGATGAAGGCCTGCTCCTGCAATACCCGCAGGATCTTCGCCTGGGTTGAGGGATGCATGTCGCCGATCTCATCAAGAAACAGAGTGCCGCCATCCGCTTGCTCAAACTTGCCGGCATGGCTCGACACCGCGCCAGTGAAGGCGCCGCGTTCGTGACCGAAAAGCTCGCTCTCGAGCAAATGCTCCGGCAACGCGGCGCAATTGACCGTCACGTAGGGCTCGCGGCTGCGCAGGCTCTGGGCCTGGATCGCACCCGCGATCAGCTCCTTGCCGGTGCCCGTCTCCCCCTGGATCAGCACCGTCGCATTGCTGCGCGCGATCTTGTCGATCAGACTGTAAATCTTCTGGATTTCCGGACAGCGGCTTAGCTTGGGGTAGTAGGTCTCAAAATAGGAAAGGTCGGGCCTGAGATGCTCTTCTACATCCTGATGCACATCCGCTACCTGGAGTTCATCCGTATACTTCATGATGCTACCTCCCGGCACAATTCTCCCCACTCCTGCCCGGCACCTGCAAATACTTTGCCACGACCTCCCCGCAGCGGTTGATTCAGGTCACATCCAGGCCATAAAGATATATTTTATAATTACTTTTCTCTCAACAAGTTAAATCATTATCCCGCCCCCCGGCAGGCTGCCCCTGCGCCGAAGCCGGACCCGCACAGCGCTCCGGGGTCACCCGGAGTGTCCGGATTCAAGCCGGTTGTTTCCTTTTCGAACAATTGCGCGCAAGGTGCGCAGGTTCGTCACCTCCCGCAGCGCCGCCGGCCAGTTCGCCCCCCGCTTTTGCTTCTCCTCGAGGAAGCGGGGCATCTCGAGGCTTGCCGCGGCCAGTAGCGCCGGGTCGGCGAAGAGGCGTTCCGGCGGCCCGTCGAAGGCGATCCGGCCGGCGATCATCACCAGGACCCGTTCGGCCAGGTTGTTGACAAAATCCATGTGGTGGGTGATGATCACCACGGCGGTCCCCGATGCGAGCAGCCGGGCGATCATCTCCTCGACGCTGCGGACGCCGCGCGGATCGAGGCCCGCCGTCGGTTCGTCCAGCACGAGCATCTCGGGTTCCATGGCAAGCACACCGGCGATGGCCGCGCGCCGCTTCTCCCCTTCGCTGAGTTGAAAGGGCGAGCGGTCACGGAAACGCGCCGGTTCAAGCTCGACCTGGCGCATCGCATGCTCCACCGCTGCCTCGACGCGCTGTGGCGGCCAGCCGAGGTTGAGCGGACCGAAGGCGATGTCGCGGGCGACACTCTCCTCGAACAGCTGCGACTCGGGAAACTGAAAGACCAGGCCAATGCGCTGTCGCAGCCGCGTCTGGTCGAAGCCTTTGCGCCAGATATCCGCGCTGTCAGCACGGACGGTGCCGCTGGCGGGGCGCAGCAGGCCGGTGAAGTGCTGGATGAGGGTGGTTTTGCCCGACCCGCTGGGCCCGATCAGGGCGGTGCAGCCGCCGCTGATGTCGAGGGAGATATCGCTCAGTACCGGCCGGTCCGACGCGCCGATGCCGGTGTAGCGATAGCTCACCCCTTCAAGTTGCAGCCTAACGGTCATCGCGCGCCTCACCGATGCGGCGGTACTCGAGTTCGGCATAGTTGTCGGTCATGCCGGCGATGTGGTCGCAAATGGCGCGCAGGAAAGCGCTGTCCTGCTGCAGTGTGCGCTCCGAGGTGGAGCGGGCGAGAAAGCCGCCGCCCTCGGCGCGCCATTCCTCGATTTCGACACCCCCGTAGCTCGGGCCGGCAAAGACCGGCGCAAGACGGTAGTCGGGCAGCAAGCCGGGGTTGAGGTAAAAACTCCGGAACAGCGTGCGGATGATCTCGCGCGCATGGTTGTCGCTGCGCTCCTCCGAGGCGGTCTGGATGATCTCGCTGGCAATGAAACGGTCGAGTTGTTCCTGCAGGGGGTCGACGCGGTCGCTGAACCAGACCAGCAGGGCATCAAAGTGATCGCTGCGCCCGGTCAGCTGCATAAAGGCATCGATACGCCCCAGCGTCGCCTCCATGACATCGGTGACGAGAAAATTGACGAGGCTGCGGATGAGGATGTTGCGGTAGATGAAATTGTCGGTCAGCTCCAGGCCGGCACGGCGGTCGATCTCCTCGATGATCGGCAGCCGGCGCACGCGGTCGAGGCCGACAAAGCCGGCGCGGATCCCGTCTTCGAGGTCATGGGTGCGCTGGGCGATCTCGTCGCAGACCGCGACGATCTGTCCCTCGATGGTGGTGGCGTTGTCAAGGGTATAGTAGAGCCCGGCCATATTGAAATCGGGGAAATGGAGGGCATCGCGGCGCAGCCGGGTGTGTTTCAGGATCCCCTCGCGCACCGGTGCCGTCAGATTGAGTCCCTCATAGCTGTATTTCTTTTCGAGGATGTCGACGACGCGGAGGCTCTGATAATTGTGTTTATAGCCGCCGGCGTCCTGCTGCGCTAGGGTGTTCTCCAGCGAGTCCTCGCCGCTCATGATGCCGTGCAGCACCACCTCGCCGATGTGGCCGAAGGGGGTGTGGCCAAGATCGTGGCCGAGGGCGATCGCTTCGGCGAGATCCTCATTGACGCCGAGGCTCCGGGCCATGGTGCGCGAGAGCTGCGCGACCTCAAGGGTGTGGGTGATGCGGGTGCGGTAATGGTCGCCCGACTCGGTCAGAAAGACCTGGCGTTTGTGTTTGAGGCGGCGGAAGGCCCGCGAATGGATGATGCGGTCGCGGTCGCGCTGAAAGGCGGTCCGATAGGGATGCTCGGGTTCGAGCCGCAGCCGCGATGCAGCGCCCTGAACGCTCAGGGTGGCATAGGGGGCGAGAGTGGATTGCTCGATCTTTTCAAGATCGGAGCGGATGCGCAAGGCAAGGGGCATAGGGATCAGGTCTTTGCAGGTGTACGATGAGTTGCAGAAAAGTCATGTGCGAATTTAGAGCGCCAGGGGCAGAGGTGGCATCAGCGCTGTTCAGTGAGCAACTGGATCAATCGTTCCTTTTGTAACGCCGTCAACCGGCCCTCTTGTTCCGCGAGGTGGAGCAACTCCAGACTGAGGGCGCAGTATAATGCAACGAGGCCGGGCTGGTGCTCGCGCAGGGCGTGGAGGTGGCTGGCGACGGTGCCGGTGTCGCCGCGGGAGATCGGGCCGGTGAGGGCGGCAGCCGGGCCGGCGGCGAGGAGGGTGGCGAGGGTCGTCTGCACCAGGGGAGCGAAGAGGCCGCGCTTTTCCGCCTGCGTCAGGGGCAGGTCCGCCACCAGCTGCAACGCCGCATCCCCGAGGGCCACCAGGCCGTTCGCCAGCACGGCGCCGGCGGCATGGTAGAGCGGCTTTTGCGCCGCGGTCATTCTGAAGGGTTGGCTCCCCAGCCGTCGCACCAGCGCATCGAGCCGGTCCAGTGCCTCCGCTTCGCCCTCCAGGGCCACGTGAATACCGCTCCAGTTGCGCCACCCGTCCGGCCGGCCGGAGAAGCTCTGCAGCGGATGCATCGAGGCGATCCGCGCCCGGGGCTGGAGGGGGGCCAGGGCCGCCGCCGGCAGGGCGCCGGAGCAGTGCACCGCGATGGCGGCGCCGGGCCAGGCGGGATCGCCGGCCAGCTGCGCAGCGAGCGGGGCAATGGCATCGTCGGGCACGGTCAGAAAGAGCAGGGACCAGATTCGGCCGCGACCGAGCCCGGATTCGGCGCCTGCCGATGGGCTGGCGCGATGGTTGGCGGGCGCGCCGGTTGCCGGGCCGGGAAGCACGCCGGCTGCGGCCCCGCAGAGCGCCGCCACTCGTGCCGCAGCTTGCCGGTCGGCGTCAAGGACCAGGGCGACGGGGCAGCCGGCGTGGTGCAGGGCCTGCGCCAGGCTGCCGCCGGCGCGGCCGGCGCCGATCAATAGTATGTGCTCATCCATGCGCAGATCCTCATCACGGGCTTTTCACCGTCGATGCGGCCGATACCGCTCAATCGATAACCTGAATGATGTGTCTCCCCTGCCAGCTCTTGCCGCCGCTGCTTCAGGCCTGCGGCCACTCGACCGCTGCGGCGGCGTAACCGACGACGTAGCCGCTGGGCTCGCCGGTCGCCTCTTCCGAATTGGTCCGGGCCAGCAGCCGCACGGCGGTAGCGCCGATGCGCGCCCCGGCATGCAGCAGGGCGGCGATGGGTCCGGCGCCGCAAGCCTGGGCCTCTTCGCGTTCATAGGCGCGGCAAAAGGCCTCCCCGTCCCCCTGCTGCAGCAGATCGAGCGTACGCGCATCGGCGCGCAGACAGGCCGCGTACGATTCCCCATGGTAGAGATCCGAGCTGGCGGCGATCAGCATCCGCTCGTGATGAACAGCAGCGAGCGCATCGCCCAGGGCCCGGCAAACCTCCCAGCTGTAGTCGTGAAAGAGGGCGGCCACCAGTTTAAAGGGCGTTTTGCAGGCGCACTGCAGGAAGGGCAGCTGCACCTCGAGGCTGTGCTCGGGCCGGCCGCCGTCCGTGGCATGTCCCTCCTCCGAAAGGTGGAGCTGCTCCGGCGCGGCCGCGGCGAGGGCGCGGGTCAGCTCGCGGTCGATCTCAATCTCGCCCAGGGGGGTCGCGAAAGCCTCACCGGGATAGAGGGCGACGCCGCGGATATACGCTCCATGGCTGGGGGCCACCACCACCACGGTATCGATCGTCCTGGCGGCGGCCAGCCGGTAGCCCGCGGCGGCGGTGGCGCCGGAATAGATATAGCCGGCGTGCGGGACGACCAGCCCGAGCAGGCGGCGGCCCTCATCCTGCAGCGGCGCCGCGGCAAGCAGGCCGTCGACCATCGTCCGCAGCTCGCCGGGTGCGCCGGGGTAAAAGCGCCCGGCCCAGGCGGGTTTGCGAATGGATTTCATGGTGCCTCCTTCCCCCGCCTTAAAATATCCATTGTTTCCTTGCGAAGCAAATTCTTTTTTGCCGGCTGCACTACGCCGGTTCCACTGCGCCGGTTCCACTGCGCCGGTTCCACTGCGCCGGTTCCACTGCGCCGGTTCCACTGCGCCGGTTCCACTACGCCGGTTCCACTGCGCCGGTTACACTGCGCCGGTTACACTGCGCCGGTTCCACTGCGCCGGCTCCAGCGCGCCGGGTGGCCCGCCGGTGCGGTCCGGCTGTACCTCGCTCTGGACGAAATCCGGGTGCAGCGCATGCGGTCACGCCAGGGCGCCCGGCAGCGCAGCCCGGCAGCGGCCTACTTTTTATGACACAAAATCGCCCGGCCTGCGTATCAAAGGGTACATTCCGATTGGAGGCAGGTATGAAATCCTTCCGTCTCCCTCCGGCGTCCGGGCCCGAACGCACCGCCATGCGGCGCTGCCTCAGCCTGGTTGCGGGCGCCGTAGCGGCCCTGCTCGCTCTCGCCCAACCCGCCCTGGCCGCTCCCGAGACGCCGCAGCTCGTCTTCGAGCAGATCTCCGTCCCCCAGGGGCTGTCGCAAAGCATCGTAACCCAGATCATGCAGGACCGCCGCGGTTACCTCTGGCTGGGCACCGAGGACGGCCTTAACCTCTACGACGGCTACGGTTTTACCGTGCTGCGCACCGACCCCGACGATCCCCACAGCCTCAGCTATAATCAGATCACCGCGCTCTATGAAGACCGCTCCGGGGTGATCTGGGCCGGCACCTTCAACGGCGGCCTCAACCGCTACCTGCTCGAGAAGAACCGCTTCATCCGCTACCGCGCCGAGTACCGCAATCCCGCCTCCCTTAGCCATGACCTGATCTATGCCCTGGTCGAAGACCGCGCCGGCCGGCTCTGGGTGGGAACAGACCAGGGATTGAACCGGATGGAGCAGCCGCACGGGGATGCAGCGGCGGCCTCCTTCACCCGGTTTTTTCATGATCCCGCCGATCCGGGCTCGCCCGGCGATGACCACATCCGCGCCCTGGCCGTCGACAGTACCGGCAATCTCTGGATCGGTACCGGCCGCGGGATCAGCCTGCTGCCCGCCGCGGAGACCGGAAGCGCGAGACCGCGCTTCACCGCCCTGCCAGAGCCGCTTCACGGCATCAAGGGGCTGGCGGACGATACCGTGCGCACCCTGCTCGTCGACCGCTCCGGCGCACTCTGGATCGGCGGGGTGCACGGCCTGCATCGTCTGCGCTGGGGCAACGGCCGCCAGCCGCAGCTGGAGAGCTTTTATCACCGACCCGGTGATCCGTACAGCCTCAGCAGCAACAGCGTCTGGGCCCTGCTGGAGGACGACGCCGGCTCAATCTGGATCGGCACCGACGGCGGTCTCAACCGCTTCGATCCGCAGCACGGCGGATTTGCATCATGGCGCCACGATCCGCGCAACGCCAATTCCCTGAGTCATGATGAGATCCGCTCGCTCTTTCAGGACCGTTCGGGGCTGCTCTGGGTCGGTACCTACGGCGGCGGCGTCAGCAAGGTCGATGCCCGTCCCAAGCAGTTCATTCACTACGCCTGCGATCCCAATGCCCTGCATGGCCTGGCGCAGCCCATCGTCTGGGGGATTTATGAGGATCCGCACGGATTTCTCTGGATCGGCACCCATGGCGGCGGCCTCAACAAACTCGACCGGCGCACCGGCCGCTATACCTGGTATCGCGCCCATCCGGAGCAGCCCGACAGCCTCAGCCATGATGTCGTCCGGCTGATCATCCCCGGCCGTGACGGCGAGCTGTGGATCGGCACCAACGGCGGCGGCATCTGCCGGTTCAATCCCGCCACCGGCCGCTTCATCCGCTTTATGCATGATGCGGGCAATCCCCGCTCCCTCGCGCATAACGAGATCCGTTCGCTGCTGCTGGAAGAGGACGGCACCCTCTGGATCGGCACCAACGGCGGCGGACTCGACCAGCTCGATACCCGCACCCTCGGGCACCGCGGCGTCCGCTTCCGCCACTTCCGTCATGACCCCGCCGACAGCACCTCTCTCGCCAGCGATTATGTGCGCTTCGTTTACAAGGACAGCACCGGGCTTTACTGGATCGGCACCCAGGGTGGTGGGTTCGACCGATATGATCCGCGCACGGAGCGCTTTACCCACTACCGCCAGACCCCCGGGCGCAGCGGCGGGATCAGCAGCAATTACATTTTCTGCCTGCACGAGGACCGCCATGGCTTCTTCTGGCTCGGAACCTGGGGGGCCGGACTGCTCAAATTCGACCGCCGCACGGACTCTTTCACCTCCTACAGCACCAAAGACGGCCTGCCCAGCGATGCCATCTATGGCATCCTCGAAGACCGGATGGGCCGGCTCTGGTTCAGCACCAACAACGGCCTGGCCCGTTTCGATCCGGCCACCCTGGAGTGCAAGAACTATAGCATCCGCGACGGCCTGCAAAGCAACGAGTTCAATGGCGGCTCCTTTTACCGCAGCCCCGGCGGCGAGATGTTCTTCGGCGGCATCAACGGCTTCAACGCCTTCTTCCCGGAGCAGATTCAGGACAATCCCCACGTCCCGCCGGTGGTGATCACCAGCTTCCGCAAGATGAACCGCCTCGTGCGCCTTGACCGGCCCCTCTCCGAGGTCAACACCTTGAAGCTGACCCATCGGGACTACTTTTTCTCCTTCGAATTCGCGGCTCTCGACTATACCGCGCCGGAGAAGAACCGCTATGCCTACAAGATGGAGGGGCTCGACCCGGAATGGATTACCACCTCCGCCGCCCAGCGGGTGGCGCAGTACACCACCCTGCCGCCGGGCAGCTATCTGTTCCGCGTCAAGGGCTCTAACAACGACGGGGTCTGGAACGAAACCGGCCGCTCGATCGTCATCGCCATCGCGCCGCCCTGGTGGAAAACCTGGTGGTTCCGCATCCTCCTCGTGCTCGCCGCCGGCGGCACCATCCTCTTCTTCTATTACCGGCGGCTGCGTCTGATCCGCATGGAGGCCGAGCTGCGCGCCGCCCACGACATGCAGATGGCGATCATGCCGCACGATACGCCCCGGGTGCCGGGATTTGAAATTTCCGGAATCTGCATTCCGGCCAATCAGGTGGGCGGGGATTTCTTTGATTATGCCTGGGTGGGCAACGGCGAAAAACAGTTCGGAATGGTGATCGGGGATGTCTCGGGAAAGGCGATGCGCGCGGCGATGCTGGCCGTCATGGCCAATGGCATGGTCCATGCCGAGGCGGCGGAAGGCAAAAGCCCTGCCGAGGCTCTCACCCGCAGCAACGCTATGCTCTATCCGAAAATGGACCGCCAGACCTTCATCGCCCTCTGCCTGGTCTGCCTCGATATTGAAACCCGGATGATGCGCTTCACCAACGCCGGACTCAACCAGCCGCTCCTCTACAGCGGCGGAGCGTGGCGGGCGCTGCATGGCGACGGTTTTCCCTATCCCATCGGGGTGCGCGAGGGCCATATTTACCACGAGCAGGCGATCCAGCTCCAGCCCGGCGATGTGCTGGTGCTGCAGACCGACGGCCTCGAAGATGCGATGAACCACTCGCGCCAGTTCTATGGCGAGGAACGCGTCCTCGAGTTTTTGCGCAATTATGATACCGACGGGCGCGGCGCCGCGGAGATCCGCGACGCCATTCTTGCCGATGTCCGCCGCTTCATCGGCGATGTGCACCATTATGACGACATGACGGTGATCGTCGTCAAAGTCCTGGCCTAGCGCTCTTGCGCCGCAGCCGGCGCTCGGCGGCGGTTGGCGAGGAGGGAGAAGAGCACACCGGCAGCCAGGATCAGCAGAATCACGCCGAGCAGAACAAAGTTGAACTTGTCCCCCAGGATGCTTTTCAGCCAGGTGGCGGTCAGCATCTTGACGCCCACCAGCATCAGCACGACCGCCAGCGCGGTCTTGAGATAACGGAACTTGTCGAGCATCCCGGCCAGGGCGAAATAGAGCGAGCGCAGGCCAAGGATCGCAAAGACGTTGCTGGTGAAGACCAGGAAGGGATCGGCGGTGATGGCAAAGATGGCCGGGATCGAATCCACCGCGAAGATCAGGTCCGTAGTCTCGACGATGATCAGGGCGATGGCCAGCGGGGTGAGAAGGAGCGCGCCTTTTTTGGCCGCATCCACCACCGCATCGTCGATCTCGGCGTCGCCCGGCAGCTCGCCCTCATGCGAGGCGGCTGAACCGGCGCGTACGAAAAAATGTTCGCCGTGGAAGCGCTCGGTGACCGGAAAGAACCGCCGCACCAGGCGCACCAGCGGATTCTGGTTCGGATCCTCGGCCCGCGAGTGCATGAAGAGCATTTTGGACCCGGTGAGGATGAGAAAGGCGCCGAAGAGATAGAGAATCCAGTGGAATTTGGCGATTAGCGCCGCGCCGATGCCGATCATCGCGCCGCGCATCACCAGCGCGCCGAGGATGCCCCAGAACAGAACGCGGTGCTGATAAAGGGCGGGCACGGCGAAAAAGCCAAAGATCATGGCGATGACAAAGATGTTGTCGACACTCAGTGACTTTTCCACGACATAGCCGGTCAGGTATTTGACCGCTGCGGTGCGGCCGCTGTTGATCAGGCCGTCGACGGCATCGGGCTGCGTGCCCAGGCCGAACCATTGGCCCTCATAGGCCTGGAAGATAAAGACCGAGAAGAGCAGCCCCAGCGAAATCCAGACCGCCGACCAGCCCAGGGCCTCCTTGAGGCGGACTACATGGGCGTGACGATGAAAGACGCCGAGATCCAGCGCCAGCATCAAAACCACAAAACCGATAAATCCCAGCCATAAGCCGATCATTTTACTGTCCCGTTTTTGTTCGCGTTAATAAAAACGCGCGGCCGGAGTCGCGCGTTGTGGTGATATCAACAAGGGAATGACGGGATTCTATTCCCCGGCGCCCCTGAGAGCGGTCCGGGAGAGGGGCAGCCGGCGCAGCCGCACTTGGTCCCGGTCAGTCCCAGGATCTCGCGCAGCACCCGGAGCAGCGAGGCATCCGGATCGACCGCGAGAGCATGGCGTTTGCTGTTGACGATCCGAACGATGGGGGTCAGAGCGACACCGCTATTTGAGCATTTTCAGCAAGTAGACCTGTTCGAGGGCCAGCATCTGCGCCCGCTGTTCATTGGTCACCCCCGAGCCATGCCCGCCCTCGGTGTTCTCGAAATAGAAAAAGGGATGGCCTTGCGCCTCCATCTTCGCCGCCATCTTGCGCGCATGTCCGGGATGGACGCGGTCGTCGCGCGTGGTCGTCGTGAAAAAGACACGGGGGTAGCGCGTGCCCGGCAGCAGATTCTGATAGGGCGAGTATCTGCTGATATAGGCCCACTCCTCCGGTAGATCGGGATTGCCATACTCCCCCATCCAGCTCGCTCCGGCGAGCAGCTTGTTGTAGCGCTGCATATCGAGCAGGGGGACGGAGCAGAGCACGGCGTTGTAAAGTTCCGGGTGCTGGGTGAAGGCCACGCCGACGAGGAGGCCGCCGTTGCTGCCACCCTCGATGCCGAGGTGACGCGGTGAGGTGATCTTGCGCCGGATCAGATCCTCGGCTACCGCCGTGAAATCATCATAGGCGCGTTGCCGGTGCTCCTTGAGCGCCGCCTGGTGCCATTGCGGGCCGAACTCCCCGCCGCCGCGGATGTTGGCGACCACATAGACGCCGCCCTTCTCCAGCCAGGAGAGGCCCGTGACCGCGGAGTAATAGGGCGTCATGGAGATCTCAAAGCCCCCATAGCCGTAGAGCAGGGCCGGATTGGCGCCGTTCATTTTAGCCTTTTTGGGACGGACGACAAAGTAGGGGATTTTGGTGCCGTCCCTGGAGGGGGTTTCGAATTGCTCCACCAGCAGATCCTTGCTGTTGAAGAACTGCGGCAGGCTTTTGACTTTTTCGATCCTGATTTGTCCTGCCGCCACATAGTAAAGTGAGGTCGGTTCGAGGAAATTGGTAAAGGTGAAAAAATAGTGGTCCGAGAGATCATCGGTGGCCGAAATGCCGATGGCGCCCATTTCCGGGGCAGCGATTTTCTCCCCCTGCCACTGTCCATCCGCAAAGGTGTAACGGAAGAGTTCATCCACCACATTGGTCAGCTTGACCAGCAGCAGCGCATTCCGGGTTGACGCCACCCCGTTCAGACTCGAGCGCTCGCCGGGCTCGAACAGGACCGAAAAATGACGCGCTCCCATCAGAAACTGGTCGTAGTCGATGCTGATGAGCGCCCCTTGTTTGTAGGTTGTGCCGCCCGTGCGCCAGTCCGATTTCAGGTTAACCAGCATCTGGTTCTTGAAAAAACCATAGAATTGGGCATCGTCCGGAATATCGAGCTTGAACAGCCGGCTGTTTTCGAGGATGAAATTCTCAAAGGTGTAAAAGGTCTTGCTGCGCGAAATGATGATGTACTGCCGCTCCGGCGTATTGCTGACGCCGCCCCACACTCCCATATCGCTCTCGCTTCCCTCGTACAGCAGGCGTGCGCCGCTCAGGGGGGTGCCGCGGTACCAGATCCGCGTCGAACGCGGATAGCCGGAGGTTGTGGTGGTGCCAGGGCCGAAATCGGTCGAGACCAGCAGGGTATTCTTGTCGATCCAGGCGAGACCGCCCTTGGCTTTCGGCAGGAAAAAGCCGCCCGGGACGAAGGCTTTCTTGACCAGATCGAATTCGCGGTATTCGACGGCATCGCTGCCGCCGCGGGAGAGGCTGACCATGCACAGGTCATATCCCGGATAGAGCCAGCTCGCTCCCTTGAAGGCCCATTGCTCCCCCTCCTCCTGGCTGAGCGCATCGAGGTCGAGCACGGTCTCCCACTCCGGCGCCGCATGGATATAGTCGGTCAGCAAGGTCCGGCGCCAGAGGCCGCGCGGATTCTTCTGATCCTGCCAGAAATTATACACATACTCGCCAGCCAGCGACGGGAGGGCGAGGCGTTCCTGCGAGTTGAGCACGGTCAGAATGCGGTGGTAGAGGGGCTGATAGTCGGGAACCTTTTGCAGCTCAGCGACAGTCGCCGCATTTTTGGCTTTGACCCACTCGAGGGCCCGCTGGCCTTCGACCTCCTCGAGCCAGAGGAAGGGGTCCTTGTCCTCCTGGCTAAAAATGGCGGTTGCTCCGGCAGCCAGCAGCAGCGCAGTGACTGCCTTCAAAACAAAAACTCTCATGATGTGCCTCCAGCATGGCAAACCTCATTAGTGTCGGCGAAAACGCGGGGTTACTCCTCTCGCTCCCACCGGCGGCAAGCTTCTCGTTCCCACCCGGCCTCGCTCTCGCTCCCGGACCCGCCTGCCTTCCCGCGCCGGGTGGGCACCAGAGGCCGGGGTTCGCTCCCGGTCCCACCGGCGGCAAGCTTCTCGTTCCCACCCGGCCTCGCTCTCGCTCCCGGACCCGCCTGTCCGCGCCGGGTAGGCACCAGAGGCAACGGGCGGGGTTCAAAGAGGCGCCGCGGACAAAGCTGTATCTCATATTAGTATTCCTGCAACAAATATGCAACAGGAATCCACGCCCTCTTCGCCGCCACTACCATCGGCCGAATGAAATCCCGCGGGGCGTACGCGAAAGAGTTTGGCAGGGTCATCCCCGAACCCGGGCCCTTGATAGCTGCCGGATGAAACCCAGCGCTTATCCGCATCGTATTGTATCAGGAGTGCTCTCTTTGCTTCTCGCCGCTTGAACCATCACGAGAGGAAGCAGATCATGCACAAAATCCCCTCCCTCCTGCTGCTCTGCAGCCTTTTCCTGGCCGGCTGCAGCACCGATTTTTCGCCCCTTTACACCGAAGGGTGGCAAAAAACCGATCCCGCAAGTTACGGCCTCGATCGCGGCAGACTCGCCGCAGCCGTCAGCGCCGGCGGCCGGCTCGGCTACCTGCACGCCTTGCTGGTGTGGCGCGACGGCCAGGTCATCGTTGAAAAATACTATAACGGATTCGGCCCGGAGGATACCCACAACATTCATTCGGTCTCCAAGAGCATCCTGTCAGCCCTTGTCGGCATCGCCCGGGAGCAAAACCTGCTCTCCCTGGACCAGAAAGCGATCGAATGGTTCCCCGAATACGCCAGCGCCATCACGGATCCCCGGGTTCGTCAGATCTCCCTGCAGCAGCTCCTGACCATGACCGGCGGCTTTCCCAATGATGAGGAGATCTATTCCACCCTGGCCAACAGCAGTAACTGGGTCCGGGAGACCCTGGCGACGCCGCTCCAATACAATCCGGGCGAGCGCTTCAGTTATCTGACCTTCTCGAGCCATCTGCTCTCCGCAGTACTGACTAAAAGCACGGAGATGACGACCCTGGCGTTTGCCCGGACCGTTCTTCTCAATCCCCTCGGCATGCACTGCCACAGATGGACACAGGACCCTCAGGGCATTTATTTCGGCGGCAACGACATGTTTTTCACGCCGCGCGAGATGCTGATCTTTGGAGAGGCCTGCCTGAATAAAGGTGTGTGGCGAGAAGAGGTGGTCATTCCCGCGGGGTGGGTCGACGAGATGTGGCGCATGCGGGTCGGTGGCAGCAAGGATTGGGGGGTGCTGAAGAAATACGGCTATGGCTTCTTCTGGTGGATGGGGCAGCTCAACGGCCATGACGCCAAACTGGCCATCGGCCATGGCGGGCAGTTCATCGTTATCCTGCCCGAGCTGGAGATGATCATCGTCACCACCAGCGAGCCGCCTTACGGGGATAATCTCTGGGAGCGGGCCAACGCGCAGGAGGAGGCCGTGCTGCAGGTGATCAGCGATGATGTGGTGGGGGCAGTGACCCCCTGAATGCTCCGGCTGTGCCGCAGCGCTCCCGCCCGCAGGAGGGTCAGGCGCGAGTCCGGGTGGGAACGAGGGCAGAGGGTCAGGCCGGAGCGCCGGCTGTGCCGCAGCGCTCCCGCCCGCAGGAGGGTCAGGCGCGAGTCCGGGTGGGAACGAGGGCAATCTCTGGGAGCGGGCCAACGCGCAGGAGGAGGCCGTGCTGCAGGTGATCAGCGATGATGTGGTGGGGGCAGTGACCCCCTGAATGCGCTGGCTGTGCCGCAGCGCTTCCGCCCGCAGGAGGGTCAGGCGCGAGTCCGGGTGGGAACGAGGGCAGAGGGTCAGGCCGGAGCGCCGGCTGTGCCGCAGCGTTCCCGCCCGCAGGAGGGTCAGGCGCGAGCCCGGGTGGGAACGAGGGCAAGAGGGAGCCCGGGTGGGAACGAGGGTAGAGGGCTCGAGCTAGTCCGGCCTCCTTTCGGCAGCCCGCTGCCGCAGCCCGGCTGCTTACTCCACCCCCAGCGCCTTGAGATAGCCCGGGTTCGGGGTGCAGCGGTCAAACGGAATGTTCTCCAGCAGCCCGGCCAGCGCCCTCTGCACGACCTCCGGTGCCGGACGCGCCTTGCGGATCTCCTCAAAAGTCCGGCGCGGCCCTTCCGCGTAGG
>Ga0116171_10001953_pt1 | contig 20057 bp, 19 predicted proteins | sample AD_JPNHW2_MetaG_FD_89798 | JGI IMG/M metagenome (GOLD analysis project Ga0116171, IMG submission 89798) | Active sludge microbial communities of municipal wastewater-treating anaerobic digesters from Japan - AD_JPNHW2_MetaG | ecosystem: Engineered > Bioreactor > Anaerobic > Digestate | place... | reverse complement strand
TTCGATCCGGTCAAAGCGATGTTGTTGTAATAAGTATGTCCAAGCTCAAAAAAGTCGCGAATGTTGTTAGGCCTCGATACCCATGGTGTTGCTATTATATCGCCACGATTTGGGTTGTCAACATCACCTCCGCGCATTCCGCCAGTAGTTGGTGAGAAAAATTGTTTTTTCATTGTTCCAACATCCAAACGAGGTCCCCAGCTTTCGTCATAATTATCGTTCACTCCGTTTGGGTAACCCGAGCTGCTATTCCCGAAGTTTGAACCTTCGAATAAACCGTTGTTTCCTTGTCCGAATTTATTCTGAAACTTAGGCAAACGCAGAAGGCTTTCGAAGGTTGTGCCCGAGTTGACTGAAACGCCAATTCCTTTACCTTGTTTACCCGATTTGGTTACAATAACAATAGCGCCGTTAGCTGCGCGTGAACCATATAATGCTGAAGCAGCCGGCCCTTTTAATACTGTCATCGATTCAATATCGGCAGGGTTTACTTCGCTTGAACTGTTTCCGTAGTCAGCTGCTGTTGTGTTTGAAACGCCGTCGTTCCCCATCGGAACTCCATCAACAACAAACAGCGGTTGGTTCGATTGCAACGACAGCGATGATTCGCCGCGCATAGTAATCCTTGAACTGGAACCAACGGCACCACCCGAAACAATATTAACCCCGGCCACTTTACCAGCGAGCGAATTAACGAAGTTTGTTTCGCGAGCCACATTCAACTGGTCTCCCTTTATTTCCTGAACGGCATAACCGAGACCTTTTTTCTCGCGCGAAATACCTAAAGCAGTAACCACAACTTCATTAATCCCGATGGACTCCTCTTTCATCACAACATCTACGATGCTCTGGTTCCCTGGTTTAACTTCCTGGGCTTTCATTCCTACAAACGAAAATATAAGGGTGGCGTCGGCCGGGACATTTGAAAGTGAATATTTCCCGTTAACATCGGTAACCATCCCAATGGTGGTGCCTTTTACCACAATTGAAACACCGGGAAGCGAATTGCCTGTGGAATCAGTAACTTTCCCAGTTATTGATTTGGTTTGCTGGGTATTCATATTGTCTTCCACCGGGGTAATAATGATTAATTTGTTACCCATTACTTTATAGGAAATGTTGGTGTTTTTGAAAATCTCACTTAGGATATTTTCTACACTTTTGTTTTCGCTTGTAACCGATACTATCCGGCTCAGATCGACGAACTTTTCATTATAGAAGAAGCGAAAATCGCTGTGGTCTTCAATCGATTGAAGAACTTCTTTAACTGTTTTGTTTTTTAAATCAAGCGAAAGATTTGTTGTTTGGGAATACACCGAGGCCGACAGCTGTATAACCCCGATCAATACCAACATAATAGTTAGCTTCATAATTAAATAGAATTTTCCCGATAGGTACACTGACGTATTCCACCGGCATTTACGTTTTTTTTTCATAGATTTGAATCGTTAATGTTTATGATTGTTACCGGCAGACTGCGAATTTGACAGTAACATGAATTAACTCGCTTAAGAGGGGCTGTTTCGAGCCTCTCTTTTATTTTAATAATGTTTTATATTGATTTATTTTTGGTTCATCGATTGATAAGGTTACATGGTTATTTACTATAGAATACTTCACTGGAGCAGAATAGGAGATGGCTGTTAACAGTTGCTCAATTGTTTCATCTTTAATGGTTCCGCCAAATACATATTCTTTAATCCGTTCGTCGCTAAAAGTAAAATCGATGTTATACCGGCGTTCCAGCAATTTGGTAAACTCGCCCAACCTGATATTTTTTATCACCCATTTGTTGGTTGTCCATGAAACATCTGAAACATCGTCAATAGCAGTTGTAGTAAAACTGTTTTCATTTAAATTGAATATTGCTTTTTGATTGGGTTGAAGGACAATTTTCGACTTTTCACTGGATTGGCTTTGGTTTAATTTAACCGATCCTTCCAGCAAAATGGTTTCAACTGTTTTTTCTTCAGGATAAGCTTTTACATTGAACTTGGTTCCCAGTGCCGTTACTGAGATTCCTTTGGCATTGACACAGAAAGGTAGTTTCTTATTTTTTGCTACTTCGAAGTAGGCTTCTCCACTCAATTCAACCTTACGATCTTTAATGCCAAAATTCTGTCCATATTTTAGAACAGTGCCCACATTCAGCCAGACTAATGTGCCATCAGCCATTTTCAGACTGGTTTTCGACCCATAAGGAGCTGTATATTCAACCATCGCTCCAGTTGCCGGAGAATGTGATTCGATATAAAAATAGGTTGTTGCACCAAGAAAGAATGCCAACAAAAAAACAGCCGCATACCTGAGGATGTGTTGAAATGAAAAACGTTTAGTTGCAGAAACGTCTATTTTCTGTTCAAATTTGGTCCAGGCTTTATCCGGATCAAAATTTCCCTCCAGCCGAATCATCCTGTCCGATTCCCATAAATCGACTAACTGACCAAACAAACGACTATTGTCGGCGCTTTCATTCAACCAGTCGTTTAGAATATGGGAGTCGCATTCTGCCCATTCCCCACTCAGGTAGTTGATAATTGCTGTTTTGACTTCGTTCGGTATAATTGTTTCTTGCGCCATCTTTTATTAGTTGCCTCGATGACTTAATGACACAAAAATTAAGCGAACCGATTACACGGGATTAAAATAAATTTGGAAAGATTTGAATAATTGTTGGCAGGTAATCTTTCAATCCATTTCGGAGTTTTGACAGTGCTCTGTATATCTGAACTTTAACTGTGTTTTCTGAAATATTCAGTTTTTCGGCAATTTCTTTATGCGAAAGGTTTTCAAAACGACTTAAATGAAAAATTTCCCTGCACTGTTCAGGCAACTTTTCAATTTCAGAGTATATTTTTTCTTCCAGCTCTTTGCTTATTAAATCACTTAAAGGATATCTGTCCGAAATCGGGTAGTTGATCTTTAAATCGAGCAAATTAATCTCATTTTCCGAGATCATTGATTTCCGGCTCTTCTCACGGTTCAGGTAATTAATACACGAATTTTTAACCGATTGAAACAGGTACGATGAAACCGAAACGGTAATGTTTACCGATTCACGTTTTTCCCAAAACCGTATAAAAATTTCAGCTACAATATCTTCAGCGAGGTCGTCCTGCGAAACAAAACTAACGGCATAGGCACACATGCGCTGATAGTTCGTTTTAAAAAGCATTTCAAAAGCTGTTTTGTTCCCTTTTTTTATCGACTTAAAAATTTCCTTTTCAAGATTCATCTGACGCGGTTTTGCAGGTCGCAATAATAAGGATACAATTTCGAAATTAAATTACAAATATATTAATCGTTTATTTAACCTACCTGGTTTTTTAGAGCGAAAATGAAAGCGTCCGCTTTAAAGCCCAATTTTTTGAATAATTTTGGTCGTTCGAAGGGGAAAACAAACCCGAAACCCGAAATTATAGTTCAGATATGAAGTTTAAGGTTCCTATCAGGCAGTTTTTCAGGCTCTTTAAAGAATATGCCAATCCTTTCATACGCGAGAATAAGAAGATCATCCTCCAGTTTATTTTTACTCTTTTCTTTTTTGCAATCGGTATCTGGTTTATTCAGCACGAAAAATCGGAGCTTGTTCAGGTGAAAGACGTTTTGCAGGCAGCCCGCTGGCAATGGGTGCTGGTTGGTATTTTTATTACCTTCTTCTACATCGTTTTGCAGGGTATTATGTATGTTTTTGCATTTGCAGCAACGCGCCACCGGGTTTCGTTAATCGATTCAACGATCCTTTTTATTAAGCGAAACCTGATTAGTGTGTTTTTACCGGCTGGTGGAGTTTCGTCGCTGGCATTTTTTACTGAGGCTATCGAGCGAAAAGGGATTAAAAATTCGCAGATTCATTTTGCTTCGTCCATTTATGGGTTTATTGGTATTTTATCGGTTGTAATAGTGGCCATACCAGCATTTTTGTATGCGGTGGTTGAAGGTACGGTAGGGTCGGGCGAGTGGTATGCTCTTGCCGGAATCATTGTTTTAACAGTCGTTTTGTATGTCTGTTATCGGTCGATTATTGGCAGGGGAGTTCTTTACCGTGTATTGCTGAAAACAATGCCTACTACCGAAGTTTTTATGAACGATTTGCAAAATGGTCTTATTGATCGAAAGTCGTTCATCTACACTATACTTACGTCGGTTGTCATCGAATTTATTGGCATTGCCCATTTGTATGTAGCCATGGTTGCGCTTGGTTTTCAGCCTTCGTTGCTTGCCGCGGTGCTGGGTTACATTATTTCGGTTATTTTCCTTATCGTTTCACCCTTCCTTCGCGGATTGGGCGCGATTGAAGTTTCGATGACCTACGTTTTGCTGCGCTTTGGCTTTCAGAACGTCGATGCCATTGCCATCACTTTCCTTTACCGGTTTTTTGAGTTTTGGATGCCTTTGGTGGTAGGAATTTTCACTTTCCTGTCAAAGCTCAATAAGCTGCTCATGAGAGTATTCCCAGCTTTTTTCATGCTCGGTTTGGGAATTGTGAACATCGTTTCGGTTTTAACGCCGGCAATTAAAGAGCGTGTTGTTATCCTGAAAGGAATTTTACCTGCCGAGGCCATTCATACCTCCAACTACCTTGTGCTTACAGCGGGCTTGCTTTTGCTTGTTACAGCTGCATTTCTCCTGAAGGGATTACGAACTGCGTGGTGGTTTGCAATTATTCTGAGTTCTGTTTCGCTGGTTGGACACATGACCAAGGCGATTGATTTTGAAGAAGCGTCGATTGCTTTCCTGGCCATTGTTATGCTGGTTGGAACAAGAAAAGAGTACTACATTAAAACCAATCCGAAAATGCGGAACGTTGGTTTGCAGACTTCAATTTTAACTGCCATTGCAACGCTCATTTATGGGATAGTTGGGTTTTATTTTCTGGATAAAAGGCACTTTAACATCGATTTTAGTTTATGGCAGTCAATTAATTATACCATCCAGAATTATTTCATGATATCGAGCGATTCTCTTGTTCCGGCAAGTAAGTTCGCTTCAAAGTTTTTGCTGTCAATAAATATCAGCGGATTCTTTTCCATAGCATTTCTCATTTACACTTTTGTACGTACTTACGTGCCTCACGACAACATCTCGGAGGAAGAACGCGAGCTGGCGAACAACCTGATTAAGCTTCATGGAAATTCGGCGCTCGATTATTTTAAAACTTCCAAAGACAAAATTATTTATGTTTCGGAAAGTAGGAAGGCTTTTGTTTCTTACCGGATTTCAGGAAACTTTGCGGTTGTTCTGGAAAACCCTGTAGCCGAAAGCAGGGAGGAAATGAAGAATTGCATCGCTGAATTTGACCGCTATTGTTACGAGAGCGGTATGAAGAGTATTTACTACCGCGTTTCGGAAGAATGTCTCGACCTTTATAAACAGTTGAAACGAAAAAGCTTGTTTCTTGGCCAGGAAGGTGTTGTGGATTTGTCAACTTTTAAGCTGGAAGGAGGAGCCCGCAAACCGATGCGAAATGCTATCAATAAGGTAATCGACCGCGGCTACAAAGCTACCATTCACGAGGCTCCGGTTAAGGATGGCGTACTGCAAAAGATAAAGTCGGTGAGCGACGAGTGGCTCGAAGACATGGATCGCACTGAGATTATTTTTTCGCAAGGCATGTTCGATTGGGAAGAATTGAAACAGCAAACCATCATCACGGTTGAAAGCGCTGAGGAAAAGATTGTTGCATTCCTGAATGTTATTCCTGATTTTGCTCCTGATGAAGCAACTTACGATTTGATCAGAAAAACCAAAGATGCACCCAATGGTGTGATGGATTTTATTCTCGTCGAATTATTTAAATACCTGCGTGAAAAACAAATAAGGTATGTCAACCTTGGGTTTGCGCCCATGAGCGGACTCGACGATCCGAATACTTTTCCGGAGAAATCGATGAAATTTGCGTACGAAAAAATGAGATCGTTTGCTCACTACAAGGGCTTACGCGAGTACAAGGAGAAATTTGATCCGACATGGTACAACAAGTACCTGATCTACCAGCACGATTACGATCTGCTTTCCGTCCCAACAGCTCTTTCGAAAGTAATAAAGCCCTGAAAAAGTTATGAGGCGAATCATTCTCATTGTTGTTTTTTTAGTCCTGATAATTGCCAAATCAGAAGCAACAAAGGTGGATACGCTTTATTTTGGCAACGTAGGGAAAGTGGTGCTTTATCATCCGGCAAAGACACCTGATGCCTTTATCCTGTTTGTATCAGGAGACGGCGGATGGAATAAGGGTGTTGACGTGATGGCAAACAACATTGTTTCACAGGGGGCAATGGTCGCCGGGATCAATATTGTTTCTTACCTGAAAAGAATAAAATCGTCAAAGTCAAAATGCTGTTACCCGGCTTCCGATCTGGAAACGATCAGCTTGTCTATTCAGAAGAAATATCAATTCAGTAAATATCTGAAACCCGTTTTGGTTGGGTATTCGTCGGGGGCAACATTGGTTTATGGAGCGTTGGCACAAGCCCCGGCCAATACGTTTAAAGGAGCAATTGCAATGGGTTTTTGCCCCGATATGGACATTGACCGGCCGTTTTGTCGTGGTGCAGGCCTTAGCTGCAAACCGATAAAAGCCGGAATTTCGTATATGCTGGAACCTTGCACCGAACTTACAGCACCTTTCATTGCATTAAGCGGATCGAATGATCAGGTGTGCAGTTTCTTCGAGATGAAAAAGTATGTCGATAAAATCCGGAATGCTGAAATTGTTGGTTTGCCCAATGTTGGACATGGTTTTGCCGTTACACGAAACTGGGTGCCTCAATTTGCAAATGCGTACCGGAAAATATTGAACGAGCCCGGATATCAGGAGAAAAAATCGGCCGAAAACGTGTTGCTGAAATTACAGATTGACTCTTTGTATAAAAGTGATTTGCCTTTATCCGTAATTCCGTCTCCCGTAAAAAAAGATTTGCCACTGGCGTTTTTTATTTCAGGAGATGGCGGCTGGACTAGTTTCGATCAGGCAGTGTGCGATAAATTGGCAGAGAAAGGTATTCCGGTTATTGGACTAGACGCGCAGAAGTATTTCTGGAATAAACGACAGCCTCGGGCAGTTGCTAATGAGTTGGCGCCGGCAATTGTGCATTACCTGAAATTGTGGAACCGTCAATCGTTTGTACTTGTAGGCTATTCATTTGGTGCCTGCGTTGTGCCTTTTATTGCCGAAAACTTTAACGATCAGGAGAAACAGCTTTTAAAAGGGGTTTATTGCTTTTCTCCGGATCTGACAGGCGATTTTGAAATTCATTTGTCGGACATGCTTCATTTGAAAACAACCGATTCATACAATGTTGCTAAGGGAATGAAGACGATACAGGCGCTCAACCCGGTTTGTATTTTTGGCACAGAAGAGGAAGGAGCTACGCGAAAAGCGTTCAGCGACGAAGGAATCCGGGTTGAAATGCTACCCGGAAATCACCACTACAGCAGCGATTTCAACGCCATTTCAGGAGTTATTATGAAAGATTTTGCTGGTGATTCATTTAAATAGGTATGCAACTAGTTATGTTTCAATTTAAATCTTAACTTTCGAATACGTTTATAAATTGAAATTCCATGGGAAAAGTTTTAAGAACAGGCTTTTTAATTGTAGTACTTGTTTTGTCGGCAACCATTTGGTGGAGGTACTATTTTGTTTTTGGAGAAGGAGTTAAAGCCGGAAACCTGAACTTTTTTGTAAAAAAGGGATTTGTCTTTAAAACTTATGAAGGCCGGCTTATTCAGGATGGTTTTAAATCGGCCACTCCCGGTGCGTTGCAAAGCAACGAATTCGAATTCAGCGTCACAAACGACAGTGTCGCAGCTATTTTAGGCCGTTGTAGCGGGAAAGTTGTGGAGCTTCGCTATAAAGAATATTTGGCCCCCTTGCCTTGGCGTGGAATGAGTAAGTATGTTGTTATTGAGGTTCTTCGGAAAGAAGATGCCCCAACCGATAGTAAACTTCCGGTTCAGTAGTTAATTCTACTTTCTTTTTGTGGCAGGCTTGAATTTTTTGTCAAGTTCAATGGCTTCGTCCAACAACGACGAAATAGCCAGCTGGTCAATTTCTTCAGGAGAATGGAAGATGCGATAGAAAACTTGTTTGTTGGTGCCATGATGGAGATAGTTTTCCGGGTCGGTTAACAAATGTCCGTAGCAGAAACCAAAGAATACACCGCTTCTGAAACCACCCCATGGAACCGATCCCGGCCAAATGAGGCAAATGCGCCGGTTCCCGTAGTAATAAGGGACATTATACGACAGTTTTTCTTTGCACCCGGGCATTTTTTCGAGAACAATCTGGCGCAGAAAATCAACTGTGATGCGTTCTTCGGGTGGCAGATACTCCCAAAACTCAACAAACGATTGAAATTTTATACCTCTTTGAAAATCCATTTTTTGTTAAAAAAATGGCGCAACAAATTTATGCTGCGCCGACCTATTGAATTATGTTTTTTAGAAAATATATCGGATTGAAATTGCGCCTCCGTCGCCATAAAAGCCAGACGATCCGGTTAGGTTAAGTACTGGTTTCCAGTCGATGCCGATATTAAATGGAATCTCTTTAAAATTGTATTCCAGGCCAATGATGCCATCAATTCCAATAACGGTGTAATTGGTGCCGTCATCGTAATTACGGTAATATTTTCCGTCCCAAAAACCAAGGTGGCCGCCAAAGCCATAATACCAGTTCAACCGGTCGGTGTCGAAAGCCTGGTTATGAATTTCGTATAGCCCCGTAACGCTTAATCCATGCCAGCGTGAATCAAGAATTCCTTCTACGGCCTTATCCTTGCCAATAAAGTGTTTAACAGTTAGTCCGGTTCCCCAGCCACCTCTTAGCCCAATTCCTGTAGTATAATCCTGGGCATTTAATTTTAAGCCCCAGAGGCAACCAATAATCAGAATTAAAAATAATTTTTTCATTTGTATAAATTTTTGTTTATCGTCTTATAATCTGCGCATTAGCATTTTCATTTTTTTGATGATCTCAACGAAATGGAATAGCCATTTATTCATTTTCGATTGGTATGGGCTTATGCCCTTATGGCTATTTCATGTGTATGTTTTTTTGAAGTTCATGGTGTAATTTTCGTATTAACTATAGTCCTTTAATGAGTCATCCAACGCATGGAATCGCCATTTCTCCGTTTGCGATTTGTGCGGGCATTGGGCACCAGGCTATTTCATGGTCTTTTAATTTTTGATAAAACGAATTGTTTCGCTAGTAAACGTATAATAGAACTTACAGGTTCATCAATTTATTACTCAGACCGAAGAAAATGACGCTAATCCTGTAAAATAAAGCCCACTTTCGGAATGTTTTCGATTGTTATCGACGGATCAGAACTGAAATATTTCCTCAGTTTAGAGATAAAAACATCGAGGCTTCTTCCGGCAAAATAGTCGTTTTCGCCCCAAATAGCCACAAGTATTTGTTCGCGCCTGATAACATTGTTTTTATTGAGGCAAAGGAATTTGAGGATGGAGCTTTCGCGTTCGGTAAGGCGCCGCTTTTGTCCATCAATTTCAAGCAGCTGATTTTGATGATCAAAAATGAACCGCCCGATCTGGAACAAATTTTCGTTGACTGTTTTTGCCGGATGGCTTCTGTTTAAGATTGCCTGTATTTTGTAGTAAAGCTCGTCTTCGTCGAATGGTTTGGTGATGTAATCGTCAACTCCGATTTCGTAGCCTTTCATCTTATCTTCTTTAAGCGACCGGGCGGTTAGGAAAATGATAGGGATCTGTGGATTGATAACCTTCATTTTTTTTGCCAGGGTAAAGCCGTCCATTTTTGGGAGCATAACATCGAGAATGCAAAAGTCGAAATGGCCATTCTGGAAACCCGTAAAAGCCGTTTGTCCATCGCGATATAACTTTACCGCCAATCCTTTCAGCTCAAGGAATTCAACCAGCAGAAATCCAAGATTCAGATCGTCTTCAACCAGCAAAATATTGATAATCCGGTTCATGTTTTCAATTTTTTATTTATTTCTGAAAAGAGGCAAGATAATCGTAAAGGTACTCCCTTTTCGGTTTTCGCTTTGTACAAAAATTGTTCCTCCATGCGCGGCCACAACAGTTTTTACGTAATATAAGCCAATGCCAAAACCTTTTACAGGATGGAGATTCCCAGTTGAAATCCGGTAGTATTTCTCAAAAATCCTTTTGTACTCTTTGGGAGGAATTCCGATACCATTATCGGTAATCGTAATGTTAATTTTATCCGGAGAGTTAGATGTTGTCAGGCTGATAACAGGCTTTTCAGTAGAGTATTTTATGCTGTTGGTAAACAGATTAACAAAAACGTCGTTTAAGTGCATAGCATCGGCATAAACTACTGAATTAAGAGCCTGGTAATCGCATTTTATTTCTGCGTCAGCTTGTTTTATCTGAAAATCCATCGTATGTATGGCGTCATCAATAACCATGTGAACATCGATTGCCTTCTTGTCGTAGTTAAATCCGCTGTTTTCAACCGCTGCCAGTTGCAGCAATCGATCTACCTGCTTTTGAAGTTTTCGGTTTTCCTCTTTTATTGCAGTGGCCAGGTTCACTGTGTTTTGGTCGCCGTTTTTCTGATTGCGGGTAATAATCATATTGCCTGCCAGTGAAATAGAGGAGATTGGCGTCATAAACTCGTGGGTAAGGTTGCCGATCATGTCTTTTACCTGCTGTGCAAATCTTCGTTCGGTTCGGTAATAAGCCAGAATAATGAAGACAGCCGCCATTGTCAGAAGAATAAGCAAAACTGAAGTTGCAAACATGAGTCCAAGTTTGCGTACAATAAAAGTTTTTCGGCTGGGAAAGTGAATAGCCAGATCGATACTGGCATTTGGGTCGGGCGAAACAAACGACTGATGGAAAAGCTCACCATTTTTAACTTTCGATGTTGGTTCGACCGAGAGTGTGTCCTCTCCGTTTATAAGCAAAAAGTGAAAGTCGAGGTTAATGTGATAAAATTCAAGCTCTTTCTGGACAGTCGAATCCAGCCTTGTTATAATATTCTGTGTAAATACTTCCTGCGAGTTGATCAAACTGTCTCTTTCGATACTGTTTTGCATGGCCGTGTTCAAAGCTTCGTCTTTGGCCATATTGAGGGCGGTTTGCTGAAGGGCCATGTTAACACCTTTCCTGAAAATGCTCTCCTGCATTTTAATCGACTCCATAAGCCAGTTAATCTGAATCAAGAGCAATCCCAACATCGATGCAACTGCCAGGATAGTTAAGACGAAACGCTGCGATTTTTTACTGAAATCTATTTTTATCTTTTGCATTCGGTTGGTATATAATACTTTATTCGTTCTGCTCTGAATGCGAAAATGTCGTTCACTACAAATATTAAAGTAAAGATATTCAATAAAACCAATCCGACTGTTGATTTTAACACCGCATTAACAACTCGGTAACGCTCGTTAGAGTTTTCGCTCCTTACCTTTGACTTACCGGAAAGGAAAAAGTGTGAACCCAAATTTATAATGAAGCGATGAAAAAAGTAATGGTGATTCTGGTTTTGGCGCTTGCGGTTTCGTTAACCGGATTTGCTTCTGAAGCGATTTCTGAAGCGACAGGTTCTGCACAAAACGTTGAAATTTCGAAAGCTACCACTTCTGTTGTTTCCAATGCGGGCAAGTCGAAGAAGCCCCATCGCAAAGCACACAAAAAAGGGAGTAAGGCAAAGAAAGCAAGAAAATAGAATAAAAAAGATCAATAATATAAATTAACATTCTGTAGTGCAGTGCTTAGTATTCTATACTACGGATAAAAAATTAACAATTTAAAATTTCAAAATCATGAAAAAGTTAGCATTAATTTCGGTTTGTGTTTTAGGATTAGCAATCGCAGGTAGCGCAACAGCTCAAACTCCAGCTAAAAAAGAAGCTCCTAAGAAAGAAGCTGCTGCTCCAGCAAAGAAAGAAGCTGCAAAGAAAGAAGCTGCTACTCCAGCAAAGAAAGCTGCCGCTCCAGCAAAAAAAGCTGAACCAGCAAAGAAATAATCATTTCGTAAGCGAAACTGTAAAATGCTCCCATATTTGGGAGCATTTTTTGTTTTATAAAATTCAATTGTTGCCCACTAATTTGCAATTCAGGAGAAGTTATCAGTATTTTAGCACTACAAAAAACTGATTCTGAATGCAGGTATCCAAATCATTTCGGCTACATATCGGGCTGTTTGGCAGGCGCAATGTTGGCAAATCATCAATCCTGAATGCGTTGTGCAGTCAGGAGGTATCAATCGTTTCGGAGATTGCCGGAACAACCACCGATCCGGTGGAAAAGCCAATGGAGTTATTGCCGCTTGGTCCTGTGCTTTTTATTGATACCGCCGGAATTGATGATACCGGTGCCCTTGGTGAAAAACGCATCGAAAAGACGATGAAAGTCTTTGACCGGACTGACCTCGGTTTAATAATATCAACCTCGGGCGAGTGGGGCGATTTTGAGGAACTTATTTTAAAAGAGTTGAAAGACCGGGGCATTCCGGTCGTTGTTGTTCTCAATAAATCAGATCTTGGCGGTTGCAACGAATGCTTGACCAGGAATTTTGCTTCAGAAAAAATCATTTTTGTTGAAACGTCGGCGCTAAATGGGTTGGGGATTCCGGAATTGAGACAAGCTATTTTGAAAATAGCACCTGACGATTTTATTAATCGGCCGGGGATAGTTTCTGATTTGGTCGAACCGGGAGAAGCCGCCATACTTGTTGTACCCATCGACAAAGAAGCTCCAAAGGGACGCCTGATATTACCCCAGGTACAAACTATCCGGGACTTGCTCGACAATGATTCGTTTTGCATGGTTGTGAAGGAACGCGAACTACGCGAAGCTTTCAGCCGTTTAAACAAGCCGCCTAAACTGGTGGTAACCGACAGCCAGGCATTTCTGAAAGTTGCAGCCGATACGCCGCCTGAAATACCCATTACCAGCTTCTCAATTCTTTTTGCGCGTTACCAGGGCGATTTGCCTGAAATGGTGAAAGGTGCCATGGCCATCGACAAACTTAAAACCGGAGACAAAGTTCTGATTGCTGAGGCCTGCTCGCATCACCCGATTGGTGAAGATATTGGCACAGTAAAAATTCCGCGCTGGCTAACGCAATATGTTGGCGGAAAATTGGAATTTGTTCATCACCGCGGGCACGATTTCCCCGAAAATTTAGCCGAATTTAAACTGATTATTCATTGCGGCGCCTGCATGTGGAATCGCCGCGAAATGCTGTCGCGGCTGATGAAAGCCCGGCTAGCAGGAGTCCCGTTAACCAATTACGGGTTAACAATTGCCTATTCGCTGGGAATATTTGAGCGGGCGCTTCAACCGTTTCCTGCGGCACTTTACATTTACAAAAACAGTCAAAAAAATCAATAAAATGGATGCACGATTCAAGCTTTTAGGAATAATATTTTTCATTCTCGTTCAGGTTCAGGCATTTGCTCAACGGTCAGCAGATTCTTTTTCCGAAGGAAGCCCGGCAGTAGTTGGCGTGTCAGAGAAACGCCTTCAGTTGGTCGATCAACTTATTCAGGATTACGTGAACAAAGGATATATTCCGGGTGGAGTATTTTTTGTTGCGCGCGATAACCAGGTTATTTATAACAAGGCTTTTGGATATCGGACTCCAGATAAAAAAACTCAGTACAAAAAAGACGACATTTTCCGCATTTGCTCAATGACGAAGGCTGTTACAACTGTGGCCATTATGCAGTTGTACGAAAACGGCAAGCTAGGATTGGACGATGCTGTGAAAAATTACATTCCGGCATTTGAGAAAACACAGGTGCTCGATACGTTTAACGAGAAAGATTCCAGTTATACAACCGTTCCGGTTAAGAGTCCGTTGACGATCAGACATTTGCTTACACATACTTCAGGAATAGCTTACGGCGATTTTTATCCGGGCAAAATTCAGGCTGTTTACAAAAAAAATAAAATGCTCGGCGTTGGCCTTTCTCACCCAAGTTGGACAACCGAAGAATTTATCAATCGGCTGGCTGCCGTTCCGTTTGTTTTTCAACCCGGCGATCATTATATGTATGGGCTTAATATGGACGTTTTGGGGAGAATCGTGGAAGTCGTTTCGGGCGAAAAGCTTGCTGATTATTTTAGGAAACATATTTTTGAGCCGCTCGGGATGAAAGACACTTATTTCTATTTGCCAAAAGAAAAGCAGTCCAGATTAGTACCAATTTATTCGTATGATGCCAATAACAATCTCAATCTTTTGAATAACGATCCATTGGTTTACAATCCGGATTACCCTAAGAATAGCGACGTTGGTCATTACGCAGGTGGCGGTGGTTTATCGTCAACGGCTATGGATTATGCCATTTTTATTCAGGCTTTGCTAAATAATGGGGTTTATAAAGGAGAAAGGATTTTGAGCCGTAAAACTATTGAAGTGATGACAGCCGACCAGATGATCGCTTTGAATCAGCAGGGAAAAGGAATGAGCAACAAACCTGGTGACACGTTTTGCCTTGGCTTCGGGCTGCGAACAGAACCCGGGCGAGGAATTAATTCTAAATCGCCCGGAACCTATGAATGGAGCGGCTATTTCACCACCAAGTTTTTTATCGACCCAAAGGAAGACCTTATTTTTGTTGGTATGATGCAAATTCACAACTTCAAACACGGAGAGTTTTGGGACCGGCTGACAGCTATTTTATACAGCTCAATTCAGGAATAAGCTGAGCCGAAAGAATAAGTGGCTTTTCGGGGAACGGATTCCGCCGGATTGAACCTTTAGCGGGCTTTTTTGTCATTTCTATACAAATTTTTGATTGTAGTGAATCATGGAATTATTTAAAGCAACCAGCAAATTGGCTAATGTAATCCGGAAAGATCATTCGTTGTTACCAGTGATTAATCGGCTGGGAGTCAGGTTAGGTTTTGGCGACAAGACCATTCAGAATGTTTGTGAAGAAAAGGGAATCGACCAGAATTTTTTTATCGAAACAATCAACGTTTTTCTGTATGAAGCTTATTTTCCTGAAAAGCGTTTGCTCGATTTCCCAATTTCGATTGTAATCGATTATTTAAATAAGACACATTCCTATTACAAAGATTTTTTAATTCCGGAGTGCGACAGGCTGATTGAACGTTTTCTTGAGTCAAGCTCTGCTGATAATGCAGATAATCAGCTGGTGCGGAAATTCTATGCGAGTTTCAAAGAGGAATTTGTAATCCATATCAATTTCGAGGAGCGTGAGATGTTTCCTTTCATTCTCGAATTAAACCGGGTGGTTGAGAATCCGGAACTCAGAAGCGAGTTCAAACAAAAATATCCGTCGTACTCGGTGTCGGGTTTCGAGAAAGAACACTCGCAGATGGACGACAAGATGGACGATTTAACCAATATCATAATCAAATATTTACCGCCAAATTACGATCAAAACAGTGGGAACGCATTTTTATCAACCTTGCTCATGTTCGAGAGAGATATGAGAAATCATTCGCGGGTTGAAGATCACATCATGATGCCAAAAGTGAAATTGCTTGAAAAAATGCTGGAAAGTTATGAATAGCAATCAAAGCATATCTATAATCGTAATTTGTAGTTCGGAGATTGTCTTGGCGGGGTTTCTGGATATTTTAAAAAACTGCTCAAACTGTGAGGTTATTGTTGTAAAAAGCAGCGACGAATTAACTGATTATAAGGAGTTGCGCGGGTCGGCATTGGTAATTGCTACTTCCGAAGAACAGGAAAACGGCGGCTCATTTATCCGTAAAATACTTGACGGAACACAGCGCATACAATTTCTGACACTGAATTTAAACCAGGAACTGGTGAGTTCAAACACTACCATCAATTTGTTCGATGCGCCATCGCTCGTCTGCTTCAAGGTGAACGAAATTATCGATTCGTTCCTATCGGGCCAGAATGTTGACTCCGATTCGGAGCTAACCCGTCGCGAAATAGAGGTTTTGCAACTGGTAACCAAAGGATTGTCGAATAAAGAGATAGCCGATCAGCTTTTTGTGAGCACGCACACCGTGATATCTCACCGCAAAAATATTTCGGAAAAAACCGGTATAAAATCGGCTTCCGGATTGACTATGTATGCTATCCTGAAAAAGATTGTTGACGTGAACGACATCAATACATCCGACCTGATATAAATCCCAATTTTTGGGGATTGTTTCGCTTTCATCGCTCCAATACTTTTGCCTCGGATTAATACGCAAATTTATTGGAGATGAAAAAAATCTTATTTGTGGCTGCCATTTTAATGGCTACCGCGACTGTGGCACAAGACCGCGTTTTTACTTACACCTACCAAAGTAATGTGTTGAATAAAGGCCAGAAAGAACTTGAAGTTTGGTCAACGCTTGGCACCAATCGCCAGGATTATTACCGGGGCTTAAATCATAGTCTGGAGTTTGAACTTGGTCTCGGCGGAAATCTGCAAACTGCATTCTACCTGAACTATGGATACAATCAGGGAATTAGCAATGTCAGTGGATTCGATCTTCTTTCGAGCAGAACGTCGTACAGTTTCGCTAACGAATGGAAGCTTAAACTTAGCGACCCCGTTGCCAATAAATTGGGGTCGGCGCTTTATTTCGAATATGTTTTAGCTCCCGGAGAAACTGAATTGGAAGGGAAAATTATTCTGGACAAGCAAACCGGTAAATTCACCCACGCCTTCAACTTAGTTGGGGAACTTGAATTTGAGAAGGAATTTGAAGCTGAAGGAACTGAATTGGAAGCAGAAACAGAAAAAGAATTTAAGCTCGAATGGAACTATGGACTTTCGCGAAGGTTGAGCAACCGATGGTATGCAGGCGTTGAAGTAATGAATAAAAATGTTTTTGCGGAAAGCGAACTCGAAAAGTCGTTGCTGTATGCCGGTCCGGGTGTTTCCTATTCAGGAGATGGCTTTTGGATAAACTTTACACTTATGCCACAACTCACAGATTTTAAAGGTGGTGGACGGAATATTTCAGGAAACGACGGTTTGCAGGCACGATTAATATTTTCGTATGTATTCTAAAATAAAGATAGGGTTGGTGCTGATGATCGTGTTTTCAGGAGCATGCAGCTCGGCGCTTTACATTCCAACGCAAACCGATGCTGACAAGGCGGGTGTTTCAACTGAAAGTTTGATTCAGGGCAGAAACCTTTATGTTAGTAAATGCGGAAGCTGTCATAATCTTCATCTTCCAGAGCAATACACTCAAGAAAAATGGAAGGAGGAGATGCCCGAAATGCAACGAAAAGCCAAAATATCTGGAGAAGAAGCAAAATTAATTACCAGTTTTTTGCTTGCCAGATGTAAACCCGAATAAAAAAGAAAGCTCAATTTTATAGGTATGCCCGAGTTTATCCCTAAAAATAAGGATAGATTCGGGTTTTTGCTTTTAACAAATTGCTTTGCAAAACCATCCATCTTTCTGTACTTTTGCACGCTCAGGAAAAAGTAATCAGTCTCAGCATTTTGTTCTGAGGCTGAAACTTGGAATTTGAAACTTGGAGCTTTAAAAAATGAGTCGTGTTGTAATTGGTTTATCAGGTGGGGTTGATTCGAGTGTGGCTGCTTATTTGCTGAAGCAGCAGGGCCACGATGTGGTGGCGTTGTTCATGGTAAACTGGCACGACCGTACCGGAACCATTACATCGCGCTGCACCTGGGAAGACGATGCCATGATTGCCGAAATGGTGGCAAAAAAGCTCGACATTCCGTTTCATATTGTCGATTTGAGCAAAGATTACAAGCAGCGCGTGGTCGATTACATGTTTGCCGAATACTCAAAAGGCCGCACACCTAATCCTGATGTGCTTTGCAACCGCGAAATCAAGTTCGATATTTTTCTCGACGAATGCCTGAAATACGATGCCGATTTTGTGGCCACCGGCCACTACTGCCGTAAATCGGAATTTGTGAAGGACGGCCAGCCCATTTATCAGCTTTTGGCCGGATCGGACAACAACAAGGATCAGAGCTATTTTTTGTGCCAGTTGAACCAATACCAATTGTCGAAAGCGCTGTTTCCAGTTGGGCATTTAGACAAACCTGAAGTTCGCGAGATTGCCCGCCAGCAAAGCCTTCCAACGGCAGAGCGCAAAGATTCGCAGGGAATTTGTTTTGTCGGGAAAGTCGATTTACCAACCTTTCTTCAGCAGCAGCTCGAACCCAAAACTGGCAATGTGATTGAAATTCCGGCTGAATTCATCGCGAAGAAGAAAAACATAGAAAAGACGGAAGAAAACTTCAGGAAGCTTTGTTCTGCTTTCCCTTACAAGCCTTGGAATGGAGAAGTAATTGGCGAGCATCGTGGTGCGCACTTTTACACCATTGGTCAGCGTAAAGGCTTGAATATTGGCGGTTACGAAAAGCCGCTGTTTGTGCTCGGAACCGACGTTGCGCGTAACATTATTTACGTGGGCGAAGGCCAGGAGCATCCGGGTTTGTTCCGTCCGGGTTTGTTTATAAAAACAGACGAAATTCACTGGATTCGCCCCGATTTGGTGATGCAGCCCGGCGAAGAACGCCGCTATGATGTTCGCATTCGCTACCGCCAGCCGTTGGAAAAAGCCACACTCTACCAGCGCGAAGAAGGTATTTACATGCTGTTCGACGACGAGCAGCGCGGAATCACTGCCGGACAGTTTGCCGCCTGGTACGATGGCGAAGAATTGATTGGTTCGGGGGTGATTGCGTGAAATCAAGGCAAACGGTAAAAGTAAAAAGGCAAAACTTCCGTTGCGTTTGGTGTTTTTCTTTTGACTTTTGACTTTGTACTTTTTACTTCTTTTTTGAACTATCTTTATCCGCTTAAATAGAAACCTTATGATCAGATCAATGACAGGATTCGGGAAGACCGAATTCGAAGTAGGAAAGAAAAAAATAACCCTCGAAATTAAGTCGCTCAACAGTAAACAACTCGATATAAATACGCGCGTGCCGTCGATGTACCGCGAGAAAGACCTTGAAATTCGCCGGTTAATTTCGGAAATGCTGATCCGCGGAAAGGTGGATTTTGCACTTTACCTCGACAACCTGGGAACCGAAAGCTCAGCAAAAATCAACAAAGCTATTGTTTCCGATTACTACCGCCAGTTATCCGAAGTTCAGCAAGAACTTGGGTTGCCGGTAACCGAAGCGATCATGCAGTCGATCATGCGGCTGCCCGATACCGTAAAAACCACTTACGAGGAACTGGACGAAACCGAATGGCTGGTGGTTCGCGAAAATTTGGTGAAAACACTCGAATACCTGAACGGCTTCCGCGATCAGGAAGGACAGGCGCTTCGGATCGATATTGAAACAAACATTCAAAATATTCTTGATTTGCTGGCTCAGGTCGATCCCCACGAGAATCAGCGGATTGACAATGTGAAGGCCCGGATTTTGGACAGCCTTGAATCGCTTCAACTGAATGGCAATGTGGATAAAAACCGTTTCGAGCAGGAATTGATTTACTACATTGAAAAGCTAGACATCAACGAGGAAAAAGTGCGTTTGGCCAACCATTGCAAGTATTTTGTGGAAACAATGAATGAAGTTGAGCCGTCGGGTCGCAAGCTGGGTTTCATTGCCCAGGAAATTGGCCGCGAAATCAATACGCTTGGCTCCAAAGCCAACGAAAGTAACCTGCAACGCATTGTGGTTCAAATGAAAGACAACCTGGAGAAAATTAAAGAGCAGGTTTTAAACGTTTTATAAGGCAAAAGTAGAAAGTTAAAAGTCAAAAGTATGAAGACGGATCTGCAACAGAGGTTATTTGCGTTTGCTGTCAGAGTTTTTAACTTTCTAAAAACCTTGCCCAATTCGCCTGAATATTCGGTTGTTCGCTATCAGCTTGCTAAATCTGCAACATCTTCGGGAGCCAATTACGAAGAAGGACAAGCCGCTTCCTCAAAGTCCGATTTCATTTATAAAAACGAAATTTCGTTAAGGGAAATGCGCGAAAGCAATTACTGGCTTCGACTTTTAGCGGCAACTGACCAATCAGGCAAACTGAATCAGGAGGAATTGAAATATCTGGAGGGAGAATCAGAGGAACTGAAAAAAATACTTGGGAGTATCGTTTCCAAGTCGAAGCTGAATGGTGAAAATAAATAA
>Ga0116171_10001951_pt1 | contig 20064 bp, 30 predicted proteins | sample AD_JPNHW2_MetaG_FD_89798 | JGI IMG/M metagenome (GOLD analysis project Ga0116171, IMG submission 89798) | Active sludge microbial communities of municipal wastewater-treating anaerobic digesters from Japan - AD_JPNHW2_MetaG | ecosystem: Engineered > Bioreactor > Anaerobic > Digestate | place... | reverse complement strand
CTTACCCTTGCGGTAGTCGTTGCCGCGATTGCGGCCCCTTACGGGATTGCGGCCCTGACAGGCGGGAATCTTCTGACCTTCGCCGGCATGGGCGTGGCGGCCACCACGTCCATGTACTCCGGCATCGCGCTGACCGCCGGAATGTTCCTCGTAAACGCCATGTCCCCGGTTAAACAGGCATCAGCCGACCTCTCGTGGTCAAATCAGGAAAAGACCGAGAGCCCCACGTACAGTATAAGTGGTGGACGAAACACGTCGAACCCCTTCGGCCCTGTCCCCGTGGTCCTCGGGAAACACAGGATGCACCCGCCATATGGGACGAAGTCTTATACCGAACTCGTCGGGAATGATGAATATCTTCGGATGCTGTTTATATGGGGCTATGGTCCACTGGCTATCTCGGATATCAGGATAGGCGACACACCGATAGGGAATTTTGAAGGCGTGACATTGGAAACCCGCGAGGGATGGTCGACGGATGCGGCAATTACCCTTATCCCCGGTTCTGTCGATCAGGAACAGGTGGGCGTGGAATTGATACAGGGCGCAGCGGGGACCGTGAGGGCGGTGGAACCATACGTTGACGAGATCTCCGTCGATGTATCGTTTCCCCAGGGGCTGCAAGTAATTGAGAAAGTCTCGGGGCGACGCCTAAACCATGGCGTCACCGTCCAGGTGGAATACCGCGAAATCGGCGCTCCATCATGGACCGTCTACACGTCGCAATTGATTACCGGCAACACCACATCGCTGGTCCGTTACGGGTTTGCGTGGGCGGTGGACAGGACAAAAAAATATGAAGTCAGACTGACAAAGACAACGGGGAACGCGGTAAACGCGTTGGTCATCAGCAACGTACAGGCTGAGCATATCTTTCATCAGGTCGTCTGGACAAATCTTCGCGGCCGGAAATGGGAGCACCCGGTTAATTTCCCTTATCCTCTGGCCATGACAGCGGTAAGGATTAAGGCATCGAATCAACTGCAGGGCGTGATCGACTCCCTGAATGGCATCGTACAAAGCTACGCGCCGACATGGGACGGGGACGAATGGACAACGGCGTACAGTCTGACACAGAACCCGGCTGCCCTTTTTCGCCTGGTACTGATGCACCCGGCAAATGCTCGGGCACGGACGGCGGCTCAGATCAACGATGGCAATCTCGGCGAATGGTACGATACATGCGTTGCCGCCGGATACAAATTCAACATGGTCCGCGATTACAGATCATCGGTGTGGGACACCCTGGCGGACATTGCCACTGCCGGCCGGGCGGGGTCATCCCTCGTCAACGGAACATGGGGCGCCATAGTAGACTGTGCGGACAGGCCGATTGATCAGCACATTTCACCCCGTAATTCGTGGGGCTTTTCCGCTGAAAAGACCTTCTTCAATCGCCCCCATGCCTTCCGCTGCCGGTTCAAGAACGAGGATAACAACTATGAGTGGGACGAGCTTATCGTCTATGACGATGGCTACAGCGCGAGCAACGCGACATCATTCGAAAGCATCGAGTTCGCGGGGATCACCTCTCCGGATCTCGTCTGGAAGTTCGGGCGCTTCCACATCGCACAGTCGCGGCTGAGACCTGAGACATACTACGTTTATCAGGATTTCGAGCATCTTGTTGTCCGCAGAGGAAGTAAGGTCCGTTGCGGTTATGACGTCCCCAAGTGGGGCACGGGTTGGGCACGGGTAAAGTCTGTAACTCTCAGCGAGGCCGGAACCTACGTCACGGGCGTTGTCCTCGATGATACGGTAGTCATGGCCTCCGGGACCCTTTACGGCGTCCGTTTCCGCCTGCCCGACGAGGATAATACGAGCCTGTATCTGTCTGTCAACACCGTCGCTGGCGAAACCGACACCCTGACTTTTGCCACCGCCATTCCAGTTGCTGACGGTCCGGCCGTGAATGACCTTGCCATGTTCGGGGAAGCCACCCGCGAAACCGTGGAGTTGTTGGTCAAGGGGATTGAGCGTGCGTCTGAATTTACCGCCAGGCTCACCCTTGTAGATGAGGCCCCGGCCATTTACAGCGCCGATACCGGAACCATCCCGGCGTTCGACACCTACATTACTCAGCCAATCGACATAACCAAAATACAACCACCGGCGCCGTCAATCGTCGGTGTCCAATCCGGGACATCGGCCCTTGAGATTTTCCCCGGAGGTGTCAGGGCGAGAATCTTAGTTGCTCTGTCCCAGGGCCCTAGCACCATTCCGATTGATAAATACCGTGTCCGCTACAGCCGTTATGGGCTCACCACGAACTGGCAGTTTGTCGATGCTCCGGCTGAAAACGGTACCGCGATCATCTCGGGTGTAAATGACGGCGAGACGTACCAGATCCAGGCACAGACGATCAGCATCTACGGGGTCGCCTCATTGTGGTCTGATGCCGTGATACATGCGGTCATAGGTCAAAGTGCTTTGCCTTCCGATGTGGAAGACCTTGCCTGCAATATTGTTGGGGCTGAGGCACACCTGTCATGGACGGCAAACACCGATGCCGATTTGTCTTATTACAAAATCAAATGGTCCCCGCTGACATCGGGCGCGACATGGGCGGCGGCCGTCGACATCGTGGCAAAGGTCTCGAGGTCTGCCACCTCTGTTGTTATCCCGGCCATGGTAGGAACCTACCTCATCAAGGCCGTCGACTACGGCGGGCGGGAGAGTGCCACAGCGGGATCGTCGATCACCAACATTGCCAGAATATCCGGTCTGAACGTTGTAGAGACGATGACACAGCCCGCATGGTCGGGCACGGGCAGTCAGTGTGAGGAATCAGGCACGTATGGCGGTATTGTCCTGTCCGATCAGGGAGATCTTTATGATGCGGCATTGACCGACCTGTACGCCCTTGATGACCTTTATTCCATCGCCGGGACCATATGGGACACCGGGACCTACATAATGGATGATGTTATCGACCTTGGATCGGTTTATACGTCCCGCCTCACCGCATCGCTCACCGTATCCGGCCAGGACCTGAAATCCGACCTGTACGACGTGGCGAATCTCTACGACATGACGAACATGTATGGCGATGTCGAGGGCCTGTATTCTGCAAACCTGGAAGTGAGAACCACCAACGACGACCCGGCAGGCTCACCGACGTGGAGCGATTGGAAGCCCTTTCTCGTCGGGGATTACACAGCCCGGGCATACCAGTTCCGTATTTGTTTACGGGGTACTTTACCTGGCATCACTCCCGTGGTGGAGGCTGTTACCGTAACCGTCGACATGCCCGACAGGGTAGTGGGATTTTCAGGGGCCATAGCCGACACGGGCGGATCTGTTGTCTTTTCTCCGGCATTTTACGAGGCGCCGGAAATCGGCATCACGACAAAGGACGGGCAAGAGGGGGATGCTTACACAATCAGCAACCTCGATACAGACGGCTTCGACATCGCCTTTACGAATGGCGGGGTTGGCGTCGCTCGGAACATCAGCGGCATAGCAAAAGGGTACGGAGAATTAGAGATATAAGGAGGTATAGATATGGCTACAGCCAGTTTTACTACACCATCATCACCATTGACCATGACGGTACTGGCCACGTTTCTGGACGCGGCGTTGGGAGAGCTCAGGAACGCGCACAGGGGAGCATCGGCACCGGATAACCCCGTGGAAGGTCAGAGGTGGTGGGACACATCGGGCGGAGCTACGGCTGAGATATTGAAGCGGTACACCGTCACGGCCGGGTGGGTGTCCATCTTGACGGTAAACATCACAGCGGGAACGATAACCGCCATCCACGGTATCAAGGACGAGGATACCATGGCATCGGACAGCGCGGTGTTACCACCGTCTCAGCAAAGCGTGAAAGCGTATGTCGACATCAACGCCGGCAGGATCAGCAATCTCAAGCCCACGGTCAACGTCGCGGTGAACAAGCTCGATATCTTTACAAAGTCCGGTGGCGCAGCCCCTGACTCGACAAATATCATCAGAGTGGCAATCCCCGACGGGAACGGCTACACCTTGAGATCCAGGGCGGCCGCCTACCTATCCGGGACCGGACAGATCATCCTTGCCGACGCGGGCAATTACTGGTCAAAGGGTTCTCTCGACGGCGAGATAAAAACGGCGTGGTTGTATGCGATATGGGACGGTACGGGCATCGTCTGGGCGCTCGGCGGGTACAGCGGGTTTAACAAAGTGTCGACGACCACCACAGTCACCGACGACGACTATCTACTTCTTGAGGCGAGTTCTACTTACACCCGCTCGGCATCTCATTATTGCGTGGCAGTGGCAAAAATCCGCTATCAGTACGACACTGCCGACACTCCCGACCACACGATTCAAGCCACCGTTGAAAATGCCCCCCAGGTCATCTGGAACCCGAAAAGCGACTATGCCGGAAGGGTATGGCTTGCTACATCAATAGCGAGTGCAAACGATATTCCTGAACAGGGAATTGTGGCCAAGGTAATAAAACAATCGGGTAGATACGAAATCCACGGACAGGTCACAATTAATTCGTCTGGTGGTAATGCAAATTTCGGGACGTGCAGGATAAAAGTGGGGAGTGGTACGTATGCCAGTGCCACCGGAATTGCGCATATGGGTAGTTGCGCCATTAATAGTTATGCGGGAAATGCAATATGTTCTGACGTCGTATTCCTAAATGCAGGAGATACAATACATATCGGCAGTGAAATTATTGCCACAACGGGGAATAGGCAAATCATCGGATTGGATTCAGGCTACTATTCCGGCATGATTTTCAGGAGGATAGACTAATGAATACAGACACGCTTTGTAGTTTGCTGGCCGAGAAGATAGACCCCGCGAAGTTTCAGGTGCGGGGGGCGGAAATCGAATGGCTGACCCCGCCGACCGCAGAAGATACGGCCCGTGCCGCCGATGTTATAGCCAACTATGACGCTCTGGCGGCGGCATGGCAGGCGGAGCAGCTCGCCCTTGCCACCCGAATCACCTACATCACCAACCGCCAGGGAAAGCGACAACTCGTGGCGATGGGCCTGTATGAGCAGGTAAAAGCCCTGATCGACGCGGCGGGTCTGACGGCTCAGATAGATTGGGATTCCGCGTCAGGGTTCAGCCGGAGCGATCCTACCTTTCTGGCTGTCAAGGCGGCGTTGAACCTGACGGACGAACAGGAAGAAACCTTTTTTACCGAGGGGGCGAAGATATGAAACGCCTCTCCCTTTCCCTCTCCCTCTCCCTCCTCCTTTTCCTTCTCATCCCCCTGTGGTGCGGGGCGGCGTCCAAACTCGACATTGACCGCACGACGCCTTACCTCACGGCAACCACAATGGCGACGGACGGCACCTACCTTTACGGGTGGGAAAACCAGCATATCGTCCGCTATAACTCATCGTGGGCCAAGACTACCGGATATGACACGGGGGCTGATGGGGTTATCCGTGGGGTGTACGCGAGCAAGAGGGAGCCGGGTAAAGTGTTTTGGGTCAAATCGGATGCCTCGGCCCTTCATTCCCTCTGGATGTCCACCGACTACGGGGTTACGGCTACGAAGGTGCTTGATCTTGGAGTTGATGAAACTTTCGGTCATTTCGCTGATTGCTGGCTTCTCGGTCATGGCGTGATAGAGGTCGTGATAGGCGGTGTGAACTATTATATGCTGGCAGAGTATAACGCCAACACCAGCGGCGACCGGGTTGAGGGTGGGAAGTACGATAAAGTCAGGATAATGAAATCCACCGACGGCACGACGTGGACGGAGGTTGTCCATTTCAACGTCGGTTCCCGTACCATGCGGCATTTCCACTGTATCGTGCAAGACCCGTACACTCTTGATATCTACATCGGCTTCGGCGACGATACCGACGAACAGGGCATTATCCGCTGGACACCTACGACGGGCGAGTGGACAGACAACGCGGCCCTTTCCACCTTCGACAGCAAGACGGGGTTCACGATTCTCCGTGGCGCGGGGCCGGGAGACCAGATATACGGATACAAGCCTTTGACGTTCATGGTGACTGCGAATCATCTCCTCTGGACGGCTGATGCGGCGACAGAGAGCGGCGTTGATACGGGCGGGGGGGTATGGAGAGCGGGAAAAGATTTGTCGTCTCCTTCCCGCGTTCATTCCCTTGACGACTACGAGAACCATTTCGGCTGGACGAGTCTCGTCACAACGGGCGGCAAGCTCATTTACACGTCGCAACTTACCGCATCCTCCACGGACAGGCAGATAAAGGTGGTGGAATCAGACGACGGCGGCACGACATGGGAAATCATCGGGGTCATAGGCACCGTAGCGGCGGCCACGGAATGGGTTGAGGTTTGCGAGTACAACAACCGGATAATCTTCTCCGGGACGGTAGGCGGCACGACGGGCAGCCCTAACGGAGCGTATATCACGGCATGGGACGGGGGTGTATATGCAGAGGAATTCCCCGTTATCTTCCATCCCGTGTTCTGGATATCTACGACGGGTAGTGATGATAACGACGGTCATACTCCGACGACGCCCTTCAAGACCCTTGCCAAGCCCATGCTGGACGGCAACTACATGAGCGGGACACGGTACATTGTGGCGGCAGGGTCATACGCCGAAGACCACTTCGCCCCGGTATTCGATGCAGGCGGAGCGGGGACGGGACAGGTCGTCATCGAGGGGGCTACATCCAATCCCCTTGATACTCAAATCTACCTGAAATCCACGGACGGGACGGGCTATCTCTTGAGTGTGAATCAGAACAATCAGAATTTCCTTTTGAAGAATTTAACGGCGTATTCCCGCGCGGCGGCCTCAAAGGTGATCGCCTTATCATTCGGTGTCACTGGGAGCAAGGTCTATTCCCGAAACGCCCGTATCGGCAATACGGCCTATTCCATCGCTGGGTGTGTGAACCATCCTTATTTCGATTTCAAAAGGACATGGATAGAAGGGGACGCCTCGACGTGGTTGATTGGTTCATACGGTAACAACGGGACGGTCAGGGGTGAAAGCTCCATTCTCAAGGGCGGAAATTATCAGTATATTGTGGACGGGTCAACGGGAACGACACACACCTTTTACAACGTTGATTTCATCGACTTTGCGGCTTATGGGGTTTATCTCGGCGACACGAATAACACGACCCCGACGATCAAAAACAGCGTATTTAAGGCAGGAACGGGCGCGACGGCTGACATCAGCAACGGGTCATTCGGCGCGACGTTCAATGATGCGGCGCTGGATTACAACGCCTACACGGTGGGCGGGACGCTGACGAATGTGCAGAACTCAGGGGGGACGCATAGAGTCACGACTGACCCCCTTTTCCGTTCAACCACAGATTTCAGATTAAAGGCTGGTTCTCCCGCAATCAACGCCGGGATGAACTCTGTCTCCGGTTCCGTTACCCTCGCCAACTCCCGCCTGTCCCTCGTTAACGGTACGGCGTTTGTCGATTTCAGCGCGGCGGGGACATTGACGCCCTATCTCGGCGGAAAGCTCACCGTGACCGATAGCGCGGGGAAGAAGGCTGTCGGGTATCTCAAAAGTGCGGGGACGGGAGAGACGCTGGACACGGAAACGGTGGTCAATGGCGGGTTTGAGGGAGTATATACGGGTGGTCTTGCGCCTGATTGGACGTCTTCCAGAGGTACACCGTCAGAGTATTCGGCGGCCCCTCAAGCGGGAAGCGCTTCTCAGCAGATAAACAACCCTGCGGGGAATAACGGGTTTGTAGGCCCATCCTCACTTCCTAATGGCACAGCAGGGGCATTGTATAAACACTCTGTCTATTACAAAGTCTTGTCTGGTACAGCCGAAATCAGATTGGAAGACGGCATAAACCATGTCATATCTAAAATAGGTCTGTCATCGGCTACATGGGCGAATGTAACAACATATATGACCCTCCCCGCGACCAGAACTAAAGTATTTGCGTACCTCTATGCGGCCTCCAATGCCTCAGCAAACACCAATAGCGTGGTGTTTGACTCTAACAGCATGACCAAGGTCCTCACCCCAAGCATCACCGGCGCAACCATCACCTCCACACGGGGCGGGACAACGTACAATTGGGAGAGTGTCGAGGCGGGGTTTAACTTCAACGATGCGGCGGAGTATACGTACACGATATCCGACTTTCTGCCGACAACAGACTTCGCAGGACGGACAATCAGGGGCTTGCCGGACATCGGGGCGTATGAGTTTTACGGGTCGGGCGGACAGCTCGGCATGGGAATGATTTACGGATTTTAGAGGGAGGGACGAGAGCATGGCAAACGGATTCAAGATCACGAAAGAGACGTGGGAACACACAGCCCCTGAGCAACGGGACTGGATAACCTTTGAGACCATCCTTGCCATGCGGGAGGACATTGAGGCTCTCAAGTCGAAGAAGTGGATAAATAGCACGTTCGCCGTTATCGGCGGGGCGATAGGGGGGTTTCTGTTCAACCTGTTGAAGTCGGTGGCTAAGTGATGGAACCGGGGCGAACCTCTTTGTTTACCGATGTAAATGCGGGCGCATCCGATACGGTCACTGGTTCATGCCGGACGAGCGCGAGAGACAGGAGATACTCGACAACGGGGTCACGGTCATCGAGGCCGTGTGTCCCATGTGCAAGATAAAGAAATGAGCGCTCAGGAGGGCAAAGTGTACGAAGGATGGAACGGGATAATAGGCAAGATCAGGGAAATGCTCGTCAGGCATGAGGGGTATCGCGTGAAGCCCTACAAATGCACTCAGGGATTCCGCACAATCGGAATCGGGTACAACTTCGATGTTAACCCTCTCCCGATGGACATCAAGGAATATCTCGGGGCGAACGGGCGCATCACTGACGAGATGGTCGACAGGCTGTTTACGAAGAGCCTGAGCGATGCGGTGGGAGCGTGTATCAGGCAGTACCCGGGGTTTGCAACGTTCTCGGAGAATCGCCGCCTCGCTCTGGTGGACTTTATGTTTAACCTGGGGCCGGGGCGGGTAAGGAAGTTCGTCAACACGAACCGGGCGATCAACTCCGGCCGGTGGGCGGACGCGGCGGAAGGGATACGGAAATCACTCTACTGGAAGCAGCTCGGCGGGGATCCTCCGGGGACCGACGACGGCAAGATCGAGAGGCCGGAGGAAATCTACAAAATGATCAAGGAGGGATAACCATGGGTATCGTAATCGGTTTTCTTATCGGCGTGGTGATAGGCGGCGGCGTGATGTTTTTCGTCTACCGGAACAACGCCAAGGGGCTTGCAGAGAAAGAAGCGGAATTGACGGCTCAGGTCGAGGAGATCAAGGCGAAGGCTCAGGCGGTGGAGGATACCGTCAAGGGGTAGAACATGCTCAACAACAAAGGTCACGGTTACATCAATTTCCTTCCCGTCTTGTGGGCCGTACTCATCGCATCCGGTCTGGCATGGGTAGCACTGGCGGGCTGGATTGTTTTTCTCATTCGGCTGATAAGGGGGTAGACCATGGTCAACTGGATAAAAAGTCTCTTCGTGGAGAAGGAGGAAAGCCCCTCCATCGGCTCTCTAGCCTTCCTGATCGTGATTGCTGTCTATGGCTTCGACTACGTTTGGTCGGTGGTCAAGGTGCAACCCCTCAGGATGAGCGCAACTGATATCGCATGGCTGGCGGTCTCTCTCTATGCGGTCAAGAAGATCGCGCCGGCGTTCCATGGGATAAAAGCCTTCTTCGGGGGGAAGAATGACAATCAACCTCAGCCTTAAAGCCGTCCTCATTGTCCTCTGTTGCGTTCTGGCGATAGCTTGCGCGTCATTGGCCTACCATGCCCTTAAAAAGCCCGTAGCGGTCAACGCTGAGGCCTATACCCCGGCTCCTGAGATCAAAGAGGTGGTCAAGATCAAGCGGGTGAACGTCCCCGGCCCGAAAGAGATCGTGACCATCGAAAAAGAGAAGGTCGTCGAGCGGCTCCACCTCGGAGACGAGATCGGGAAGAACCCCGACAAGCAGATCGTGGCGACGGCGGTTATCCCTCCACACGAGGGGGACACGAACGCCGTGGCGGTGATGGATACCCGGACCGGGGAAGGGTCCATTTCGATCAAGCAGGAGGACCCGCCCTTGTTTGCCTTCCAGAACAAAAAGGAGATCGGCGGGCGGTTCGGATATGTCACCGATGAATCAGGGGTGAAACAGGTGGTTGACGCTTACGGGAGATGGACCGTGCTCAGGGTGTGGAAAATCCACCTTGGGATTTACGGGGAAGTTAATTCGAGACCGGAAGGAAAAGGGGCGGTGGATATCAGTTACAGGTGGTGATCGGTGGCCTCAGAACATCGACCAGAGTCCGGCTGCTGAGCCCGGACAAAATGAAGTCCTACTTCGGTAGGCCGGGGGATTGATCACCCCCGCTGGTTAAAAATGCCCCACGGCTTGGCCTCGTTAGGATACGTCCTGCGAGATACATTTCATCCCAAGCGTGGGGCTTACTTATTCTCCAATGTCTAGTTTGACTAGGGGTTTACGACTTTTATTACAGTGGCAAATCAGAAGTCATTCACAAGTTATAAACAAATAGGGGAGATAGTCTACCCGACCTCTCCCCCTTTCCACATATGTTGTTTGGTTGCTTACTTCATCGCATCACGCTCCTTTATGACGAGGTAATCGCTTTTCCTTTCCATATTCTAAGCATTCAAGCCGGTTAAGGGCCGCATACGCAAAACGTCTGTCATATTTCCCCTCTGCCAGAGACAGAAAAACCTCTACTTGTTGTACCTGTTTGTGAGTAAGTTTTTCTCTGTGAATTTGTAGTAGTATCCACACATACGCTTTTGTATAATGGGTTAGTCGTGGCATTTTTGTCTATACTCCCTCCTGTATTCTGGCAATCTTATCCAGTAGTTCTCTCTCGTGCTTCGCCTTTCGTTCAAAATAGAACAGACCGCCTATCATTTTTCGGAAGTCATCAAGTGACAAGTCCCGTTTCAATCTGTTGCACTTCTGACAGGCAGGATAGAGATTGCCTTCTTCTCGTGTCCCGCCTTTGGATTTAGGAATAACGTGGTCAAGGGTGACGGCGTTGTAGTCCAGTTCCTTCCCGCAGTAGGCACAGCGGTTGCCGAATTTGGATTGAATTAAGGCACGTTTGGTCACTCCCCCTCCTTATTCTATCGGGTGCATTATCCACCAGCGTTCAAATTCCAACCACTCCCTCATCATCTCCCTCTTAAACCTTCTCCTCGCCCTGTAGCGGGATTTGTAGCGGTCGGGACGCTTATGACTCCTATACATTGGGTCATGTCTTTCACAAAGCCAAACCCATGTATCCCCAGAAGCTATTAGCCTCGCCTTGCGGTTTCCTTGGGGGTATGCGCCCACCTATTTACCCCTATCCCTTCTTTTCAAACCTGTTCAATGTTTCCCGTGTCATCTCTCTTGCGTGTTGCCAGAGCCTCCCGATGTTCAGGACTGATTGCCAGAGATCGAAGGCGCTAACTTGCTGAAACGTCCCCACGAATTCGCCGGTGTCCTTTACCGTAGCGCAAAACGAAGCACATGTCAGGCCATGCTTCTTAGCCAATTTGTCTAACTCTCTTTGCAGAATGTCCACCTGATCTTGTGTCATTTCACTCCCCCTCCCCGTAGATTGAGCCGATGACCTCAAGCTCATCCCATGAGAACAAATCTCCCATATGGTCATAAAAGGAATGGTCTTCATCACATTCAATGACGAATTTACCCCGTTCCCATTTGACTATTCCGGTATATCCGTATATTCCATATGCCAGATCATCAGGCGAACATACCTCACGGCGTACTTTATCCCCTTCCCAAATCTCTTTCCCGTGCTTGTCGTGAAGGGTGGTGGAGAGGCCCACTGTCTCAGGCAATACCTGTGTTCTCCTGTCCATTTGGGTTGCCTCGTAGCCATAGGCTGAGAATGGTTTTTCAAGAATGGTAACATCTCCATTTTCGTAGTGTATCAAGTCGCCATAGACCCATCTGCCGGTTATTTTGCTCTCGCCCCTTACTCTTATCTCCATCGCGCCTCCTATGCTCTTTTATAGTGGATGTTCAGACCTGCAACGGTAAGCCGGGAGCCTTGGTCTACCCGTTTGAAATACCAAGCATAAGGGTGACGCGAGATAGATAGCTTGCGCCCTTTGTCGCCTTTCCAAGGTAATCGGGTTTGAACTCTATTAGCTCGCTGGGCACGAAGCCCTTGACGAACGTAATGATCCGCCGCGTCTGTGTCTTCCTTCCTTCCAGAATGGCCCTCACCATCGGGCCGCTGAATAATATCGGTTTCTCGATCATACCTCCTCCTTCCTCTCCATCGCGGGCGACGGGGCTAATTAAATAACTGCCCATATTTGAACAGGAATATCTCTTCCGCGTCCCGCGGGTACCAGGGCTTAATGTCCAGTCTTATCGGGGCTTCAGGCAGAAACCACTGACAATCGTTCGGGGGTCTTTTCATGAGCTGATGGGCCTCGGTTGCGAGTATAGCACTGTCCACGGCCTTAACTTCCTTCGGTTCTATGGACGGATAGAGCTGGAAGACGGTCACGGCGCACGCCATGATTACGGTTTCGGCCTTCGCCAATATTCCTACGCCCATATGTTTAATGGGCCGGGGTATGTCCGGGATATAGGCTTCAGCCAAGTCGTGCATCAGCCCCCATTGGGCCATGAACGGGTGATCTGGATACCTCTTTTCGCATTCATCGGCCACATGAACAGAATGTTGAGCGACGGAATAGAACTTATCGCAGTGGCCGTTATATCGACATTTCATCGCAAGGGCGTGGGCAATATCCTTGATATCAAAGTCCTCGACTCTCGGGTCCAGGATAAAGAACCGTTTTCCGGTGTACGTCTGAATCCAATCACCCTCTCTTTTCACCCTCTCACCCCCTCTCCCTCAATTCTCCACGCCCATTCCTTACCCTTGAACTTCATCTCCCACCATCGCCGGGGTGAAGCGTCTATACCCATCTTGGTCATGTCGGCCTTGGTGACATCCTCCACACGTGCGGGGGTACAGGAAAGGACGGTGACGAAGCGGCGGGCGGCCCATTGGGGCATGGTGACGGGGGAACGCCACGAAGGTGCATCTTCTTCTCCTTCGGGCCAATCACCCGGATGTTTATTGCCAGTATCGGCCTTGTATTCAATATGGCAACCTTCGCACAAAACGGGGCAGGGTTCCTCATCTTTGATACACGCTTCATCGTTTAGGATTCTAGCCCACGCCTCCCGTACATAGCACTTCTCGCCGGGGCGGAAAGGCTGTTTATACAGTATCGCCCCTTCGTCTGGATACTCAGAATCATAGCAGTACCAACCAGCGGGGTTTCCTTCCAAGGGAGTTGAGAAATATTCAAAGGTGGGCTTCTCAAATATCTCGGTCGGTTCTTCCTTCATCGGCTTAAAGAACAGTAGCGCGGGGACGGACTTCATGATTGGGTCTCCTTCGCACAAAGGCAGTGATAATGGTCGCAAACGTATATTGGGTCTACTTCTTTGAGGATTTTAGAACAATACCAAGTATCCCTATCAAAGAAGATACAGAAGTCACATATTGGGTCATCTTTACAGCCTTCGCAGGTTATCATTTCACCTCCAGCCCCGTATCCTTCAGGAACTTGTCCAGCATCCTTTCCGCGCCGCGCTTGGCAGAGGAGAGCTTAGTATACTCAGCATAGTCGTGATTGAGAGGGAAGAAATACAGGTCATTGTTCCATCCAATAGTGCAGATATGGGCCTTGCCAAGAAAGCCAAGCCACTCGTGGTCGCTGGCGAACTCACCGAAATCTTCTTTCCACCTTATCCTGTTCATGCCTTCTCTCCTTCCTCGTCGGGGAGGGCATGGTTCAAGAACATTTCTGCTATTTTAAGGCAAAGAGTGGCTGTTTGAATAGCCTCATGCACTACATGGGAAGCGTTAGAATTGGATTTGGAATCATAGGCATAATTTGAAATAGCCTCTGCCATCTCTCCAAGCTCCTCCGTGGTATAGGCAAGCCATTCAAATGGGCTTCGGTCTTGAATTCCCCACTTTCGGATTTGAAAATCATGTTCAGACATAACCAAATCAAAGACCCTTTTGTCCTGTAGCATTCTATCCTTCATTTCCCCTCCCTTGCCCATTCAGCACGAATCCTGCCGGTGCCGTTGCAACTCGGGCAGAACATAGGTAACGGTCCTGTATAATCTCCAGGTCGCCAACAGGTCGGGCACTTCTCCCACCCCCATTTCTCCCTCACTTCATCCAGCCTCAGCCACTCCGCCATGAGGTCACGGGGACGGGAAGGATCGGAGAAGAAAAGCCAAGGATAAAAACGGGTATCAGGTGTCTTTAACCACGCTTCACACGCATGGCTAAGAAACTCGTCCCACATCTCCGGTTTTTCCCTGCACAGCCATGAGAAAAACTCGTACAGGTCGGCGGGGCGGGAGTAGTCGGGGTTTGAATCCTTAATGTGCCTTTTTATTGACCCGTTGTTTTCAAAAATAGCACCACAAACGCAGATAGCAGAGACAGGTATAATCCTTTGTACGTCTGCTTCCTGCATAACCGTATGCCAGCACTTCCCTTGAAACTTGCACAGCAGTTCGTCGATGGTCATGTTGGCTCCTTGCGGGCTTCGACAACGGGTATGGCGTGGTCGCATGGATGACGACCTGACTTCTCTAGCGGGCATCCCCTGCATCCCGTATCCTTGGTGGCGCGTCTTGCTATCTCCTCCACCTTCTCCCACTTCTCCGCCTTCCTCCTGAGTTCCGCCAGTTCCTTTTCGTCAATTTCCATGGGGGGGCCTTCTGAAGGGTGTTAAGATATTCTTTTGACCAAGGAGAGACCAAGTTGTATCCCCCACTCTTGGGTTTAAAGTTGTCGGTAGGACCGTTGTAATGCTCGCAGCCTTGGCAGGATTGTCCTCTCCACGGTCTACTACATGTTCTGCACTCGAATGATAAGGTTTCCATTAGTCCTCCTCCAGCGCTGCCACAACGTCATTAAACGGGCAATGAGGTGTTTCGATCATGCACTCGGCCTTCTCGTTATCCCATTCTGGACAGTCACAAGGAGGTGATGAATTGTATGCCCTTGTAACCCTGTCCCACTTCTCGGCCTTCTCCAGTTCGGGGGCAATCAGTTCCGCAATCTTATCCGCCCGTTCCTCGTTGGACAGGACGTGGAAAAGGATTCTGTTTATCTTGTCTCTCAGTTTATCCCTGTCCATCTTTCACCTCTTGGTTGGCAGGGGCTTATCAGGTCGCTCAACGTGCGGCTCTTTTCAAAGTTAGCTCCATGTGGAGTACCGCCAAACGCCGGGACGTATCCAAACATTCCGTTGCCCTCAATGCGGCCCCTGCCGTTGTGTCTCATCCATTAGCGTCTAACCTCGTTGTGTCTCATGTAACCCCGCGCCGTTGATTTGCAATTGGGACCGCCGGCCGCGAACCCTGCGAAAGGTTTCCTGCGGTCCCGTGTCGGAAGGGGGGTTCCGTGTGCTGGGAAGATTCTGGTTGGAACATTCATGCGCATACTCGCGGCCTCGGGAACTTTTAGTCATCGTCTGCCTGTTTCCGCCACAAGCTCAATCGGGGTCTTTTTGTTCCTCTGCACTCGTGTTTTCTCAACTCAAGATCAACCACAACTATCCTTCCCTCCCTGCCGCGCAGAAATATGACCGGCTCGTGACACCCTTTGCACGGTACAGGGTGGACGTAGGGGAGTTGGGAGAGACGTTCGGTAACGGGGCGGGAAATGGAGTAGGTCATGGTATATTCTCCTTGGCAGAATTACATAGGTATATCTTCGTCATCAGGCTCAGGAACAAAATCATCGTCAGTATGTTGCGGGGGTTCGTCGTCCGTGTGACTCTCGTCCACGGTGATCTTTGCCCCGTTTGCATAGATGCTTTCCAGGTTCTGAAAGTCTCCGTTGTCTTCCCAAATGGTCTTGATCTTCATGTTGGTGAAAACATCCATGTCGAAATCCATGTCCGGCTTGGCGTTATTGACGAGTTTGGCGATGTATTTCTTGTAGAGGTTCGCTTTCTCGCCCACGTTGAAATTCATCCACCGGGACCGATGCGGGTATTCGTACCCGTCCAGTTTGAACACAAAACGAATAGCCGGAGATGTCTTGTCAGGTTTGCCGTCAAAGCCCTTGAAGATGTGGTTTTCGTCGTACTCCACTTTTTCGATGATCCCGGTGATGAAATCTCCTGTTGCAACCTTTTCAAAATCTGTCGTCTTCCTTGCGGGTGGTCTCATATTGCGCTCTCCTTTTGGTTTAGTGTGATTTCCAAGGGCAAATCCTTTTGTAGGGGTGACTTATCGCTCATCTCGTCAGCCCAAATTTTATAAGCCGCGTTAAACAAATCGAACTTATCTTCAACCTCGGTGAACTTATACCCGTTCTTATTGCGTTTATAACCAAGCTGCAAAATAGCCAGCTTGTCCACCTTGGCATCGTTGGCGTGTTTGTAGGCGCTGAGTTGGATGATGTGAGAAGGCCACACGTTCGCGGAGGTCTTGAAATCCACGATGTAGCGCAGGTCACTAATCACGCATTGCAGGTCCATTGTCCCGGCGTACCGATCATCAGGCGAGAACACAGTTGTTTCGATCTTCTCAACGGTGGGCTGATACGTGTCGTGCCACTTTTTAAAAGACAGGATGCAAATGTATTCTTCGGTGGTTAGCTCCCGGTCGTTGATAATGCTGTTGTATCGTATGACGTTGCCTCTCAGGAGCATTTCGACAGCATTGTGGACCATTGTGCCGCGTTCGCCCCCGGCTTCCTTGAGGGCCTGTGATTCGTCCCATCCTTTCTGAGCAAGCCACTTGTAAAAGGCAACACCCTTCGGGAGAAAATCAGCTATCCAGGTAACGGACGGGATGAACACCGTTTTGCCGTTAACGGTCTTGCTGTAAAATCTTTCATCCTCGGTGGTGATCTGTATAATACCCCTTTCGGCATCGACCATCCGCGTTTCGTGTTGCATTACGCAATCCTCCTTTCGTATTTTTCATCCCAATCGCTTGTATCGATATCAGCAAGTTCCTGTAAATTATCCCTGATATGCTCGTCGGTTCGCATTTGCATTTCTGCGTCCTGCAAGGTTTCGGGGGTGAAATGCTTCCTGTCGATACCCGATATTGACACACAGTGCGCCGACCAACCGTGGACTGTCTTTCGGCCTTCCTGCATTCGATACCAAACGTCCTCGACAATGCAGACGGAATCAAATTGTTCACCGTCGAGGATGATGGCGGGTTCGTAGGTGCGCTCTGTCACGCCGCCTCCTCTATCCCCAACTTCTCCAGCAGTTCCTTTGCCACCTCCACCGCACCGTCAGGGGTCAAATGACCGCGAAGGATGTCTATTACCAGTTCAAGCTTACTCTCCGGCAGACAGTACGGGTCATCCCCGCCCCGGCAGGTGTTTTTCCGGTCGTCCTTGTCGCAGAACAGGTTATGCTCGTGCGGGGGATGATGGGGACAGTCGGTGATGGTGCAGGTGAGATGGAAACGACAGCGCATGGTCATTGGGGCACCTCGTTCTTCCTGTCACAATCTGCTTGTGCTTCTTCTGCCGTGGTATAAAGCCGTTCTTCGTGCCACAGCGTGCCGGCCCCTATGCCGGTTTCGTAGCACATGTATTCAACCTCGTGCTCATCTTTGCCTTCCGCGTATTCACCGATATTGTCGAACATCCCTGTTTTTTCGATATTGGTGACTTCATACCGGATTTTGCCTATCGTCATCGGGCCGTCAACGTGCCACGCAAGGGGCAGATACACGTACTCGCCTTTACTGCCACGGCACTTAGGGCAGTCGTGTTGCTCATTTTTGATCGTGACCTTGCCCCTGCCGTCGCAGGTGGAACATTCCTCCCATGCCGTCTTTCTGTCTTGAATAATCGTGTAAACCTGTTGATTCAGATCAAACTTGGATGTCAGTTTCATCCTTCCCTCCTTACTTCTTTTAACCCGCAGACCTCGCAATATACCCGTGTCCCTGTTGCTGTTGTCAGGCCGATGGTGACGCTCCTGCCGCACGTGGGACAACGGATGATGACGGCGCGGGGGGTGAGATGCTTTATTATGTCAGGGTGTTTCCTTGTCAGAGTATCCATACTCTCTCCTTTTTTCAGGAGGCCCACCCCGGCACATATGCGGGCCTCCATTGGGGGAACTACGTTGTTGCCTCTCCTCCTTTGTGTGGGATTGGTTGGTTGCGACAACCGTTTCAACACGCCCTGCCGTGGCATCATCTGAGCGCACGGCAAGCTTTAAGTTCTCACTCCATTGGGCCGCCATTGCGTTGGCTATGCCTTGGTACGTCCTCGATCTGTTTTTCCACCTGTCGGGGCTGGGCGGTTCCCGGTGTACCCTGCTTGCCCTGCCGTCAACGATGTTCGTGGGGACGAGTTTCGGCAGCCCCTTGAGCCATAGACAGGTTGCTTTTGTTTCCCCATGTCCAAACATCCACGGTTGGATAATCTGATCGGGTTTGCGATAGATCGTTGACATGATGCCTATCGGGTTCTCGATGGCTATCCGGGGGCAGTCAAGCGCGATGAAAGACATGAAAAAGCCTATTGCCAATGCCTGCTCCTCTTTCTTATCCTTGAACCACCGCGCCCCGGATACCGCGAGGTGCTGACATGGCGGGTGAGCTATAATCAGATCCCATTCGTCGTCAAAAAGAGTTTCAACGGGTGACTGGATATGCTGTCCCGGTATTTCTGTCGGCAACAGGTCACAGGACCAGGCATCATGACCACGCCGGGCAAAAGCCTCGCGGACTATTCCTGAAAATTCACACGCGATTAAGATTCGCACTGTGTAGTCTCCTTCGCCTTTGAGTTCCTTCTATACTCCGCCGCCTTCCTCTTCCTGCGCTTATCCCGGCAGGCAGGACAGCGTACGTCGCTGTGCAAGCTCTCTGTCCGGAATGACCTGTCGCATTCAGGGCAGATGGCTTCCCTGGCCGCCTTGCGGGGTCTATAGGGAAAAGGGAGGTTGCGGTCATGGCCGACGAGGATCTCTTTGAAGATCCACGTCCCACACGCCAGGCAATGTGCCACGCCCTCGACCTCGTTCCGCTCAAAATAGCCCTTGCTCCCGCAATGCGGGCACTGGTCATCTTCGGGCCACGGGTAAGGGGTACGGGCTTTCTCGCCGGGCATGAGAAGAACGGACATGCCATCGTGGAATCTGTCGGGGAGGGAGTTTCCGTAAACGCGGTCAAGCATTTTCTTTCTCCTTCCACGGTAAATCCCTAATCAGGGCGGCGAGGCGTTTGCGCTCGTCGGGGTCGTAGGCATCGCACCATGCGTTAAAGAGGCCGTCAAGGCATGAAGTATCCAAGTTGGGGGTTAGCGGACACTCACTACATCTTTTTTTATCCCCCCGCTCGTTGCACTCTTGGCAGGCGAAGCAATACTCTGACGGCGCGGGCTCATCGACACCGAATACGCGATGGAAGGCAACGATTTTGCTTCCACCCCCCGTTCTCGCCAGTTCATTCCACAACTTGTAATGGCCTTCTTTATTCGTCATCTTCTCACCCCTCGTTCCAGAAATACGTGCATATCCAGCGATTTGATGGTGCAGGAGTTCCCCGGCTTACACGCGATCAGTTCCCGTTGGGCTTCGGCTATAACCGCCTCCCTTGCCTCCTGCGTCCTAGCCATGCCGTCGAACAGGGCATGGGAGGCATAGATGCCAAGGGCAAGGATGAAAAGGGCGTAGAAGAGAAGTTTTGCGGGTCTCATTTCCTCTTCCGGTTCTTCATCGGGAAGTGAACGTCTCATTTTTTCACCTTGCCTTTCCCTTTCTTCCCCTTCTCCTCCGGCCTCCTGAACTGGTCGGTAACGTCCGTGCCGGTCGCCGTGTCGAACACCTGTAAAATATCTATTGCAGATGCGCTCGCTTTCCCATCAGTGGCCCACGGCTCGTTTATTTGTGCATCTTCGGGGATGCGGATGCGGGCCTCAAGGGGACGACCTGCGTAGTACATGGCACACCATGAGCGGGAAGCGAAGTGAAAACCAGGATACGAGCAGACAACGCGATCATCGGAGGCGAATACCTCACCGTCGCGAAGGGTGTTGAGGCCAACGTAAAACTGAAAGCCG
>Ga0116171_10001949_pt1 | contig 20082 bp, 15 predicted proteins | sample AD_JPNHW2_MetaG_FD_89798 | JGI IMG/M metagenome (GOLD analysis project Ga0116171, IMG submission 89798) | Active sludge microbial communities of municipal wastewater-treating anaerobic digesters from Japan - AD_JPNHW2_MetaG | ecosystem: Engineered > Bioreactor > Anaerobic > Digestate | place... | reverse complement strand
CGTTCATATTATAATTCTGCCGATAGCCATATAGAAAGAATCAACGATTCAACTCTAAGAAAGAAAATGAAGGAATTGATTTCCTCAAGTCTGACAAAATATGACTCTAAAGTTTATCAGCACACAGAGATACTAAAGTCTATTGACAAGAAAACTATGACTTTATATGATTTACATGAAGTGTTGATTATTACAACAACTTTACCGTTGATTGAGAAATATCAGAATGATAACTTGCCAGCAACAAAATCAATAAACGGGTATTTAAAGCAGCTCGACAAAGCTGTGCAAAGGGAGAACTCTTTGCTTGAAAAGAACGAAAAGAAAGAATAACAATTGATGCTACCACAGGATATGAATCATACCGGGTATCAGATCAAGCAAAAAAATCAGAGTTCGCATGCAAAATCAGTAACAGCTCGAAAATAAATAGTCCCGAAATCCCCGTACGCTGCGTACGCTTATCCGTTGGTAATTAAAGTACATCATAAGGGTTCGGTCAGATTTTTGCGCCTGGAATACTACTTGTAATCCTTAGCTCCCCTACTCAAGGCATATTCGACTCCCCGGAACCGATTACCGATTACTGATTACCGAATACCCTTTTACTTTTATCTTTTTCCTTTTGTCTTTTATCTTTTCTCCCACCTTCGCTACGCTACGTCGGACAAGTTCGACTTTCGACTTACTTTTGTTTACAATTTATTGAACTTTAAAGGATAACGAGAAGAAAACTTATTTAATTGTTTATTCCGGGCAAACTGGTCCGGAATATACATCTTATATCAAAGAGAATTTTAAGTGCTTGACAATTTATTGATTCAAGGATAAGAATTAGAGCACCCTGGTTTTTCCGTAATTTTTTTACGGCAAATCCAAATCTTAATTGTAAATTTGTCAAAGACTAAAATAAAAAATTATGTTAACAAAATTTTCTGTTACAAATTTTAAAGGATTTGACAAAGAATTTATTCTTGATTTAGAAGATACTAAAGGATATACTTTCAATAAAGAAAGTGTAAAGGACGGTGTAGTAAATAATGCACTTGTGTACGGGCACAATGGTGTAGGGAAGTCAAATCTAGGCCTGGCAATATTCGATATAATAGGGCACATAACAAATTATCAAACAATGGATTCGCTTTATTCTTATTATTTAAATGCATATAACAAATCTGAAGTTGCTTCCTTTCATTATGAATTTATTTTCGATTTATGTAAAGTCACATATGAGTATCGAAAGAGTGATTACCGGACCATTGTTTATGAGAGTTTTTCAATAAATGGAAAAGAGTTAGCTCATTTTGATAGAAATAATATGGATGAAGCAAAAATAGAATTTAAGGGTGCAGAAAACCTTAAAAAAAACCTAACTAATCAGAACCTCTCTCTATTGAAATATATTAGAAATAACTCTGAACTTGATGTAAATGAGGAAAATGGTTGCTTCTTAAAATTTCACAGATTTATAGAGGGGATGCTTTACTTTAGGTCATTGCAGGAAAATATCTATCTAGGTATTGAGAGTGGAACTAAAGAAGTTGCACCAGATATTATTGAAAAAGGAAATGTAAAAGATCTTGAAGAGTTTCTAAATAAGGCTGGTGTAGAATGCAAATTGACCGTAGTTAAAGAATCAGAAAAAGATGTAATCGCTTTCGATTTTAATGGGAAAATAATATCTTTTTTCAATATTGCTTCAAGTGGGACAAGGTCACTTATCCTATTTTACTATTGGCTTCAAAGGTTAAGAGAAAATAAAGTTACATTTTTATTCATTGATGAATTTGATGCTTTTTACCACCATGAACTATCAACATTAATAGTATCAGAATTAAAAAAATCGAGGATCCAATTCATTTTAACAACCCACAATACATCTATAATCACCAATGATTTATTAAGACCTGATTGTTATTTTTTAATGAATAAAAAAACAATCAAATCTTTGGCAAGGTGTACTTTAAAGGAATTAAGAGAAGCCCATAATTTGGAAAAAATGTATAAATCAGGAACTTTCAATGTCGAATAGAATACTTTTTGTCTTTGAAGGAGAAAAAACGGAAAAACAGATAACCGAAAATCTCACGAAATATTTTATCAAGGAAAACATCATCATTCAATGTGCGTATTGCACTGATATTTATAAACTTCATAAAGAGCTTTCTGACGATGATGATTTAGATGTTTTTGTTTTATTAAAAGAAAAACCTCAAAACGTATCTATCCTTTCTGAATACAATCGAACTGATTTTTCTGAAATCTATCTTTTTTTTGATTATGATGGTCATGCTCCTTTAGCTGAAGATCGGAAAATCGAAGATGTGGTGAATTTCTTTAATGAAGAAACTGCCTCTGGCAAGCTTTATATTAGTTATCCAATGGTTGAAGCCTTAAAGCATCATTCAGATTCAAATGATTTTAAGTTTAAAAAAGTAAACGCAAAGAATAATATCGGATACAAACATATTGTTCATGATGAATGTAATGGTATCCTTAGGAATTTAACAGAGTATTCAAAAGAAATCTGGCTTTTATTAAGCGAATTGCATCTTAAGAAAATGAATTATATTGTAAATAATAATTATGCTTTACCCACTCAAAATGTTTCACAAAGTGAAATATTCCATAGTCAATTGGAAAAGTATATTAACATTGATTCAACTGTTGCAGTATTGAGTTCGTTCCCAATCTTTCTATACGATTATTACGGTAATTCGTTTATAACATCCCTTCAATCAAAATAAAATATTTAACTACCCTTAAATATTAACATATTAAAATGTCTCTTTGGTTTTAAAGTATATTTTACTGTTTGAGAATGAAGGTTGAAACATTGACATATCCAGTCAATGGGACAGTGTACCTTTTCTTAATACTTCTGAATGTTTTTACGATAATAAAACAGGCTATTTATTACTAATATTAATAAAGACAATTTTGAAAGATGGCCCGAAATGTTAACGCGGTCGGTATATTTCATTTGCTTATCATGGTTTTTGCTCGCCACCTATAAAACGATGTTTTAAAAGATTGATTTATAATCCAAGATAATTTGTGGTAGCGGCGCGATAACCCAAAACACGACTAGAGGCGTTTTTACTTGCACCGCGATTGGCAAAAACCACGTCAGCACTCCTATCGTCGGGAACGGTAAACTATACCCCCTCGGTTTTAATCCCATAAAATATTTGTAATTTATTGATTTTTAAGGATAACAAGGAGAAAACTTTACTACTTTAGTACTGCAATATAGTTTAGTAAAGGAATTAGCAAAGCAGGTTTTGTATTGAGGTAAACACGCCTTTTGGCGTGGTTATCCATTGTGTTATGTGAAAAAGTTTATTAAAAGCAGACATATACACATGTTAACTGCCATTATAAAACCAAAAAGCATATGAAAAGAATAGTCTTTCTTTTAGTTGCAATCACAATGACAAATTTTCTATCTGCCCAGACTGAAAATTATACAGTTGCCATTGACAGTTTTCAGATATATTACAATACTGAAAACTATAACAAAATCTTCAATAGTTTTTCACCCTCTATGCAACAAGCAGTCCCACTCGAGAAAACCAAACAATTTTTCACTAACCTTTTTCACAACGTTGGGAAAATGGAAACCAAGGAGTTTGTCAATTATCAGGGTGACATGGTTGCTTTTTATAAGGTGAAATTTGAAAAAACTATATTAAGTATTTACATTTCACTTGACAATCAAAACAAAGTCAGAGGCCTTCTGGTTAAACCCTACGAAGAAGAAACAAATGCCGATAACCGAACTGTTAATGCTTTAGATTCTTACCCCAAAGATATTGCGGAAATACTTTTTGATAAGGTGAAAGGATTCCCAAATGGAACACAGCTTTCAATTGCTGTCATTGATCAAAGTGAAACAAAATATTATGGAATTATTAAGGAAAATGACTCGATAAAACCAATCGGAAATCAGGATAAAGTTTTTGAAATCGGGTCAATTACGAAAGTTTTTACTTCAACAGTTTTGGCTTCACTGGTTTTAGAAAACAAGTTGAAATTAACCGACAATATCAATTCATATTTCCCTTTTGAATTCAAAGATAATGCTCAAATAAGTTTTGAAAGTCTGGCAAACCATACTTCCGGATTACCACGACTACCAGAAAATATGGACTTAAGCAATAAAAGCAATCCGTATATATCATATGGGAAAAATGAAATTGAAGACTATCTTAAAAATTACCTGAAACCTAAAAACAACACTTCTGTAACTTATTCTTATTCTAACCTGGGGGCTGGATTATTGGGTTATACTTTGGGGTTAAGCCAAAAAACAACTTTCCGGAATTTGTTACAAACGAAAATATTCAACAAGTATAAAATGACAAATTCTTATACAAGCTCTGAAAATCTTGAAAAAGTACTCATAAAAGGTTTGGATGAAAAGGGAAATGAAGTTTCAAATTGGGATTTTGACGTATTTTTTTCGGCAGGTGGAATTTTATCATCTGCAGAAGATTTGGCAAAGTTTGCGGAAGCTCAGTTTGACCAGAAAAATAAAGAACTTACATTGACCCGGGAACCTACATTTACAATAAACGACCAGATGAAAATTGGATTAGGATGGCATATATTAAATTCACAACATGGCAGCAGTGTGGTCTGGCATAATGGAGGAACAGGAGGATATTCGTCTTCAATGGTTGTTGATGTAGAAAATAAATTTGCATTAATAGTATTATCTAATGTATCTGGCTTCAATCCCAAGATGAAAAACATTGATGGTTTGTGTTTTGAACTGACTAAAAAACTGGATGATAAACTACTGTAGCTGACATTTCCCATTGTTTATTCCGATTAATTTTTGTAATCTTGAATAGATCAGGATATTCCGGTAAAAGATATCAGACCCCTATAAACACAGGATTCATTCTAAACATTATCTAAAGCCGGAGAGGGGCGTGACAGAGTTGATTTTTTAGTCAGAAATTATCTACACCTAATAATAAAACCAGGTCATGAAACGGTATCTTTTATCCTTTACCCTTTTGCTTATGGGTATTTATCTGCACGCGCAGAAAAATGAATGCGGGAGCAGACAGGTATATGGCTTTGATCTCGATATTACAGGAGAAAATCCTTATACCAAATGGCAGACAGTAACTGATCAGGAGCTTTTGCAGACAGTGAATAAGCTGAAAGAGCTCTGGCAGGGGTTACACATGGCTACGCCCGGATACATCTCACAACTCAGCTCAGGTGACCGGAGCACCTCGGGCAGGGTGAATTACCAGCTTGCACTGAGTAACCCGGAGAAGCCATGGGTGGCAAAGACCTGCTATGGCTCGCCTTCAAAAAATTATTCAGCACAGTACGGTGATATCATGTTGACTGCCACTTACATGTCGCAGCCACCAAAACCTGATTTTATCGATTATATAATTTACGGAAGCCTGGCTCATGAAAACTATACCAAAGGAACGATAGAGATAAAAGTGATAAATTTCAGAGAGAATGAGGAGCTGTGTACCAGGCTTATAAAGTTTGACAACAGTCCCGAAAACAAACTCTCACCTTACGATGCAGCGGCTAAGATGATGACGGGCTTTGCACAGGATTTTGAGAACACCATCATGCCGGGATATGAAAAAAACAAACGCGATAAGTTTAACAGTCAGGATAACGGAGTCGTAGCCATAGATCCGAAGCTTGAATTCGACCAGCCATCTTACAGCATTCAGAACACCTCCCCTGCCAACAGCTTTAAAAAAATCACCATCACTCTCAGGGATTGTGACGGTGTACCTCTTAAGAATAAAGTCCTGACCGTAAAGTCGTCAAAAGGAAAGATCACTCCTGAAAAGATAAAGACAGACTCTTATGGTAAGGCTCAGATACTCTATTTTGCAATTGAAAATAATTATTCTGATAAGATCAGTGTAACATGGAGTTTTAAACATCCCAGTGGCAGGACTGACATGGTGGAAGCAGGCGCAATGATTAAAGTAAGCTCCCCGGCTGATGAAATATATGCCAGAATTGTTATCAATGTGCATAATACCATTTACAGGCCCTCAAAACAAAACCAGCGTGAAAGTAGTGACCAGACTTATATAATCTCCGGACAGCTCAGGTGCAACATTGACCGTGACCGTATTGCAGAGTATCAGGATAATCCTGAAAGGCGCAGTGAATGTGATGCAAACATGCATTGTCCTGTTCTTAACGGTTTTTCTTACTACAAAGAGAGGGATCCGGAAAACGCTGCCAGGGTTATCAAAGAGGAACGATACCCGCTGAGAGTCAGCGTGGATGTGACTGAGAAGGGTTACTGCACTGTCAGTGGGAGGGAACAGTATGTCAGGACATTAGTTAAAAAGCTTGAGGGCATAAATAAATATGAATCGCTGTCGCTCGAAATAAAACCCTATGTATCGCCTGAAGGATCGAATATAGCAATGCTGACTAACGCATATGTCATCTGGCTGACAGGAAGCAGATATATTGACAAAATGGCGCTCTCACCGGAAGGGAACGGTGAGGTTCTGAAGTGGGACTATACCCTGGAAAAGCTCGTACCAACTGACGGGCCATTCACAATAGGCATTCCGTACCTTTACAGTGAGCCTGACCGGAATCCCTCTCCACCCGATATCTATGAGCCTCTGATGATTACTGATGTCAATGGTCTTGACAAATACCTTCTTGATCCTTCGGGAGAGTATTATGTTGAGGCCAAAGCTATACGAAAGATGTATGATGAGAACAATTCCGAATCGGAAGGTGAGATATTCTTTACAATAACTTTCAGTACTGTGCCTGAGAAGGTTGTCCCTGCAGAGGAAGATGATCCGGAGTTTTAGCGGGGATTGTGTAAGCTCTTTCATGGTGCTGTGCTGCCCTGCATAGCCAGCATCAGGGTACTAAATGCTTTCGCTGTACCGTATGGCACATCATTAACAAGAACCAGAACTTTCTTCTGTATATCTATGATATTGAATCCATCAATGATTTCAATTTATTAAATAGCGTTGCAGCTTCAGCATAAAGCTCCTTGTCTGTAGCAATGGCATCAAGCATGATCTCCATATTCACAGTGGAAATGACAGTTTTTCCATTGTCTTCATAAACAGCCAGCTTGCAGGGCATGAATATAGAAAACTGCGGGACAGCAGTCAGCATGGCTGCCGCGGTCTTTGCCTGGCATATCTCAAAGACAAAAGCTTTTCTCTTTATGGGAAATCCTTTGCTCTCAAGCAGCTCATGATAATTGTAGGTCTTCAGCAATGAGAAACTGTAGTTTTCACATGCAGATGGTACCTTATCCGAAATAATATCTATTGGCTTATCACTTACTATTTTGTACGTGAACTTTTCAACCATGTTTTCCTGTGGCACAGCTGCCCTTATTATCTTCTTTATCATTTCTCCCCTGTTTTTCATTGTCAAATATGTTGAGTAGCGGTTTAATACAATACATTAACAACAAAAAACAAAAGAGCAGGTTCACAGGGGTGACAAATAATGAGTCCGGGCTCCTCCTTTTTTAATATTTTTGCACTTTATCAGATATCGCTGCATTAAAATGGATAGCCAAACGAATCCGGAGCTGCTGCTGGCCTTTGACTTTGTTAAATATACAAACCGTAATATCTTTCTTACCGGTAAAGCCGGCACAGGGAAGACCACCTTTCTGCATGATGTAAGGAAGGCATCTCCAAAGCGCATGATAGTAGTGGCTCCAACAGGTGTGGCTGCAATCAATGCCGGTGGCGTCACCATACACTCATTCTTCCAGCTCCCTTTTCACCCTTTCGTACCCGCCTCTTATGAACCGGCACATAACACTCCCGGAGCAGAGGCACAGAAGGTTCTTCCTGACTATAAAATGAGCCGCGAAAAGATCAACATCATCCGAAGCCTCGATCTGCTTGTCATAGATGAGATAAGCATGGTAAGAGCCGACACCCTGGATGCTATCGACGCTGCTTTGAGAAGGTATAAAAACCGCAACCTGCCCTTTGGCGGAGTACAGCTGCTGATGATAGGAGACCTGCAACAGCTTGCCCCTGTGGTAAAAGATGATGACGCAGAGATACTAAACAGGTATTACGACACCCCATTCTTCTTCAGCAGTCACGCTCTGCACTCTGCCGACTACCTCACCATTGAACTAAAACATATCTACCGGCAGAGTGATCAGCTCTTTATTGATATCCTTAACAAGGTACGTGACAACAAGATAGACCAGATGGTGCTGGATGAGCTCAATAAAAGATACTTTTCTGATTTTGATCCCGGTACCGGCGGCGGCTATATCACCCTCACCACCCATAACTACCAGTCGCAGGCTATCAACGATTCAAAGCTTGAGAAGCTGCCCGGGAATGCTCATATCTTTAATGCGATCATTAAGGATGAGTTTCCGGAATACTCCTACCCCACTGCAAGCGAGCTTGTTCTTAAGGTCGGGGCACAGGTGATGTTTGTCAGAAACGACTCATCGCGTGACAAACTCTACTTTAATGGCAAGATTGGGAAAATCACGGCTTTTGCTGACGACATAATTATGGTTCAGTGTCCGGGTGAAGAATCGCCGATACGGGTGGAGATGACCGAATGGCAGAACATGAAGTTCACCCTCGACGAAGAGACCAAAGAGATAGAGGAGACGCCGATAGGTTCTTTCACACAGTACCCTCTCAGGCTGGCATGGGCCATAACCATTCACAAGAGCCAGGGACTCACCTTCGACAGGGCTGTCATCGATGCACATGCTGCCTTTGCCCACGGACAGGTTTATGTTGCCCTCAGCCGGTGCCGCACGCTGGAGGGACTGGTACTCAGCAAAATGATAAGCCAGAGAAGTATAATAGATGATCCGTCTATTACAGGCTTTGTAAATGAGACAAAACAATACCAGCCTGACAGGCGGCAGCTGGATGAGTCGAAGAAAGAGTACCAGCGACAGCTGCTCATGGAACTTTTTGATTTCAACCCGTTATTACGCAGTATCAATTACTGTATAAAGATCGTTAATGAGCATAGCCACAACCTTATTGGAGATTTGGGAAAGATGCTAGGTGATGCCTCCACATGCGTAAGCACCGATATCATCGTGGTGTCAGAGAAGTTCAGGCCTCAGCTGTTACAGCTTCTTGCCGGCGGATCCGATGCCGAATCAAACCCGGCACTGCAGGAGAGAGTGACAAAGGCATGTGATTATTTCTCCGGAAAGATAAAAGATGGGTTGAAGGATATCCTCGAAGGTATCTCTGTGGAGACAGATAACAAAGCTGTCCGCAGGGCAGTGACGGAGGCCCTGGAGCGCATAAGGAAGGAAGGGTTATCGAGGCTGGCCTGCCTCAGTCATGCCGGATCGGGCTTCACTGTCAGCGGCTACCTGGAGGCAAAAGCAAAGGCAGCAATTGAAGAACCACGGGCCCGGAAGGATTCAGCAAAACATATCGAAGACACATCAGGCAGCGTTAAGCATCCTGCCCTGTTTAAAAATCTGAAGGAATGGCGTAATGCCAGAGCCACTGAGAAAAATATCCCTCACTATATGATACTGCCCCAGAAGACGATGGTCACGCTGGCAAACTTTGCACCTCAGTCGTTGTCCGATCTTAAACGCGTAAAGGGAATGGGCAAGAAAAAGGCTGAGCAATTCGGGGAAGAGATTCTTGAGATTATCATATCGTATTGCAAAGGAGAAAACATTGAGCCGGCACCTGAACTGACTGAAACATCAGCGGAGGTGAAGAAGCCAAAAAAGATCAAAGAAGATACTAAAAAGATAACCCTCGGAATGTTTAATGAGGGGAAAACGCCGGCAGAGATAGCACGGGAGAGAAGCCTGAGCCTTACCACTATTGAAGGTCACCTGGCATATTATGTGGGCACCGGTGAGATCGCGCTTGACAAAGTGGTCTCCCGGGAGACAGCAGAGCTGATAATGGCTCATTTCAGGGGTGACGATGAGCTACGCATCGCTCCCGTCAAAGAGGCGCTGGGAGACAGTGTGTCGTGGAGCGAGATAAAGTATGTCGCTGCTCATCTCAGATATTCAGAAAAAGCGGTGTGAAGGACTCCGGACAAAATCGTTTCTTTTAAAAGACTATTCGGTACTGCATCATCGGATAGAGAGACAGCTGGTAGATGAATTCAGTCTTCCCTGTGTCTGTATTATATTCCATATAGAGCGGGTTTTTATGATTTGTGACGTTTTGAACATCAATCACCCATTCGTGCGAAAACTTTTTTTTGTCGACCCTGTATGCCAGGCGAAGGTCAAGACGGAAATAATCCTTAAACTTCACAGAATATGCGCGGTCTTTATCATAGACCGTCTCTCCCTCTTTTATTGACTCTTCAACATCCACCGGAGTATAACGCCGGCCTCCGGCAGCTGTCAGTTTCATATCCGTGCTTAGATACTTCTTGCTTGAAGTCTTTTTACTCTTAAGCAGAAATTCCTTGCCGGCTAGAGCATTAACCACATAGCCTCCGTCAAAAGCAGTGGGTCTGGTTATTTTATCGCTGCCCTTATATTTTGAGTCGAAGAGTGAAGTGGTGACAAGATAGTAGAGTCCCTTATTCATGAACTGTTCAACGGTGAGCTCAATACCTTTGTTATCTCCGGTGCCTCCATTAACCAGCGTATCAGGCAGGTAATACTGGAATGAGTTATCGTTCAGCATAGAGAAGCCGCTGCTCTTTTTTTCAATGACAGCATTATACAGATGCTGATAGTATCCCTCAATTTTGACCCTCGTCACTTTGTTTATCTGCCAGTCCCAGCTTGCAACAAGATGATTTGCCTTAAGCATCTTAAGGTCTCTGTTGGGTTGATAATATTCAGTGGCACTCAGATCAACCCTGGTAAAATAAACATACATTGGAAGTATCCTGCTGTGGTTGCCATAGCCGATACTGAATACATGGTTTGCAGAGGGCTTATATTTTAAGGCTATTCTTGGTTCCGGTATCAGCTCGTCATTCAGGGTCAGATACATGACATGCATACCAGCATTCAATGAGAGTTTATCAGAAAACTTACGGTTGAATTCAGCAAAGCCCCTTAACAAAACGGTACTTCCTTTATCATCATAAAAACTAAAGAAGGCATTATACCTGTTGAGATAAGTACTATCGATCAGCGAATAGTTAAGGTACTTCATCTCTCCTCCTATGCGGGTATTAATGCGGTCGCTGATTTTGCTGTTGACTGAGAAATTGGCAATGTAGTCCTGCGCATTGAACCTGGCGAAACTATTGAGGCGGAAAGATTTCGGGTTTGTCAAAACGGTATCTACTTTTGCCCTGTTCTGGGCAGCATCGGCTGAGAAGGTGATGTTTGCATATGTTCCCGGGCTTAACCTGGCAAAGTATTTCATTCCGATAAAACCAAGGTAATTGGAGTCATAAATATCCAATCCCTTGCTTCCGTAATAATTATCCACATCGGCTGAATCTTCCCTGCTGTATAAAAGTTTGATAGAGCTTAATCCCGCGAGGCCAAACAGGGATATCTTCCCCTTCCCGAGGTCTGAGGTTATTTTAAAGCTCAGGTCCTGGTATTCAGGGATGGCTGTGCCTGTCCCAAAGCTCACCCCCATAGCATGAAGTAGTCCCAGCGTGGAGTAGCGGTAATTGACAAGGTATGATGCATTGTGCTTTCGTGAGACAGGTCCTTCGGCTCCCAGTTCAAATCCGTTGAAGCCCACCTGCCCGAGAAACTCATGCTTATCGTGATTCCCTTCGCGCATCTTAAGATCAAACACTCCGGAGACTGCATTGCCATAATCGGCAGCAAAGGCACCGGTCATGAAGTCCGAGTTGCTTAATGTATTGTTATTAAGCATGCCTACAGGTCCGGCAGTGGCACTCAACGTACCAAAATGGTTGGGATTGGGTATCTCCACTCCTTCAAGCATCCAGAGCAAACCGTTTGGCGAGTTGCCCCTTATAACTATTTCGTTGGTAGCATCATTCCCTACAGAGACACCGGCATAATTGACAGCCATGCGTGCAACATCATTCCGTGCACCCGCATAACGCTGTGACTCTTCCACGGAGAAAGTACGGGAACTGATGGCCGACATCGTATTAATGGCGGTGGTCTTATCCTGCTGCGCTTTCACAACCACCTCACTCATGCTGGTAACCGATTCCTCTATTTCAATATTTAAAACGAGCTCCTTCCCGGAGGTGAGATTAAGATTGTCAAGACAGACCTGCTCATATCCCAGGTACCTTATACATAATCTGACCCGTCCTGTTTCAATATTATCAAGCCTGAAATTACCGTTCTGGTCGGTGACGGCACCTCTTAACGGATCAGAATCGGGAATGAATACGCTGGCACCTGCCAGGGTAACCTTTGAGTTTTTATCAATAACGGTACCTTTTATTGTCTGCACCATCTGTGCATGGATAGTGATATTGCATAAAGCAAACAGAAGCACTGCAGTTAGTTTAAGTTGACCAGCTTTTTTCATTTGCAATCTTTATTAGTGGGTTGCGTAAATGCATCCTGCCATTCAGGATTAATTCAAAATCTGGCTTAAGACAACCGTGAAGTACTATACCCCTATCAAAGTTCTGAAAAAAAATAATCCTGCTGACTTCTCAAAAGCATTACCTCACTCATTAAAGCCTGAGATTGCCGGCATTATCATCCTTTGCAACTGCTTCAGCATCTCCGGGTTTTAATCTTTTTTAATGATTGAAAATGAACAACGTTAAATGGAGAGTGTTCCTTATGCACTATTTAAACTCATTCTAAATAACCTAAATGCATGTAATATGAAAAAGTTGGTTGTTTTAATTGCAATGGTTTTGATTCCAATCTCCACTCTATGGTCTCAGGAGAAAGCAGACAGAAATTTCAGGATCCCGTTAATCGGGGAAAAGGCGCCTTCCTTCACAGCAGAATCGACAAATGGTCCGATAACCTTCCCTGATGATTTTGGCGGTAAGTGGAAAATATTATTCAGTCATCCCCAGGACTTTACTCCTGTTTGTTCAAGTGAATTGCTGGAACTGGCATATCTGCAGAAGGAGTTTGACAAGATGGATGTGAAGATTGCTGTCGTCTCTACCGACGAGCTGGACAGGCATGTTCAGTGGAAGAAGGCTCTTGAGGAGATAACATACAAGGGCAGACCGGCGCAAAAGATAAAGTTCCCGCTTATTGAAGATAAATCGCTGGTTGTTTCAAAGATGTACGGGATGATACACGAAGCAACAAATAACACAAAGGATGTAAGAGGTGTATTCATAATTGATCCGGATGATGTTATTCAGGCTATTTATTTCTACCCGATGAGTGTGGGTCGTAACAGTGAGGAGCTCTTAAGGACAGTGGCAGCTCTTCAGAAGGTATCTGATAAAAAGCATGCTACCCCTTCGGACTGGAAACCGGGAAATGACCTGATAATCATTACTCCTCCGGTGACGGATCAGCGTACTGAAAACGTACCTGATGGATTTTACAGGCTCGCCTGGTTCATGTGGTTTGAAAAGGCAAAAGGGATGTGAAATATTTTTTTGTCAGCTTCATAATTAAAAAGAAGGCCGGGGCTTGATGCTCCGGTCTTCTTTTTTTTAACATTTGTGATATGTTACAGGTATAACGTGTCATAAAAGGACTTTTCGCTTGATCCCTTTTTTTATTTTTCAGTATCCCTTTGAAGTGAAATTCGGATCAAGCCGACAACTCAAATGGATAGATAAAGATTCCTCACTCCACTGCGTTCCGTTCGGAATGACAGGGCTTTTTAAATAATAGGGGATGGAGAGAGAGGGCCGCAGCGCGGCCCTCTCTCTCCATCCCCATTTTCAACTAACAGCGCACCCGTCATTCCGACCGAAGGGAGGAATCTCCGGCTTTTCAAACAAAAGCCAGTGTAGGAAGAGTGCGGCTGGGACATACTACCACCCGTCATAAGTTGCTTTTCAAAAATTCAACCGGATTAAAATAGTATCTGTTAAGGTCATCCGGAGTGAAACACAACAGACTGTATGAATTGAAAAATCTCCCTTCGTTGGTCCTGTCAGATTTTTGTGCCAGGGGTCTGACTTTAATCACTTCAAAATGAAAATGATCAAACTGCCAGCCATACCGATTGAGCTCTTCCTTATTCATGAACCTTGCAATGGGTTTTTCCGGATCAACAATATCTCTTATCCCAACGGTTATGCCAGCGACATGTTCGTATAATGTCCAGAACATGCAGCCATTGATCTCATGTTCAATAATTATGTTCGCATAAGGGCCGTCTATCCTTTTGCTTATCACCACACCCCTTGCTATGGGGTATACCGGTTCATCGATATAATTATTACCCGGTCTTTTTATGTCAATACCTGTATGATAATGTTCAGGTACCTTTTCCCTTGCTTTTCTGACAACTCCATACTTACCTATTTCGGTCAGTTGAATAGTTGAGAAATCATGCCGGTTGTCTGATCTGACAGGCAGTAAAACCTGCCCTGGCAATAAAAGAGTCGCTATAAGAATATTTAAAAACAATTTCATGCTGCTTCAATGCCTTTCATGGGCTGTTTTGATCTTTAAAAATAATGATGAAGAGGTTAGCCTGTACAACCTTATAAATAAAAAGTTAAAAGTCGAACTTGTCCGACGAAGCGGAGCGAAGGCGGAAGTCGAAAGTCGAAAGTCCGATGCTAAAAGCTAAGAGATGTGAGATTGGTCGTGCAATTATCGAAAGATCCTGAGTGATGATATCACCTGCAAATCTGGTTATAAACCTCTGCCAGGATCATAAAATTTTTAAATTTTGTCAGGTCCGGATTTTTTGATACTTCATCGCTGATAGCGGGACAATCTCCAAAAAGCAATTCATAAACCTCTTTGTAATTGTCTTTTTCCACTTTTATCATCTTTCCGTCATCCTTTACCACAAAGTAACTGCCACAGCGGGTTTTCCCTTCAATTACCTTGTATTCTATCCTGTAGGACTGACCAATTCTCAAACCATATTCGCTACTGAAAGAAAAGTTGATACCATCCTCCCTTACGGGTATTTCCTCCACGCCCCTGGAAGAGGTGCCAAAGGAACTTCTGTTCAGGAAAACCTTTATCCTTCCGTCAAGCAGTCTGCATAAGAAAACAGGCACACCTTTTCTGAACGACGGAAGACTTACATAGTGCTCATATCCCACAATAACAGGTACCGGATTGTCTTCCATCCACACCTTCCTGCAGAATCCAAACCCATGAATTTCCCCTGCTGCATACGTTTCTGAGACACCTGATTGTGTCTTTAATTTTATCTCTACCGGATTGTTCTCCACGTATTTGAGTTTCCATGTGATATTTCCATGGATAGTGTCACCATTATTCAGTACAACATATCCACCTGAAGGCAACCCGGGTGGAAGACCATAAGGGGTTGGCTCACTCTGAGCTCCAAGCTGTAAAGTGAATAAGAAACTAAAACATAGAAGCATTAAAAAAGCCCGGACAATCTTTAGCTTTTTCATGATAACAGTTTTTTGATTATTGACTGCTGAAAACTGATTCTTGTACCAAAGTTATTCTGATACGGAAGGAAAGTCAAATAACTAAAGGCTAAAGGCTAAAGGCTAAAGGCAAAAGTAGAAAGTAGAAAGATACCCGGTAATCGGATTTTCAATCAATGCCTGTACTTGTTATTTCTCAGTTTTTTTTATCTTTAATACAGTTCAGGGGATGGCTGTGCCCGATCAATAATAATTATGGTCAAAGCCAGACCAGGCTGTTGTTCTTTGTTGGTTCAATAAAAATTTTTGTTTTGTGATTATATGGAAAAATACACTAATCTTTCCTTTGAAATATCCGAGAAGGTAACAAGAGAATACAGCACCTCTTTTTACACCGCATCGAGGATCTTTGCCAGGGATATACGTGAAGGGATCTTTAGCATCTACGGTTTTGTTAGGCTTGCCGATGAGATAGTAGACAGCTTCCATGAATACGATAAGACAACCCTTCTGAATAAATTCGAGAGTGATTATTACGATGCCATTGGTAATGGCGTGAGCATGAACCCTGTGCTGCACTCCTTTCAGAAGACGGTAAAAAAATATAATATACCCGATGAACATATCAGGGAATTTCTCTCAAGCATGAAGAAAGACCTTGTTAAGAAAAACTATTCTGACAAAAAAGAGGCAGAAGAATATATTTATGGCTCTGCCGATGTCGTCGGGCTTATGTGCCTGAAGGTCTTCTGCAATGGTAACAATGCCCTTTACAATGAGCTCGTCACTCCGGCAATGAAGCTTGGCTCTGCCTTTCAGAAGGTAAATTTCCTGCGTGACCTCAAGGACGACACTGAGATACTTGGCCGTCACTATTTCGGGTATATAGACAACCGCAATTTTAACGAACAGGCCAAGGCGCAGATAATTAACGACATAGAGAAGAACTTTAGTGAAGCCCTGTCCGGGCTGAAAAAATTGCCTGACAACTCACGTATGGCGGTATATGTTGCCTATTCATACTACCTTGCCCTGCTGAGAAAAATCAAAAAAACACCTGCTGAGAAAATATTAACCAGGAGAATAAGAATCAGCAACCCGGGGAAACTATTTATCCTCTTTAAATCAATCATTCTAACAAACTTAAATATCATTAAATGAGCTACGGGCAGGTAATACTTGTTAATGAAGATGATGAAGTTCTGGGCGCAATGGCAAAAATGGATGCTCACAGGCTTGGGCTGCTGCACAGAGCCATTTCGGTATTTGTCTCAGACAGCCAGGGGCGCTGGCTCCTGCAACGACGGGCAAAAAACAAATACCACTCAAACAGCCTGTGGACCAACACCTGCTGCTCACATCCAATGCCCGGAGAGAAGACATTGGATGCGGCAAAACGCAGATTATCTGAAGAGATGGGCCTGCAATGTGAGCTGACGGAATTATTCCACTTTGTCTACAGGGAGCCTCTTGACAACGAACTGACAGAGTATGAGCTCGATCATGTCTTTTTTGGGGTCACAGACTGCCTCCCGGAGATAAACCACGAGGAAGTAATGGAGTATAAGTACCTGCTGTACAACGAACTGCATAAAGATATGACGGAGAACCCTGAAAACTATACCGTATGGTTCAGGTTAATAATGGAAAGGGTTAATAGTAGTTTAAAGGAGGTAAACCATATAAAATAAAGGTGATGAGAAGTGCCTTTGTTAACAGCAATGCTTTTCAGAGATTCTTTGTGATATTTTACATAATTGGCCTTACAGGCCTGCTACTGCCTTTTACATTCAGCCTTTTTATTTACCTGATACCCTGGAGCCTGTTGTTAAATATCTTCTGCCTGGCACTGTTCCATGAGGGACCAAGAGACTTCAGAACACTTTTTGTCTTTCTTGTTATTTGTATATCATCCCTGGCAGTGGAGATAGCCGGGGTAAATACATCATGCATCTTTGGCCCATACACCTATGGCGAGGGCCTGGGAATAAAAATATTCAATGCCCCAATCATCATAGGGCTTAACTGGCTGTTTCTTACATACACTTCTGCATCAGTCCTGGAAAAGATTAAAATGCCGGCATCAGTAAAAATCGTTACAGGTTCTGCTATAATGATTGTTTATGATATCGTTCTTGAAAAGGCAGCGCCTTTGCTTGATATGTGGAAATGGGAAAACGGAGCTGTACCTCTGCGCAACTATTTTGTATGGGGTCTGCTTGCCATTGTTTTTCATACCCTCATAAAGTTATCGGGCATAAATACACGTAACTCATTGTCACCTGTAATCCTTGTATCGCAGTTTATCTTTTTAACTGTCTTAGCTATTTTCCTGAAATGAAAATCAAAGCCCGTCATAATTTCATAATATATCCTTTCTTCAAAAGGTACACCCGTTATAAATTATCGGTACATTTCAGTAAGATAGTTATTCAGGGCTCAATAGAACAAAGAGAGCTTCCCGTTCTTCTTATTGCAAATCATATTAGCTGGTGGGACGGGTTCTGGGCAGTAAACATCAATCAGCAGATATTAAAGAAAAAATTTCACTTCATGATGCTTGAAGAGCAGCTCAGAAAATTCTGGTTCTTCAGATATTGCGGAGGATTCCCGGTAAGAAAAAACTCAAGGTCTGTGATTAAAAGCCTCGATTATGCGGCAGAGCTGCTTACCGATCCTGACAATGCTGTATTGTTTTTTCCGCAGGGGAAGATATGGTCATCACATCTGACTCATCTCAGGTTTGAAAAAGGGATTGAATATATCCTGAAAAAGACAGAACAAGGTAAGATACAGGTGGTCTTCCTTGTAAATTTCACCGAATACCTTTCAGAGTCCAGACCATCTTTGTATCAATATCTTGAAGAATACGAAGGGGATGATTTCTCATGCCATGCCATTGAGAATGCCTATAACGACTTTTTCACCAGGTGTTTGAGCATACAGTCACAAATGAATGAATAAAATGGAGGCCCTGGCAGTAATTGTTGTTTCCTTTACCGTTATGCAGCTGTTTATAGCCCTGGTAAATCTTATCTTCAGACAGAAGATGAAGACGGCTGCTACTGAAGAGTGCCTGGTTTCAGTGCTGATTCCTGCAAGGAATGAAGAAAACAACATCACAAATATCCTGACCGATCTTCAGGCACAGAATTATAATAATATTGAAATAATTGTGTTTGATGACCTTTCAACGGATAGTACTTCTGAGAAAGTAGCCCTTATGGCTCTCCACGATCCACGGATAAGACTCATAAAGTCAGAAGGTCTTCCCACGGGATGGCTTGGGAAGAATTATGCCTGTCATTCGCTGGCTGAAAAAGCCAGCGGTAAATACCTCCTGTTTCTTGATGCCGATGTAAGGGTTAAAGGCGACTTAATAAAGACAAATGTTGCACGGGCAGAGTTATTAAACGCAGGCCTCGTCTCAATCTTCCCGAAACAGGAGATGACCGGCGCAGGAGAATATCTTACCGTCCCTCTTATGAAATATATACTTCTCACCCTGCTACCCCTGGTGCTTGTAAGGAAATCACATTATGCCTCATTATCAGCAGCCAATGGACAGTTCATGCTCTTTTCTTCAGAGGTGTACAATGACCTCAGGCCGCATCTGAAAATGAGAGACAGGAAGGCAGAGGATATAGAAATATCGCGGTATCTTAAGGAAAACAATATAAGGATAGCCTGCCTGGCGTCGGATAAAAATATCTCATGCCGGATGTACCATTCATTCAGTGAAGCAGTGGATGGGTTTGCAAAAAACGTGAACATGTTTTTCGGTGACTCTTATATTCTCGCTTTTCTCTTCTGGCTTATAACCACTCTGGGCTTCATCCCGGTTTTGTGTTTCTACGGAGTTACGGGGCTTATCTTATTTATTATTGTCATGGCAATTATAAGAACAGCAGTTTCAACAGCGGGGGATGAACCTGTTCTCATAAATTTAATCCTGATGCCATTACAGAATCTGTCGTTGCTAATAATAATTGCCAGGTCTATACAGTTGAAGTATCAAAAACAATATATATGGAAGGGAAGAAAACTGGACTGATATTGTTTGTGTTATTTTTTGCTGTCGCTGACCTTGCTGCAGGGCAGAAGTCAGATATTTACAATGCCTATATTAATGGAAAGATGGGCGATTGGAAAACGATTATCGATAAGATAGATTCCGGTGATGACGGAAGCGATGCATCTGTGGCGGGGTTGTTAAATTACCAGTATGGTTATATCGGATGGTGCATCTCCACAGGAAGGAAGGATGAAGCGGCAAAATATCTTGATCTTGCATGGAAGAATGTGATAATGCTTGAAAAGAGGGGTTCTGTGCTCTCTGATGTGAACGCCTATAAATCGGCACTCTACGGGTTCAGGATAGGGCTAAATAACCTCAAAGCCCCCTTTGCAGGACCTAAGAGTGTGACATGTGCCGAAAAGGCAATAAAGCTTGATAATAAAAATCCCAATGGGTATATCCAGTATGCCAATGCGCTCTACTTTATGCCTGAAGCCTTCGGAGGATCAAAAAGTGCAGCCATAGACAATTATTTGGCAGCTGAGAAACTGATGGAGTCAAAAACTGAGGATATTAAGGAAGACTGGAATTAT
>Ga0116171_10001947_pt1 | contig 20117 bp, 12 predicted proteins | sample AD_JPNHW2_MetaG_FD_89798 | JGI IMG/M metagenome (GOLD analysis project Ga0116171, IMG submission 89798) | Active sludge microbial communities of municipal wastewater-treating anaerobic digesters from Japan - AD_JPNHW2_MetaG | ecosystem: Engineered > Bioreactor > Anaerobic > Digestate | place... | reverse complement strand
CTCAATGGCTTATCAAAGCTCCCCTGGCTGAAGTGTTCGATATCATGACTGACTTCGAAAAATGGCCTGAGTATTTTCCTAAAGTTGCGGAATCCATACAAGTCATGAGCCGTGAAGGAAATGACCTGGAATTAAGCGCAACCGTCAGATCATTCGGACAAGCGTTTCCCGTGAAAATGAAAACCAAGATTCTTCCGGGAAAAGGGTTTATCTCGGATAATGAAAGTCCCAAATTCGGTACGTCCGGTCACGAAGAACTACTGCTCTCCGAAAAGGCTGATGGAACCGAGATCGATTATCATTATCAGGTTACCATTCATAAACGCTGGCTCCGTATTGTCGCAAAACCACTGATTGGCTGGTTTTCCATGAAATATTGGGATAAGGCGGTCATATGCGAGCTGAGGAAAAGGGTGGAGACAAAATCAATTAAGAATTAAGAATTATGAATTAAGAATTGCAGAAGCGTAGGGGTGCAATGCGTTGCGCCCGTCTGTCGTAGAGACGACCGACCTGGGCGTCTCTTGTTTTCAGGCATCCTGGATTCCCGCCACTTCGACATGCTCAGTGCAGCGCTTTGCGAGAATTACAACTCAATGAAGCTTTTTTTCCTCTCTGAACTGTTACCTGTTCCCAGTTCCCTGTTACCTTCTACAATAAACATTTGACGATTTCATCATCCTGCCTAACATGGACTTATTATATTGAATCAGTTCGAAAAGGAGTTACTCGTGGCAAAATTCCAGGTTCCCCGCGGTACTTTCGACATTCTTCCCAAAGACAGCTATAAATGGGAATACATACAGAACACATTCAGGAAGGTGGCAAAACGCTACCAGTACCAGGAAATCGTAACACCCATATTTGAGACTGCCGATCTCTTCGAACGCAGCGTTGGAGACACTTCTGACATCGTGCAGAAGGAAATGTACAAGTTCGAGGATAAGAAGGGAAGAGTCTTTGCACTTCGTCCCGAAGGCACAGCCTCTGTCGTCCGTAGTTATGTGGAAAACAACCTCGGAGTGAATGGCGGGATCACGAAACTCTTCTACATCGGACCCATGTTCCGTTATGACAGACCCCAAGCAGGCAGATACAGACAGTTCTACCAGTACGGTGTGGAAGCCATCGGCAGCAACCATCCCTATATCGATGCTGAAGTGATTGCCCTTCAATACAGTTTTCTGAAAGAGCTTGGCTTGAAAGGATTCGTACTCGAAGTGAACAGTGTCGGCTGTCCAACTTGCTCCCAGGCTTACAGCCAGGCATTGAAGGATTACTTCAAGCCTTATCTGGGTGAACTTTGTCCTGACTGTGTCGTACGTTTCGAAAAGAACCCCAAGCGTATTCTCGACTGCAAGGTTCCACACTGCAAGGCAATCAGTAAGAATGCCCCCACGCAGCTGGATTATCTCGATGAAGACTGCAAGGCACATTTCGAACAAGTGAAGACTTATCTTTCTGACATGGAGATTCCCTTTACCGTCAATCCTCACATTGTGCGTGGTCTGGACTATTATACACGAACTGCCTTCGAGTTCATCAATAACAATCTCGGTGCGCAGAATGCCATCGGTGGTGGCGGACGATACGACAAGCTTGTGGAACAGGTTGGTGGAAAGGATACTCCCGGTATCGGCTTCGCTGCTGGTATCGAAAGGCTGATTCTGTCTCTCGAGAATGAGAACCTGCCCATGGGTGAAGAGCCCAAGCCTCTCTACTATTGGATTGCCATTGGCGAGACAGCCAGGAAGCACAGCGTCAGTATCATTGCCAAACTCAGGCAGTCTGGGAATTCAGTTGATTTCGACATCGAGAAGGAATCCGTTAAAAGCCAGATGAAGGCTGCTGATAAGTCTGGAGCTCAGTTTGCCCTGATCTTCGGTGAAGACGAATTCAAAAAGAACACCGTGATACGAAAGAACCTGGTGACAGGTGATCAGGAAGAACTCAGTCTGCAGGAATTGAAAGGGTAAAGTCTTCATAAAAGAGGTCGAAATGCGTATTGGCACTGTTATTCTGTTTCTCCTGCTACCATTTATATTATTGGCACAACTGGCACCTTCGTTTCATTCAGGCATGAATACTCGTGATGCAAGAGCATGGAGATTGGATTCCGTGGTCTCCTCCAACTGGAATGGAACCAGCTTTGTTCCTTCAGATAAACAGCAATTCACATACTACTGCGATTCCCTGTATGCAGTGCAGCAAATAGACGGTTATCATTACCTCGATTCAACCTGGAGTCCTGCAAGTCTCATGAGTTTCACCTACGACCCAACGCATCACTATCTCTCCCAGGTCCAGTATTTTACTTATGTAAATCAATACACGATTCCCAGCAAGAATTACACTTTCACTTATGATGACCAGAAACACCTTACAGAAACCGACACCTATCTCTTCCACCCATCTGCATCCAACTGGTCGTTAACTAACCGTCTGCATCTCATTTATGACAATGACAGCCTCAGTCAATCTGTCGAGTGGATATACAGCGGTGGATCTTATACATATAATCGATATGATTTTGAATATGGAACGGATGGTAAATTAGCCGACCGTCTTGGTTATGCCGGTGCCGATTCTTCATCTTGGACAGCCAATGCCCGGGACTATTACACGTATCATGCTGATGATGCAAGCAATGCAGCAGGCTTCATCTCCTTCATGGCTCATGATTTCCCCTACCTGCTTTCCCTGCAGCAGGATACGAGTTACGGCATGATATCTGAATTCGATCATTATTATTATAGCTGTTCCTGGATTTATTCCTCCAGGATCACAAGACAATATGATTCAAGCGATAGGTTAACGGATTGCCTTACCGAAATGAATACAGCAGGGTGGGTAAATGACTCCAAATTCACCATCACCTACGATGAAAATGGAAATCCGAGTTGCAAGACCACCTATGATTGGAACAATGGTAACTGGGTGCCGGTCACCTGTGAGACTTATACTTTCAGCACATTTACGATGAATCAAGATCCTGTCGCCCTTCCCTCAAACAGATTGAATATGAACATCTTTCCATCCCCCTTCTCAAAGCTGTTCAGCGTGTATGTGAATTCTAAAACGAATAATGAAGCGAGTATTGGTATCTACAACATCAGGGGACAGTGCGTGAAATCCGAAAAGATACTCCCAAATCGCATTTCCTCACTCGATACATCCAATCTTCCCAGCGGTATGTATTTTATAAAAGCTTCGCAAGGCAGCAATACGCAAACGAAGAAGGTCATAAAAATAAAATAGCTTTCCCTGTTCCCTGTTCTCCTCTGCCAATTCTTAACTCTTACTTCTAAGTTCTTACTTCTTGACATTCTGCTTTAATTACCATATATAAACATGGTCTAAAAGACCACGTAGCACTGTCTGAAAGACAGCGTTCCTCTGCAACTCTTAGTTATTAGTTTTTAGTTCTTAATTCTTAATTCCCTTCCCATTATTTCCTTGACAACCTGATTTAATATATTCTTCCTCATAAAGTTACCTTCCCTTGAGACAGTAGAGAAGACTTAGATATTTTACGACCTGCCACAAACGGCAGTGCATATATTTCTGATTCAAGTACTTCAAAAAGAGGTCATGATTATGAACAAACTACTTCTCATTTTTGTTTTTCTCTCATTATTTGCATGCGTTTTTGCCCAATTCAGCTTGGTACAGAACCTGACTTATTCCGCCCGATATGGATCCGCCGAATGGTTTGATGCAGATGAAGACGGTGACTTGGATCTTTTTACAACAGGATCGTCAGCTTGCGTTATTTACAATAATAACGGAACCACCATAAGTCCATCATTCACCTATACCGGAATGACCGCAAGCGGAGCTGATTGTGGTGATTACGACAATGATGGCGACCCTGACTTTGTTTATAATGGAATGATCGGCAGCTCTTTCTACACAAGATTATTACGGTGTGATGGTGCGGCTGGATATTCTACCTTGAGCAATATATCAATTGGATCCGATACCGGTTGTCAATTCGGAGATTATGACAACGACGGTGATCTGGATATTCTGCTTACCAGTGCAAGCACGGGCAGGCCAGCTCTCATCTATAGAAATGATGGTAATAGTACTTTCACGCTCGTTGTCACTTTTTCGTTATTACAATATAGTGCCGGAATCTGGTGTGATACCGATAACGATGGTGATCTCGATGTTATTCTTACAGGCTTAAACACAACGCTCAAGCTCTATCGAAACGATGGAAATGATGTTTTCACGCTGGTCAATACCGATATAACAGGATTAGGGAGTGGGTCATTGGATGCCGGGGATGCAAACAATGATGGACTGGTTGATTTGATTATGACTGGAAATAAAAATGATGGAACCAAAGTGACCAGTTTCATTAAAAATAACGGAAATAATACTTTTACCCAGAATTTCATTCCAAACGGCGTTACCTCCGGCACAGCTATATGGGGAGATTATGATAATGACGGATTATCTGATTTCTTTCGTACCGGATTTGAGGCAACTGCTGCATACGCCAAATTGTACCAGAATCAAGGCAGTGATACGACTTGGGGCACAGTAAATTATGTCTTTTATTCACAAGTTAATCCGTCAGCCGCCTGGGGTGATTATAATAACGATGGTAAATTGGATTTGTTTAGTGGTGGAGATCAGGGTTCATTCGTTTATAAAAGTACTGCAGGCACAGTCAACACCAGGCCTACTGCACCTTCCAATCTCACCACCAGTGTCTCAGGTGACTATATCATCTTTAATTGGACAGCTTCTACTGATGCACAGACTCCTTCCGCAGGACTGAGTTATGCCATGCGGATTGGTACGACTCCAGGCGGGTGCCAGGTTGTCTCGCCCCTGTCCACGAGCACAGGAGTAAGACGAATTGCCAAAAGGGGGTTCATTAATACAACCAGTTGGAAGATCAAAGCTTCTGCTTTGGCTAATTCCAACTCGTATTATTGCACAGTACAGGCAATCGACGGAGTGTTCGCGGGTTCTCCCTTCGCTACTGAAATACACTATCAGCCTATCAAGGTTACCTATCCGAATGGAACGGAAGATCTTCCTGTCAATTCTCTTGTCAATGTGACCTGGCAGACATTCAACCCTTTAGTTACAACTGTGAATATTTATATTACCTATGATAATGGTTCCACCTGGACATTAGTGAATGAAACACCTGTCACAGCATCACTTGGTTCCTATGCTTTCACCTTCGGAAATACACGTTCTCCGTTATGCAGGATCAAGGTCGTCAAAGCAGATAATTCAACCGTTTTCGATCAGTGTGATGCACCTTTTACTATCAGAACCTTTGCTCCGACAGCAGATTATGCATCTGATGCAAGAATGGGATTCGCACCTTTTACTGTCCATTTCTCTGATTTATCACTCCATGGCACAAGTGACATTACATCACGGCTTTGGAATTTTGGGGATGGAACGACTTCAACGGAAGCAAACCCTGTTCATACATTTGATTATGGTTATTACACGGTTTCACTTACAGTCGCGAATGAAGATAGCCTTTCCTCTAACAAGGAAGTGACTTATTATATACGTTCCCTGCAGGCTGATGGTGTGATCACTGCATTATCACCCGTGAATTTCAATTTTGGACAAGTGCCATATAGTGTTGGTGCCTCTAGAGTCATCACGATTCAAAACAGTGGAACCCAACCATTTCGAGTATGGACACTGCCACAACCTGTACCTCCTTTTATATTCTCATGGGAATTAGATAATCTTCCAGTAACGATTCAACCAGGTAATTCAATAGACATAGATTTATGGTTCTATCCGTATACAGCAGGTATTTTTAGGGACTCATTGGTCATAGAAAGTGACGCCGCAAACAACCCAAGATTGGTTTTCAGCCTTTCCGCTACAAGTACTATCCCTCAACCTGCGGCAGTTTCAACTCCCTCGATCAGTCGTGTTGGGAATGACATTCATCTTTCATGGAATCCTGTAACCGCCACCATTTATGGTACTGCTATCACACCTGATGGCTATGCAGTTCTCAGTACTGAACATCCCGACAATCCTGATTCTGACTTCAACTTCCTGATATATACGACAGATAATTCTTATGTGCATCATATGGTAGCAAACCTCCGAAAAACGATGTTCTATAGAATCGTAGCACTCAAGCTCTCGAGAGGTGAACAGGCAGACATTCTCAGGGATCTTTCTCAATCCAAGCACCCTTTGAAGTGGAAGGAAGTGGAGGAGAGAATTAAGAATTAGCAGTAGATATTGGGGTTTTTGTTAGGAATTGGGAAATCTTGAATTATAAGCTTTGAGATTGTAGCTTTTCTAATTCCAATGTTGTGAAAGCTTCGCAAGGTGCGCATACGCAAACAAAGAAGCTCATAAAAATAACCTTCCCTCCATCCCTGTTCTCTGTTCCCATGTCATCCTCGCGCAGGTGGGGATCCAGGATTTGAATTCTCTGCTCTTTTCCGAGCTATTCGCTTCTGCCCCAGTTCCCTGTTCTCTTTTCCCTGTTCCTTTCTGCCAATTCTTAATTCTTAACTCTTAATTCTTAATTCTCTTCCCCCCTTCTGCCAACTTTCAACTTTTAATTTTTAACTTTTACCTGATTGAAGCTTTCGCTTCAAGCAGGTTCTGCTTCGCTTCATCCTTCATATGTGTATGCCATTCATTCAATTGCTTGCATGGGAAATCGGCACATTCACTGCAATTATTGATATTCTTTGATGTAGCGCATATCCTGATCTTACATTCCAGGGCAAAATCGATAATATGATCACCCGGCATACATCCCGTACATTGAATCGCATCTGCAGATAGTTCTATCCCGATTGCCTGTGACCATTTTTCAGCAATCTGCCTCTTCATTGCTTCATCATGCGTAGCAGTTGCCTTGTAAGCATCACATGCGAGACAATCCAGTCCGCATGCTCCCAGCATCTTTCCCATCTTATCCTTCCCTTCTGTCCCTGCTCCCATGTCATCCTCGCGCAGGCGGGGATCCAGGACTTGAATTCTCTGCTCTTTTCCGAGCTATTCGCTTCTGCCCCAGTTCCCTGTTCTCCTCTGCCAACTCTTAATTCTTAACTCTTAATTCTTAACTCTCTTCCCCCCTTCCGCCAACTTTTAACTTTTAATTTTTAACTTTTAACTGATTGCCGCTCTCGCTTCCAGCAGGTTGTCTTTTGCATCATTCTTCATATGCGCATGCCAGTCATTCAGGACAGAGCAAGGGAAATCAGCGCATTCGGCGCAATGATTCAGCCCCTTTTCCTTGGCACAGAGTCTTACCTTGCACTGATGCCCAAAGCCGATGACTGTCTCACCCTGCATGCAGCTTTCGCAGGTCACCATTTCGGGGGTCATTTCCTGACCGAATCCCTGTGACCACTTTTCCGCGATTTCCTTTTTCCAAGCTTCATCCTTCGCCATCGTGGCTTTGTATGCATCGCAATTACCGCAGTTGATACCGCAGGCTCCTAATAATTTCTTATCCATGATCACCTCCCTTTTGAAATATGGAATTCATGGAATCTCCTATAAGTCAAGCATATTTTAGCGTACCGGGACCCGAAGAAAAACCCATAAGCCTCCCTCAAGCATCTCTCAAGCCTCTCTTAAGATTCTCTTAGGATTTAAGAGAGGGTTAAGTTTGCCTTTGGAGATTGATATCTATCGTTTGGGGATATTTCATTTTTACTTCTCTGGTGTTGGGTTGGGTGTTCATGAGACGCCCAGATCGGGCGTCTCTGAATCGCATTGAAATGGTGCATTATGCAGTCCGCAGGACGATACAACTTAGCCCAGGAATTCATTCCTGGGGATGGATAGAACCAAAATGAGCCCGTAGGGCGCAATAACCTAGCCCAGGAATTCATTCCTGGGTTAGTGCCAAAGGAATAATGAGTCCGGAGGACGACACATCAAATCCGTGCTTTAATAATAATGCTCGATATTCCTGTTGAAAATCGAATTGCCTGTGTTCTCTCCATAAATTTGCTTAGGAGCGCCACGTTCACATGGTGTTTAACACAGGTTCAACTGTGTTTCTTCGTAATCTTCCCCCTCGGGTGTGTTGAACTCGCTGTCGCGGCCGAAAGCAGTTATTTCAGAATCCAAGCTAAAACATGGATAAACACCACCTGAAGGTAGCGCTCCGCTTTGTGCTTTCCCTCCCATTTGTAAAGGGAGGGATTAAGCTTGTGGTAAAGCACAACTCCGATTGTGCTATTCCAATTTCGGTTATCATCCTTGCGAAAGGTTGAAGCAAAATGATCATATCGGTAATTAGATCCAAATTTATCTGGAAATAACTAATCAGAATAATATTGACAATTTCTATTAGTTTAGTGAAAATGTTAAAATAATGAATTACAATGAGATAAATGATTTGGAGAGGCATCCATATTCTAAGTATGGCTTGAAGCTTAGACGCTTATTGATTGTTTTCAAATCCCGTTATGATAAATGAGAGAATATTTCGAGATTAACTTTCATGGTAATACATGAATTTAAACAAATAATTTTATTTTAATAAGGGTTAAATGTGAAGAAAGATCTAAAATGTAAAGAGTTTTTAGAACGAGCATGCCTTCGGAGTAGTCAGATATTATCCAAAGATATCTTTAACTTGATTTCTTATTCAAAACCCATTATTTTTGGTGTTGGAGGAGTAGGTTCAGTAGTTTGTGAACAATTAGTTAGGATGGGTGTTTCCGAGTTATTCATAATAGACAGAGATGTATGTGAAATTAGCAATTTTAATCGTCAAATTGGAGCAACTTTCAATACAGTTGAGAATAAAATCCCGAAAGTGCATGCGATAAAAAATAGACTTACCTCTTTGAATCCCTATATTACTATCCATGATTATATGATAGATGTTTCGCATGAAGTAGATTTTTGTTCTAATCTTGCTAAAACAGAGAAAAACCAGGTAGTATTCAATTGTGTAGATCATGAGGTTGCGCAAATCAATGTAGCTACAATCGCAAAACTTTGCCATATCCCAATGATTGTTGGCGGTGTTATTGGAATTGGGACAGATGCATTTGAAACAGTAATCAACCCACAAGGCATGCAATATACAGAAATATTTAAGTTCTTTAATGATCGTGAAAGTGATAAAGGTAAAAGCAGCAGTGAGGATGAAATTCATAAATTGTGGTATAAATCATACAAAGATAAGTTAATCAATACTGATGATATTAATAAAGACTTTTCTACATACATCTATCCTGTTTTAACACCATTACCATGGTTAATTGCTTCAATGATGATGATTGAGTTTTATCATCTTATCACTGGGATAAATAATCCTACATATGCACCAAATGCAGTTGTTTTCGTTAGCGATACAAAAAAGTGGGAGACAATTTCAATTAATGCTGAAAACAGATTGAACTTACTTCCATGGAGGCCATAATGAATGTCAAAACTGATAAAGATAAAGAATTATTTAAAAACATATTAAAGGCTGATGAAATTATCATTGATCTATTAGCAAATAACTATATAGAGCAAGATAATAAAACAATTGCTTGGGGAAGATTTATCGGAAATTCTCAAGAAAAGCAAATTGGGATTTATGGTACATGTTCAGCGTTATCTACAATACCTCGAAATAAACGTGAATCAAAAAGAGGTTATGAATTCATTGACAGTATGTTCAAAGATAATGTGTTAGTGACAAAGCAACCTAAAGATTCAACGTTGATTTATAAATTGATACACTTACTTTTTGCTTATAAATCAGATCGTAATAAGCTAGAAATTCTACTTAATTCGTTAATGAAAAGAAAATTAATCAGCCATAGTTGGGGCTATTACTATGTCGATGAACAACTCAAGGATGAAAAACCTAGGATAATACCAACTGCTTTGGTGTTATCTATAATTTTATCTGATAAAGACATTTATATAAAATATAAAAATGAAGTTGATTTATCAGTTGAATGGTTACTAAATTCGAGACCAAATGTTATATCTTTAGATTTAACAACAAATGCTCTTGTGTTGTTGGTGTTTGTTCAATATCTGCCTTATTTGCAGGTTGATTCAGCGTATATTTCGACATTAAAAGAGCAAATTAAAGATATTACTGATGAATTAAGATCCAAAATAAAAATTAAATTTTTAAAAGATAAATATAATGTGATAGACATTGATGATTATCAGTCATGGGATCCAATTGAAAAAAAAGGGAAAAGTAACTACTATTATTTTTTACCACATTTATTAATCGCTTTATCCTTTATTAAATTGGTAAAATTAACTGAAAATAGCAGTATGAGTATTAAGATAACATTAAGCAATAATAAACTAAATTTTATTAAAAGATATATCGCTAATGTTCTTAATTATTATACCTTGAGCATTATTACTTCTAACGGATTAATTAGACCGAATACAAATAACGAAAAAGCATGTGTAGACCAGTTCTGGTGCCACCTATTATTCAGCGAATTTGAGAACCAAAAAAGTGTGCATAAAATTAATTTTAAGCAGATTAGGAAGAAATACTTTGCTTTCATTCCACTTGTTATAACCTTGATCCTATATGGAATTTACTTATACTATAATTGGAAACTGGAAGAAGAATTACCTAAGCATCTTGTAGTTATGTTTATTGGTATTCTTATTATCCAACCTATTCTTAATATTCTTTGCAACGTAATTAGTTCTATTTTTACTTCCGAGTAGCATAATGAATAAGAATCTATTCATACTAGATCAGCTTTATGATATTATTGAAATCGGACAGGAAATAAGTACCATATTGTTTTCCCCAGAATTTCAGCGTTTAAGAGAAGTTAGATTGATTAATACAAACTCACCTACTTTCCAAACATTGAGCGAGATTAGAAGATATTCGCATTCGATTGGTGTATATCATCTTGCGAAAGAATTGAATAGTCAATTCTGTACTTCATCCTTAAGAAAATCATATTCCGGATTCTTAATTGGCGCACTATTGCATGATTTAGGGACTCCTCCATTTGGGCATTTATTTGAGTATCTTTTGGCTTCAATTAAGAATTGGAATCATGAAAGGATATTACAAGATATTTTGCAAGGAACATATGGTATTTTAAAAAGGTGGCATCAAATATATTATTCAAAACCGCTCAAGCTCTATGAGATTTTGGAGAAATTACATATTGAACCTCAAGAAATTCATTCATACGTTAATGGGGATAATATTATATGTAAATTATTAAGCAGTTCATTAGATATTGATAATATTGACAACGTCTATCGAATGGGTTGGGCATTAAACTTAGTCCAATCACGTAACGAACCTTTGAGAATAGTCCAATCTATGAGATTAACTGATAACCAAATTCAAATCGAAGAAAGTGGAATCAATGATATAAGAAAGTGGATAACATTACGTGAGAAGATATATTCTATTATAAGTTTTGAAGGAATAACACTTAGCTCTCAAGCTATGCTAACGGATGCTTTTATTACAGCTTTGGTAGAAAATCAATTATCCGTTGATGATTGGGCGTTAACTGATGAATCAATAATTAGAAAGCTCTTCGAAAATGAAAATACAAAAGAAATAATATACCGTTTAATGACTGGAGATTATTATCATTTATTATATTTAGGATGGTTCGATGCTTTTGATTTGAGTCGACCATTAACTAATCCGGAAACTAGAATTGCTGTAATAGATGAATTGTCAACCTACTTAGGTTTTGAAGTTTCTATGTATGTTTTCTATGACAAGGGAACATTTACGAAGCGAGTCGAGTTCCCAATATTCAATTCTAATAATCAATTAGTTAGATTATCTGAAGAATCTAAATCTACTATCATATCGATTTTTGGTAAGCGTAAAAATAGGATAACACAGGAAACGAAAAATCAAATAAACATCTATTTAGAAAAATATGGATTAAATCAGAAAAACTTGAAACCTATCCCGAAAATTGAGGAAATATATGGATATAAATCACAGGGCGAATTTAGTTTCACAGATTAGTAACATTGATTGGGATTTCTTTGAAGAAAAGGGTTCTCTTTATAACTTCAACATTCACTGGTATCCAGCTAGGTTAATACCACAAATTGCGGGATCATTAATATCATTACTAAGCACGCAGGATGATTGTGTTTTAGATCCATTCTGTGGAAGTGGAACCACTTTACTTGAAGCAAATAAGTATGGTAGAAAATTGATTGGAATTGATCTAAACCCTATAGCCACTTTAATTTGCAGAGCTACATTAACAAATTATGATAGTGATTCTTTTGATAAGTTTCAAAATTCCATAGATTCAAGAATATCATTGTATTTGAATGATGAAATAACCAATTCTGATATTTTTGATCACTCAACAATACCAAATTTTGAAGAGAATAGCCAGTGGTATCATCCTAAAACATTATTCGAATTAAGTGTAATTTTTAAAACGATAAATGAATTCAAATCTGATGCTTTTTTTTGGGGAGCCTTATCAACCTTTTCATCGATTTTGCATTCAGTCTCGAGCCAAGATAAACATTGGGGTTGGGTCTGTGATAATGTCAAACCGAAACAACAAGATTTCATCTATAAAGATGCCATTGCCAAGTTCAAAACAAAACTCAAAGAATATAAACAATTCCTTGATTCTTATAACAAAGAAAAAAAATTATTTTGTGAATCTCAATACAAACAAGATAGAATTCAGATTTTTGAAGAAAACTGTATTAGTAAGATGAAGATATTAGAAAACGATTCAATCGATCTTGTTGTTACATCTCCTCCATACTTCAATATGACAGATTATATACTAGCTCAAAGGTTAACTTTTTTGTGGCTCCCATATGATAAAGATAAGATTCGCATTTCCGAAATCGGTGCGAGATATAAAAGAGCGAGAAAATCGTCACTTGATGATTATTTAGCAGATATGCATGACGCTTTCACACAAATTGCCAGATTGTTAAAACCAGGTAAATTCTGCTGTATAATCATAGGAGAATCGCATAATCATCAGTCATATTTAAAGCATTTCGAAGCAATTTGTGAACAAGTTGGGTTGAAAAAATTCTATCAGTGTCAAAGAAAAATTCCTGCGAAGAGAAGTTTGTTTCCTGTGTTACAAAACGAAACCATTTATATCACTCAGAAAATCTAATTTAATTCTAAATACAAATTTCTTTACTCTTCACTTTCTACCAAAGAGGCGAAAACAATTCGCCTCGTACGCCGATGACGAATCGGCGCTCCTGTTCAGAGCAGAGAATCAAACTCTCCGCCCTAAAGGGCACCTCCCCTCATCTGAGGGAGGAATCCAGACGGGGAAGTCACATTTCAACGTACTGAGTAGCTATTGTATATTTCCCTTTTTTCACTATCGGTAGGTCTATGAGGAGATTGCGGTAATTCTCCAACTGCTCTTCATCTGAAATCTCGCCTGTCTTGTAATCGACGATAAGGATCTTTTTGTTCACTTCATCGATGAGGAGGCGGTCGAGACGGAATTCTTGGTTGTATTTGTCATAAAGGGTGAATTCGGTGAAGACCTTCGTCCAGGTTCTGCTGAAGATATCAGGTGAATTTTGTATAAATCCTCGAACAGAATTCTCCACCTGCTCCAGTTCAACTGGACTGAGGTAATGCCCGTATAATTCAATCGTCTTGAGTTTTGCGAGATGCAATTCCCCTTCTTCAGCATAGGTGAGGAAAGAGAGCATATAATGAACAGCGTTGCCGATCATGACGCTTTTATTGACGAGATAGCTCTGTTTCAGGTCGGTTTCAAGATATTCCTGCAAATTCGGTTTTTGTACTGCATATTTCAGTCGGTCTGCTTCCACGTACTTGCGCATGTCTGCATTCAAATCATTTCGTTTCCCGGGTTCCGAAGGCTGGCATACTGCCATATCACCGTATCGGGCATCCAGCATGAAGATCTCGTCTTCCCGCTCCCATTCATCAGTCAGCGTGGCGTTATACAAGACATTCAGCAGAAGCTTGGGAATGGACAGGTCGTTATTGGATGTCGTCAGTTTTCCCACTGCATCCTCAAGACCATCCTTATTGGTGTAAGCCATGTAAATCACAAGATTCTGCGCTGCACGTGTGAGTGCCACATAGGTGGTGTTCAGTTCCTCGATGCATTGCTGCTTCACTTCCTCAGCCACAAGCGTCTGGAGTTCTGTCTGGTTGATCACAGCTTCATAATTGCAGGTGAAGGCATCTTGCTCGAGTTCTGAATACATTGGTTGTTTAAGCTTCTGATAAATCTTCAGCGTGGAGGATGTTCCCCCTCTTCCCCCTTCTGCTTTCGTATATAGGAACACATTATTGAATTGGAGTCCCTTGGCACGGTGAATCGTGAGAAGTGTGAGTCCTTCACGTGTCTGCATGCCGATTTGTCCAATGGATTTGTTTTTCTCGAGTTCCCTGCAGAATGCCATGAACCCTTTCAAGGTGAGAGGCTGGTCTGCCTTGGTCTGTTCAAAATCCGACACTATATCGAGGAAACGGTGCAGATTCTTGATATCGTTCTCATTCGACCATATCTCGGTAAAACGGTATTCTTTGATGATGCTGGTGCAATAATCGAGAATATTCTCATTCCTGAACTGCTCCATAACATGGAAAACGCGGGATACTTCAGGGAATCTGAGCATTTCCTCCCGCAAACTCTCCCTTTCCTTGTCCTGGAGGACTAGCAGCATCTTCTTCAAGACATCACTTCCCAAGAGTACTGCATCAGAGCGCAGGAATTTGAAAAGGTCTATCCAACGCTTTTTCAGGGTAAACATCAACAGGTGCATGAGTGGCTTCACCGAAGCATGATGGAGTATGGAATAAGTGGATTCCCAAATGAAATCGTAGCCGTTCTCAGTCAGTACTGAGGCAATGTACTTCAAATCCTGGTTCCTACGCGCCAGGACTACTGTTTCCTCCTGAGCCAGTTTCCCCTGCTCCCTGTCGATGAGTGGAATGATGATCTCTTCCACAAAGTTGCGGCAGGCAGATTCATCATCGTTGATGGGATTGTTCTCGTCCTTTGTCAGGTTCTGGAAACGTACATGCACCCCGCCTTTTTCTACACAGTGTGCAGGTTCGGGTTCGACTGACGTATAATCCCATCGAATCTCGTGAGCCTGCAGGTTTTCATACAGATTCTCATGCAGGAATATATAGTTGATGAACGACATGACCGGCTGGAAGGAACGGAAGGAGACAGATAGCTTGTCTTCCACGCAATTCGTCAGAACCTTCTTCATATCCATCAGGAGGTTTCTCTCTCCTCCACGCCAGCGATAGATGGATTGCTTTTCGTCACCGACGACGATGACACCTCCATAAGGTTTGGCTGTTTCACCGCTGATAAGCTCCCTGATGATGGGCAGCAGTATTTGGAACTGGATGATGGAAGTATCCTGGAATTCATCAATGAGAAGAAAACGGATCCGGTTGGTAAGCAATTCATAGAAGCGATTGTTCACATAACCGAATTCTTTATCGATGAGCGAGAGTTCGGGATCATACAGATACCTGTAGGTATAATAAGCAATATCGCTGTAGGTGAAGATGCGGGTCTGGAAGCGTAATTGATCATAATATTCATAGAGAAGACGATTGAAATTGCGGATGGCTTTCTGCTCAGGCAGGAATTTATGATAGAAAAGAAAAGAACCGAATACACGGGAAGCTTCCTCAAGTTGTTCTTCCAATTCCAGAGCCAGTGGTTCTTTGCGTGAACTGAATTTCACACTATTCCAGAAAGATGTGCATTTCAGCCAGAGTGTGCTTTTCTTTTCAACTTTGGATAAATCCTGGAAGTAATCTTTCGCAAGAGTGGCAATATTGAAATTCGTACCGTCCCTGCCATTCGTCAGCTGTTCCCGATAATCCTTTTTCATGAGTTTGGAAAGCAGTTCACCCGGGTACTTTGCCTGCATATACCCCCACCACTGAGTGATGATGCTGATCATGCGGGATGAATAATCCAACCAGTATTGGGAGGCAAGCTGTTCCCATGCAGCAGAATCATGATCGTCAGTAGCATTGGAAGGGTTGCTGGGGACACCAGCCCCTACCGATTCATCGAGATAATGGAAGAACCAGCGCTGATCGATGAGAGTCTTCAGGAATTTCTCATATGTTTCGATCGTCTTGCTGCGTGAGTTTTCAAAGAGTGGGCGGATCACATCGAGATTCCTGTCATTCAGGGTGAATTCATACAATCTTGGCAGAATGTCATCCACCGCATTATCATCGATAACCGGCTCCGTGATACCAAGGTACGGTGCCACATGGGAGCGGAAGACGTTGAAGAGAAGGGAATCGATGGTGCTGATCTGGAGTTTGTTTTTGTGCAGCAGTATCTGTTGTCTTACATCACGAAGAAAGGCAATATCCTCATCATTGACCTTTCTATCCATGATGGATTCGAGATTGGAAATCAGGATCGTATTATCAGTCTGTCCCGAAGTGAGGGTATCCAGGTGTTGGTAAATTCTTGCACGAATCTCGGCAGTTGCCTTGCGGGTGAAAGTAATGATGCAAATTTCCCAGAAATTGATATCATGCACACGGCATTGGAGCAGGATATTGATGAACTCGAGTGAAAGCCGATAGGTCTTGCCTGTTCCGGCGCTGGCGCTGATGACTTTATTCAGAAACATCAGTTCCTCCCCAGCATCCGCTTCAGGTCGATGCGTGTGATGTCCATAAATCTATCCTGTCCTTTCCGTCTCGAAGGAAGGTCATAACCATTTTCAACGAGGTTCGAAAGCGTCTCGTCCATTCGCAGCAGGAAGAGAATCAACAGTTTATCTCGATCTTTGCGGTCCAGGTCTTTGAATTCCTTCATGAAGACCATAAAAAAGAAGGCTCTCAATTTCTCTGAAATAACCTGGTTGAAGATATCATAATAGAACAGCGCATAAAACATCAGTTGATCCCAGTCCAGGTTGGATTCGTTTTGTGTTGTTTTGTAATCGACAATAAGGTATCTGCCACTCTTCTCTTCCAGCCGGAGGTCTGCTCTTCCACGTATCTTGACACCAATCTTGTGTTTCTTAGCTGTCGGTTCGAATAGTGTCTTGTATTGCTTCTCCTCATTCGTCATCCTTTCCTGTTCAGGAATAGGTCTGATACTGGTGAAATCGTAGTGGTCACGTATCGCCATGATAAAGGGTACCGTGCTGTCCATCAGTTGCGACCACATGATTTCGCGGAAGAAGCGTTCGCTGTAGTTATGAGGCAATTTGAAATAGATATTGTTCATGCTGTCGAGAAGATACGAAAGACTAGAATTTAGAAAGTCCGTATTCCAAGCCTGAAACAGGTCTTCAACATCAAAGAAGCCACCGTCGGCTAAATGGTCAATACGCTGCCAGCATTGGCGGAAGAAATCATGTGCCAGGTTGCCTATCATCTTCTCGTTGAGTTGAATGTCATCCGGTTCATTTAATTCATCCAATTTTGCATGATATTGCAGGTAAGAGGCGAAGGGATTGGCACACAAGGCAGCATAATGAGAGTAATCCAAAGGATAATATCCATTCTTCAAATCGGTTGTAGGTTCGAATTTCAGTTGGAAGAAATCAGCAGGGACATTGCGTTCTGGAAGATTTTCCATCCGTGTATCTCCTGCTTCAAATAATGAAGCATAGACTGCCTTGTAGCCATTATCTTCCCAACTGGTTTCTTCCATCATTTCTTTTGGCAGGAAGAGCTTCATTTCCTCAAGAAAGGAACTTGCCTGCCTGTCTTCGTCTTCATTATCGATGTAGAATATCCATGCAGTTTCAGAGGAGAGCAGAAAGCGGAAGAAGTAGTATTTTTCGCGGAGACGGATATCTTCATAGGTTTTCAGACCCAGGAGTTTGCGCTGTGCTTCGGAGAATAGCCAGGGTATCTGTGTAGCACCGGGGAGGCTGTCTTCATTTGCATTCAATATCGCAACACGATGGTAGCACAGATTACGGGTATCGATCAGGTTGGAAATTCTGATTCTTCTTTCCTGGAAGGGATCATGAGTATAACGGATTGTCTTGGGTTTCAGAAATTCCAGGACAAGATGCATGATGCCGAGAGCAGGAGATACGGATTCTTGATCGAAATAAGCTGACCAATCATTGACAATATGCAGTTCTTCAATTGCCTGCAGATTGCCCAATGCTTCATACAAAACCTCTTCGATATTGGAGCTTTCCCGTTCTTCTTTCGTGAGAATATCACGGACAGGAATGCCATTCTTCGTATTTACAAGATGAATGATGTCTTTGACTGCCCTGATGCTGAGAAGTGTCTTTGCATATTGGCAGATATTACCGAAAAACGATACGGTTGCTTCACTTAGTTTGAGATAGTCGAGGAACTTCAATATCTGCAGGTCGAGATCGATGTAGAGATAATCATTCCTGACAAGATTGTCATGATCGTTGCGGATGAACTCCCTGTCTCCGCTTTCAGAAACCCAATAAGCAAGGAAATCATCTGTAAAGATACATTCCGAAATGGTTTGAAAAGGAAGAAGATACTTTTTTTGAGAAGGTTCAAAAATGATGGAGGACAGCAGTTTTTCCGTGATTTCCCAGAATTTGTAAACCGAGGTGTCGCAAAAAGAATCATTGATGGGGATGCTGAACCTGGAGGCAGATAAGTATCTTCCGTACGGGCGCTTGGAGAATTGGGGATCGAGAATGAGATCAGGTTGTTCGGCAGGATTGTTTTCAAGCATTTGTATAAACGAAGTGAGCATTCCAAAATCATTACAACTCTTTACGATTTGTATCTTGGACGTCCTGTATTCAGATATGTCCTGTAAGCTCCAATCCTTTTGTTTTAAAATGATTTCAGGCATGTGATAGTATATCACCACTTCTTTGCCATTGCTTTCAAGGAAACTGCTTATTTTCATTTCCAGTTCGGAATAATAAAATTGATTCACGAAGATGAACCTGGAATATTCCTGAAGTAAATCCAGTCGTAGATTCCGTGCCTGTTGAGCAAAGATGTTATCTTCAAATCCCTTGATCTTCAACACTTTGGCATAATCGTCCTTCAGGAGCAAAAGATTCTGATACGTAGTTTTCTGCCAATCCTGGAGGTCTGCATCCTCTTTCTCGAGAATGGAGAGCAGGGAGGATGGGTCGATCATTTCGTCATTCAGTTCTTCAAAGAACTGGAAGAACTTGTTGGCGAGGTCAACTGATTGGAAGTAGTTGCTGATATTGAAGTGTGAACGAACCTGTTCATTCATCGCCTGATATAAAAGAAGGGCACGCTTTTCCTCTTTCACAATCGGGTGGTCGGGGATGAAAAGGTAGGATTTCAATTCACTCATGCTGAGAAAACGGATATCCCCGAATTGCCAGTTCTGCCTGTGAAGACGCTGTGCTTCTGTCTTGGAAGCATCGGTTGGGAATATTAGAATCGTACTGTCAGCAGTTTCTTTCTCAAGGACAGTTCGTACCAGGTCTTCTGTGAATGGAATGAAGCGGGGTGTGATGGACATGGAACCCCCTAAAAGTCATCTATTATAGAATACTAAACATCCATGAGCTTTTCGCGTATCTTGGCACTAACGATGTCCATGACCCATACCACGATGGCAATGAGCCACATGATGACACCGACATTACGCCAGGCAAGCATTTGCTGCTGCTGTTGAAGGGCAAGTCCGATACCGCCGCCACCGACAAAGCCAACGATGGTCGCCATACGGACATTGATGTCCCATCGGTAAATCGTGAATGCCAGGAAGGGACCAAGGATCTGGGGAACCACAGCAAATCTCCAAACCTGGAGTGTGGAAGCACCTGTAGCCTTGATGGCTTCGACAGGCCCGTTGTCTATACTCTCGATCTGCTCGGAATAGAGTTTCACCAGTGATGCCACGGAATGGATCATCAACGCCAGCATACCGGCAAAAGGACCGATTCCCACCCACACTGAAAAGATGATTGCCCAGACGATGGCTTCAATGGAACGGAATATCGTGGCAATGGTTCGATTCAGATAATAAATCAATCTTCCGTACCAATGCTTCTTCATCAGATTCTGAGCTGCAAAGAAACTCAATACACAGGCAAAGGGTATGGCAATAATGGTTGCCATGAGTGCCAGCATGACTGATTCTGCAAGAGCAAAAAGCATGCTGGTG
>Ga0116171_10001945_pt1 | contig 20122 bp, 13 predicted proteins | sample AD_JPNHW2_MetaG_FD_89798 | JGI IMG/M metagenome (GOLD analysis project Ga0116171, IMG submission 89798) | Active sludge microbial communities of municipal wastewater-treating anaerobic digesters from Japan - AD_JPNHW2_MetaG | ecosystem: Engineered > Bioreactor > Anaerobic > Digestate | place... | reverse complement strand
TCCTTTGCCCTATTGAACCACCGGTATAAAATGTTTTCCAACCATTATCTGATTTAAACTGAAGTTCAAATGATGTAATCTTTTTTCCGCATTCATATAATATAACCTTTCCTATCTTCTGTGGCTTTTCAAGAGCAATCTCAACCCATGGGGCTTTATCACCATCCCCTGCCTGCCAGAAAGAACCAAACCAGTCGCCATTTGTTACTGACTTAATATCATTCCATTTTGAATCAATCCACTTTGTTTCAAGATTTGATGAACCGTTAACCTCTTTCATATAAGAAAGGGATTGAGAAGCAACATCCATTTGTTTAATATCCATGGCATTACCCGACACTTCAATTTCAACAATAGTATTTAACGGCTGAAGAAATTTTCCATCAAATTCAATAACATTCTCACCATTTTTAATACTATATCTTACATTCCCGCCGACGGCAAGAGTACAATTCTTAACAGTCATTCCCAGATCAGGCAGGACAATTTTTGGTGAATCGCCTGACCATTTCAGAATATGGAGATAAATTTTATTCCCTCTGCGGGTACTGACACCCCAATCCGTTGGTTTAAACGGACCGCCGCGTGTACCGTATATAGTATATCCGTATTTCTCAAGCCACTTCCCCATTTCCCTTAGCCGTTCTGCCTGGAGAGGTTCAATTGTCCCATCTGATTTCGGGCCGACATTGAATAATAAATTTCCATCTCCTCCTGCTGACCTGATAAGACTGTGCAGACATTGTTCAAGGGATTTGACTTCATCATCAGGTTTCCACGACCATTGACGTGCTATGGTCATGCAGGTTTCCCATGGGCGATCATTCTGAAAATTTCCTACACGCTGTTCCGGTGTGTCAAAATCACCTTTAGCTCCTGTCCTGTTGTTAACAAGGATATCTGGTTGGATTTCCCTAATCCTGTTTATTACCGTCTGACCTCTTATCGAATCAAACTCCTGCGGAACATCGTACCACATGACAAGCAAAGGACCATAGTTTTTAATAATTTCAACCGATTGGTTTTTAAGATACTCTGTATAGCGATCTATGTTTGACACAGCTCTTCTTACACTGCCTCCAGGACTTGTAAGAGGAAAGTCGGGATTGTACCAGTCAGTTGTTGAATGGTAAAAACCCAGGGCCATGCCTTCTTTTTTACAGGCCTCTGACAATTCCTTCATAACATCCCTGTGGAAAGGAGAATTCATAATATTATAATCAGTATATTTTGTATCCCACATGCAAAAACCGTCATGATGCTTGGAGGTGAAAACGATATATTTCATTCCGGCCTCTTTTGCAAGCTTCACCCATTCTGATGCATTAAATTTAACAGGATTGAACTGTTTATAAAGTGAATCATATTCCTCAACAGGGATCTCTTTTCCTCTTGACCAGCCTATTTCAGTTCCTTTCAGACTCACAGGGCCCCAATGAATAAACATACCAAACCGGGCATCCTTCCACTGTTCAAGACGCTCCTCACGGGAAGACAATATCTGTCCCTTCAGTGCCGGAACAAACAACATGCAGAACAATACAAGACTTAGTTTTCTCATTTTTCAGATTTTTCTGGGGTTAACGATTATTAAATTCGTTTATGGCTTCAAACATTGTGATAATATTCTGAGGCGGAACATCAGGCAATATATTGTGAACTGTATTGAAAACAAAACCTCCCCCTTTTGAAAATATCTCCATCCGTTCAAGAACCTGTTCCCTGATTTTTTCAGAAGGCCCTTCATTAAGTGTTCCGACTGTTTCGATCCCGCCACCCCAGAAAGTACACTCATTTCCAAATTCTTTTTTTAGAAAAAAAGGATCCATCCTGTAAGCATTGGTTTGAACAGGATTGAAGATTTCTATCCCGGCTTCAATCATATCGGGAATCAGAAGGGATATAGATCCGCACGAATGGATGAATGTGTGCATTTTACTGTGCATTTTCACATAGTCGCAGAGAATCTTATGTCGGGGTTTAAAAAGTTTTCTGTACGTTTCGGCATCCATAAACGGACCAGTACTCATTCCAAGATCATCACCAAAACGTATGATGTCAGCTATATCACCAACAGCTTTACATACTTTTTCCAGAGTTGCAAGGTGTCTGATCATAAGCTGGTCGAGTAGTTTTTCAACATTTTCAGGATCGCAGATAGTATCCATGAGAAAGTTGTCCATCCTGCGCAAAAAAGTTCCCCATTCAAACAGATTGCAGCCACACACAACGAGAAGAGCCTTGTCGGTTGATTTTTTCAGACTTAGCGTTTTTTCCCTTAGTTTTTCCCAGAAATCACTCTCTCCTGCATGATCCCATGGGCTATGTACATGACGCGACCACAATACCCGGTTCATTTCTGAATCAAGATCTTTATAATCATCAGGGTAACCATCAATATAGGGAAAATAAGTCTGGTCGAAGAATGTTGCCCCAACAGGCATTTTTGATAGAACTCTTCTACCGTCATCATCAAAAGTAAGATATGATCCATCAGGCTGTCTGACAGGATTAAACCATTTTGGATACCAGGCTTGCGCACCATTTTTCATTGTAACTGAGTACCAGTCTGATGGGTGATCATTAAAAGTCCTGCCTATATCAATTACATCAACTCCAAACCTATCAATAATCGAAATATCTGGTTGAGCCAGCTGCTGAACAACATCGTAAATCAGAACAGGCAGATCAGGTCTGTTTATATATTTAATGAGATTACTGTATGCAATTGCCGAAATACCTGAGCTTGGTGTTGCACTCATATCTACAGGTACCTTATCGGGTTGCCTGTGATCTATTGCTGTTAAAACTCTTTCTCCTGATTTCATATAATATGATTTATTTCATACTGATCCGCTGATCCCAATCAAAAAAGCTGAAACTATTATTATAAGAAGCGATGTTATCATCAGCATCCAGATCTTTAAAGCAGCACCTTTCCACTCTTTTCTGTAAATACCCCATACAGTTGCAAAAAAAATTGTAAGCGCCATAAGGATCCCCCATGAAGTGAAGGTGTATGTACCCATTTTACTTTTCCCCATTCCAAAAAGAATAAACTGGATAAACCAAAGAAATCCGGCCAATAGTGCAAACAAGTAATTAAATCGAAGTATTACGGAAGTGGAACTCCGAATATAATCAATGAGTGATTTTTCTTTTGCTCCAAGATAGAGGCACCATATAATCGTTGTCAAAAATGTGCCGGAAAGAAGCACCAACATTACAGGCATTGTAACAAACAAAGGATCTACTCCGCTTTTTTCTGCAGCATCTGCAACAGGAAGTCCCTTTTCAAAAGCCAACGACATTGCTGATCCTGTAATTCCAACCAGAATGGCAGCCAATAACCCCTTAAGGAAATTGAACTCGGAAATACTTTTTTGTTTGTCTGTTTCAGATAGCTTTCTATCCTTCAGAAAACCTGCATAACCCGTAAGAGCTATACCGATGCAAGCTATCAATACCCCAACTATCAACATATTACCACCTGAACTATCTATCATTATCTTAAGCCGTCCATCGAGTACCGGAGGAATGAGAGTGCCGATAGCAAGCATAAGGCCTAATGACATGGCATATCCCAATGAGATGCCAAGATATCTCAATGACAGTCCAAACGACAAGTTGCCTATTCCATAAACAGCACCAAGAAGAAATACTCTAAGCAATACTTCGCCGGGAACATCTTTGTAAAAATGAAAAAAATCCGGAGCAAAGATCAGGCAGGCTGCAAAAGGGAAGAGAATATATGCTCCAAAGCTATAAATGAGCCAGTACGATTCCCATTTCCATCCGCTTATTTTACTAAAAGGAATTGCAAAACTGGCTGACGAGAATGCCCCTGCAGCAATTAATAACAGACCTGCTAATATTTCCTGGTTCATAAAACAAAGTTGAGTCAAAATCAGAAAAAAAATTTACTTGAGAATTTGCTAAAATCAGGTCAAAACATGAAAGAATACATAAAAGTATAATAAAAAAAGGCAATAAAAAACAGGCATATAATATGGTAAATCTGTCGTTGATCAATTTGTTAATAAATAATCTTATTTTACTTTTCTGTTTGCTGTTTCTTTGGACTTGTTATTACTAAATTTGCCGGACCAGAGCACGCTGTAATTCTAATAAACAAATGACAACCAATTATTTAAACGATCTGAATGAATCTCAGAAACAAGCAGTAATTAATACCGAGGGACCATCACTCGTGATAGCCGGTGCCGGTGCAGGAAAGACCAGAGTGCTGACATACCGGATTGTTCATCTTCTGGAAAAAGGCGTACCTGCAGGTAAAATACTGGCACTGACCTTTACCAATAAAGCTGCAAAAGAGATGAAAGAGAGGATCACGAAGATCGTTGGTCCCGAAATCGCCAGGCACCTCTGGATGGGCACCTTCCACTCAATTTTTGCCAAGATCCTCCGGATGGAAGGAGAAAAACTGGGATATAAACCAAATTTTACCATTTACGATTCAGCCGATTCAAAAAGTCTTATCAGATCGATAATTAAAGAGCTTAATCTCGACGACAACGTATACAAACCAGGTGTTATCGCTTCACGGATATCTTCAGCAAAAAACAGTCTGGTTACTGCCAACATGTATGCTTCTGATGCCATTATGCAGGAATATGACAAATCGAGCCGGATGCCATTGCTCGTAAATGTATACAGGACCTATGCATCACGGTGTTTCAAAGCCAATGCAATGGATTTTGACGACCTTTTGCTGAATACAAATATTCTTTTCAGAGACTTTCCTGATGTCCTGGCTGCTTATCAGAAACGGTTCGGTTATGTCCTGGTCGACGAGTATCAGGACACAAACTATTCACAGTACCTTATTGTTAAAAAAATTTCAGCATCGCATCAGAATCTCTGTGTTGTCGGAGATGATGCACAGAGCATTTACTCTTTCAGGGGAGCCCGTATTGAGAACATACTCAACTTTAAAAACGACTATGCTGATTATCAGCTTTTTAAACTTGAACAAAACTACAGGTCAACCCAGACCATAGTAGACGCTGCTAATGCCATTATTGCAAATAATGAATGTCAGATCAAGAAAAAGGTCTATTCGATGAATGAAACCGGAGAGAAGATACAGGTCTTTCAGGCTGTCACCGATTCGGAAGAAGGATTTAATGTGGCGTCTGACATTTTTGACAAAAAGTTTTCGTTACAGCTCAACTGGTCAGATTTTGCAATCCTATACAGAACAAATGCACAGTCAAGGATATTTGAGGAGACCCTGCGAAGGAAAAACATACCTTATAAAATATACGGAGGTTTATCATTCTACGAGCGGAAAGAGATTAAGGACCTTCTGTCATACTTCAGGATGGTAATCAATCCGGAAGATGAAGAAGCTTTAAAAAGATCTGTCAATTACCCAAAACGGGGTATAGGAGATACCACTATCCTGAAAATCTTTGAACTGGCAACGGCCTTTAATGTGACACCATGGAACATACTTCAGGAATCTGTAAAATATCCGGAACACTTTAATTCGGGGACTGCCAAAAAGTTATCAATGTATGCTGATGTCATCAGCACTTTCCGGAAAGATCTTGAGACTACAGATGCTTTTACAAAGGCAAAAGAAATTGCTCTTGGTTCCGGAATAATGAAAGAACTAAAAGAGGGAAAAACTCCTGAAGAGGTAAGCCGCTATGAGAACATTGAAGAGTTGCTTAATGCTATAAAAGTTTTTTCAGAGGCTGCCGAGACCAACGGAGAACCTTCAACACTTGAAGCTTACATCGCAAATGTTGCACTGCTCACCGATCAGGATAATGAGAATGATGAAGACCGCGACAAAGTCACTCTTATGACGATTCATTCTGCAAAAGGACTGGAGTTCAAACATGTATATATTGTTGGAATGGAAGATACCCTTTTCCCTTCCCCAATGTCGTCGGGAAGTGCCAGGGATCTGGAAGAAGAGAGACGTCTGTTCTATGTAGCGGTTACCCGTGCTGAAAAACAGGCTACTCTGAGTTATGCCCTTAACCGGTATAAATGGGGAAATCTTGAAAGAAGCAATCCAAGCCGTTTTCTCCGCGAGATAGATCAGAAATTCCTGAGCTTTCCCCAGTCCGGAGGGAAGCCTTTTCAAAACAATTCGCATCAGGCAGCTAAACCGGTATCTCTCCGCGAAGAACCACTGCCATACACCAGAAGCGACAAGTTTAAAAAAATCCAAAAAGCAGAACAACCATCGGCAGTTCCTTTCACTGCAACCGATTCTTCCCTTTTTTCAGAAGGGGATTCTGTTCTGCATGAGAGATTCGGCAACGGAGTGATAGTATCCATCGAGGGAGAATCTCCGAATACAACAGCTACTGTTGAATTTGAAAAGAATGGTAAAAAAAAGCTTCTCCTCAGATTTGCCAAACTAAAAAAGCTGTAAGGAGAATGCTATTTTTTATTTCCCTTTCCCTGACTTATATTAATCTGTCTGAGAGAATAACCTTTTGTTGAAATATTATGTTCATACCCCAGGTTAACCTCTATGGTCTCTGATTTCATCAGCAGTTCATCCTTCTTGTTATATGATTCCATGGCAAGAGTAATTCCTTCAACCCGAGAATTGCTAAAAGAAGAAGGAAGCCCTGCGTTTGAGAAAGATGCCTTGTCAGTATGAAGTTTAAGATCCTTTGTAACCCACATCTTGCCATGATCCCTGGTATCGTTATCAGTATAAGAATATTCGTCGCATCTATAGCCGGCGATTACTTTGCTGTTACCTGTTTTTGTTACAGTTGTATTATTTATAGCACTCTTTTGACTTTTAAGTGTACTGTCGGAAGGTATCTCACCAATAGTTCCCATTTTTGTTTCTCCCATATCAGTCAACACGATGAATACTTTTTTGGCGCCATCTGATATGAAGGATGTTTTAACCTCAACTTCCCCCTGATCTGATTTACCTGTAATTTTAGACTCAAATCCGGCATTAAGGTTAGCATCGTTGAAATAGATGTAAAAGTCCGTTTTCGTTACATCTTTTTTGTCGTATACCTCCATCTGCATATATATCCTGTTATTGAAGGAATAGCTATCGTCGTACTTCAAAGTGACTTTTCCACCCATAAAAGCTCCAAAATTCATGCCCGAAGAAGTTTTTGTATCAGTGCTCTTATCAGCCTTATTTACATCAGTTTCCTTGGTTCCGGTATCGCTGATGGTCTTCTGAGACTCTTGCTGTGAAACTGTGTCGATTTTATTGCTGATTGCCTTGTTCAGCTTGTTCTTAAGAGCATTCCCAACCTGCCCGTCAGATACAGCCGGTAAAACGATTATAAAAGTGAATGCTAAGAGTAATGCTTTTGATTTCATTTATCAGGGTTTTAAAATAATGTTACATAAAATAAAGTTATAAAAAATTCATTCAACCATAGAGATGAATTTACAACTATGCAACTATGCAATTATTCATGTATGACAATATTACAATATTACAATTTAATAAATTCCACCCTTCGGTTAAGAGCTTTATTTGCAGGAGTATCGTTTGGAGCAATAGGCTGACTTTCTCCCATACCATCTGATTCAAGTCGTGCTGCATCAATGCCAAAGCTTTTGACTAACTCATTTTTAACTGAGGCACCGCGACGTTTTGAAAGGTCAAGGTTTGCTGCATCAGCACCATCACTATCAGTATGGCCAACTATTTTTACTCTTACATCAGGATTTTCCGTAAGCACTTTTGCTATTTCCTTAAGCGTGCCATATGATTCGGGTTTGACTATATCTTTATTTACATCGAAATAGATGCCATAAGTGATCAGCTTGCCTTCAGTAATCAGTTTGTTGCGCATGTCGGGAGCACCCACTGCTACGCGTATGTTGCTAACCATTGCAGCGCCTGATTCAAACCGTATCCTGTCAGGTTTTATGCAATCAGTCTGGAAAGCCTTGGGCAGATCTATCAGTTTATTCTGACCCTGGTACAGTCGTATTCTTGACTTCTGAACCCATATTGCAATATGATATTTCTGATTTATCTTTTGCTTCTTTTCATCTCCCTCCAGATATCCGTTTAAATTCAATTCCTGGCACCCTTGTTTATTGTTCCATGTAACGTAACTTGGTCTGCCGAAATATTCAATATGAAAAAGAAAACCTCCTTCACCAGGTGCCGACCCTCCGTCCCAGGCTCTTACATTCTTAGCCTGCATAAGCCGCATATAGTAACCACTCATCCCTTCTCCTTCAAGACCTCCCAGAGGAATAATATCAAATTCTATTGTGTAATTATCTGGTAAAACAATCAAAGCGTCAGTCCAGACGCATTCACGCATTACAAACTTCATCCAGTTCCCCGGAAACAAATTCGTGGTAACCACTTCTGCAGAACCATTTGTATTCCAGAGAGCCGGGAAATCGCCCACTGCATCCTGGCTGAAATCATCGAAGAAGATAATCTTTTCCCCTGGAATGAAATCGTATTTTGAATACATCTGCAACGGAGTCTGATCCTGATTTGCAGACTGATTGCCTGTTTTCAGGTTATCGGCATCAGACGGTTGATTATCCTGATTCTTCTGATTGGCTTGCGTCTGGTCCTTTTTCTCATCTTTCTTAACGCCATCCTTTATTCCGTTTTCAATATCGTCCATGCCTTTGTTTATGGCATTATCAACATGCTTGTTGACTCTGTTATTTGCCTGGTTTTCTATTTTTTTCTTTAGATCAACCCTGATCTGGCAGTTTGCATTAAATGGCAGGCTGATCAAAACAACTAGAATAAAAAGAAGAATGGTTGATTTCATTTTACATGCTATTTTAATTAATAATAAAGATGGTAACACTCTTAAAATCACAAACTGAATGTCTAAAATCGCACTGTTTATTATTCTGTTTTATGTTTTTCTGCTTTAGCGTAAAAGTCAACAACATTTCCCCCTGTTATTCAAAGTTATAAAACAAATGTCATCATAGCAAAAAATATTCTGTATAAGTTCAGCATATTAATCCTGTCAGAAAATAAAAAAAACAGCTGCTGTTTTATGTCACTTTGACACGACTCGACCATTTTTGTCAAATAGTCGAGTAAAAATTAGGATAATTACATAAGTGGTATTATTTTTGACATGTCAGAATAATAATTATTGTCACCGCAGATTAAATTTAAAACAATGATAGAACAGCATGAAGAAGCCAAAACGAAGATAATTGAGATTGCCCGCAATATCTTCACCCATTTTGGTTTTAAAAAGACCACCATGGAGGAAATCGCATCTGCTTCCAGAAAAGGTAAATCATCCATCTATTATTACTTTAACAGCAAAGAGGAAATCTTTAAGGCTGTAGTCGAGAAAGAGATGGATGAGTTTGAAAAAGAACTCAAGAACAGAATCTTAGAAACTGATGATCCGATTGAGCAGTTAAAAATTTACATATCAGTCCGGATGAATAAACTTAAGAGCCTTACCAATTTTTATACTGCCCTTAAAAGTGAATACCTGAGCAATTTTGAGTTTATTGAAGAGATACGGAAAAAATACGATAAGGATGAAGTGGAAATAATAACCGGAATTATCCGGGATGGAGTGGAAACAGGCAAGTTTTCTGTTGAAAATTATCACTTAAGCGCTGTCGCGATAGTTACAGCATTGAAAGGTCTTGAAGTCCCATTACTGGTAAGCAAGGAACAAATTGACCTCGATGAAAGATTAAACAGCCTTATCAATTTTCTTTTCTTTGGCATAATTAAAAGATAATTTTTTTGCCATTTTTTCGACCATAATACGTTTATAGTCCAATAGTAAGTTAGTCAAATAGTCAAACAATAAAACAGTCAAACAATAAAACAGTCAAATAGTCAAAAATGAAAAAAATCGGATTACTATTTACAATGCTAATTATTCCTTTTGTGCTGAGTGCCCAGGATAGTTTAAGTCTAGAACAGTGCCGCAGCCTGGCTCTGGAACATAACCAGAAAATGAAGATGGCAGAAAAGCAGGTGGATGCTGCAGATGCTGTTAAAAAGTCAGCATTTACCCAATACCTGCCTAATTTCAGTATTAACGGTGTATACACCTATATGAACAAGGATTACCAGTTATTGAAAAACGACATGTTCCTTCCGGTAGTCCCTTATACCGCCATAGATGCCACAACAGGCGGATTGAGTTCTGCAGTATATACAGATCCTTCAGTTGCAGCTTCCACGTTTGTAATCAATCCTTCTACCGGAAAAGTGGTTACAGATGCATCAGGGAATCCTGTATTTCAAAAATACACGTACCTGCCGGCATCAAAGACCGCCTTCAGTCTGAATAATATTTATGCTATTAACGGAGGATTTACGCAGCCTGTTTATATGGGTGGAAAAATAAGGGAGACAAATAAAATTGCTGCTTATACCAAGGAGCTGGCTGAACATAATCTGTCGCTTAAGCAAAATGAACTTATTTATTCTGTTGAAGAAGCCTACTGGAGGATTGTGTCACTCAGGGAAAAAGTAAAAATGGCCGAAGAGTATCAACAGATGTTGAAAAGCCTTGTTTCAGACCTCGAGAATATTCATTCAGAAGGCATAATTACCAATAATGATCTTCTTAAAGCCAAACTTAAATTAAGTGAATCAGATATCCTTTTATTAAAGGCAAAAAACGGAATGGAACTTTCGAAGATGGTGCTTTGCCAGATAATAGGAATTCCCTATTCAAGCGGGATTAAACTGACAGATTCTCTCAACCAGACAGAACCTTCTGTTATGAACTATGCTGTCAATGAAGAAGAAATTGCCGAACGCCCTGAGCTTAAAATTCTTGAGAAAAATGTTGATATAGCCCAATCGGGAATAAAATTAATGCAATCGAGATATCTGCCAAATATAGTATTAAATGCAGGATATACTTCAATGAATCCGAATCCGTATAACGGTTTGACGGAAGAATTCGGATCTGATTTCACTGTAGGAGTCGTATGCAATATTCCGATTTTTCATTTCGGTGACAAGAAACATACTCTCGATGCTGCAAGATCAGAGCATGATGCAGCTATTCTTAAACTCGAAGAGACAAAGGAACTGCTTGTAGTTCAGCTTCAACAGGCTGTTTACAACTACAACGAATCAGTTAAAAAAACAGAATATGCCTCTCTTGCTCTTGAGCAGTCAAAAGAGAACCTGAGCTATACACAGGATAATTTTAAAGAAGGAATACTGAAAACAACTGATGTTCTAGAGGCTCAGGTTTTATGGCAAAAAGCTTATTCTGAGCTTATTGATGCCCGTACTGATCAGCAGATGGCTGTCAGTAACCTGAAAAAAGTAACTGGAAAATATTAATCATAAAAAATAAAACTGAATAAAATGAAACGTTTGACACTTTTTGGAGCATTGCTCATTCTTCTGGTTTCGTGTAATAAAAATAAAACTGCTGTAGTTGTGCAGTCTTCATCTGAAAAAATACCCGTAAAAGTTACGAAAGCTGAATCAAGAACATATTCTCCTTACCTTGAACTACCGGGAACTGCTTTTGCGGATCAGGAAGCTAATCTGGGTGCAGCCCTCCCCGGACGTGTTGAAAAGATATACTTCCCTGCCGGAAGCAGAGTAAAAAAAGGAGATCTCCTGGTAAGCCTCTCAGGTGAAATGTACACACAGGCCCTTGTGGAGTTCAAAACAATTGAAAAAGACTATGAACGTGTTAGCAGGCTTAATGATAAAGGAAGTATTACCTCGCAGGATTATGATCATGTCAAAGCCAAATACGATGCATCAAAGGCAAAGGTTGAAATGATGAAGAAGAATGCAGAGATCGTTGCTCCCTTTTCAGGAACCATCGTTGAATATCTTGTAAATGAAGGAGAAAATTATTTCTTTAATCTGAATCTAGATCCGGGATATTCCTCAACATCTGGCATACTAAGGCTCATGAAGCTTGATCCTGTTCAGGTTGAAGTTGAGGTTAATGAGAAAGATCTCTGTAAGATACAAAAAGGGCAAAAAGCACTTCTGACTTTTGACGCAGTGCAGGATACTGTTTTTACAGGCAGAATCTCTTCAATTAAGCCAGTTTTGTCTACCATGACCCATACAGCTACAGTAAAAGTTGAACTGAGAAATGGTTCGGGCATTTTGAAGCCTGGAATGTTTGCCCATGTTAAAATTGAGTTAAGCCAGCGTAATGCAGTTTGCGTACCGATGAATGCTATTTATGTTCAGCCCGGAACAGCCGAAAACTATCTTTTTGTAATAGAAAACAATACAGCAAAAAGAGTAAAGATTGAAAAACTATGGTCAGACAACACATGGATTGGCGTTAGCGGAATCGATGCAGGTACAATCGTTGCAACAAGCGGAAAAGAAAAACTTCGTGAGGGATCACTGGTAGAGATTAAGTAACAGGAGGGAAAATAAAATGAAATTACCAAAATTATCAGTAAACAAGCCAGTAACAACAGCAATGGTCTTTATGGCTATCCTGCTGTTTGGACTGGTATCGCTAAAGATGCTTCCTCTTGATGTCATGCCGGCAATGGAGCTGCCATCACTTACTGTTTTAACCGTTTATCCCGGTGCTTCTGCAAATGAAGTTGAAGACCAGATAAGCCGTGTACTTGAAACTCAGTTATCGGGTGTTCAGGATCTTAAAAGCATTAAATCATCATCACGGGAGAATGTCTCGATTGTATCGCTCGAGTTCAACTGGGGATCAGATATCACCTCAGCTGCAAATAATACCCGCGACATGATGGAACTTGTTAAAAGCAAGATGCCCGATGGTGCAAGGGACCCAATCATTATCAAGGTCAACAGCTCAATGATGCCTGTATTAATCTACTCTATAAGCGCCACAGAGAACTTTAATGGTCTTTCACAAATCATTGAAGATGACATTGCCAGTCCCCTTAAAAAAGTGGAGGGAGTAGGCTCAGTTATATACCTTGGCCAGCCTGAACGTGAAATCAAAGTAAATGTCAATCCTGCCCAGCTCAAGGCATACAACTTGTCGATCGCAATGCTGTCGACAATCCTCAAAACAGAAAACGTAAGTATACCGGGAGGAAGTATAAAGATGGGGACCAACGATTTCTCAGTCAGGATACCGGCAGATATAGCCAGCGCTGAAGAACTGGCTGATATACCGATTACAAATTTCTTTGGTAAACTTGTACGTCTTTCCGATGTGGCAACAGTAGAAGACGGGTACCTCGAAACTGATGAATTTGCCAGATCAGGCAGCGGGTCTGGCGCTGTACTGATGGTTCAGAAACAGTCAGGAAAAAATTCTCTTGAAGTAGTGAATGCTGTACGTAAAAAAATGGAAGAGATAAAGCCTTCTCTTCCAAGTGATATCAAAATCGGAGAAAGTGTTAGTCAGGAAGAAGTTATCACGCAGTCAATCAAGAGTCTTACAGACACCCTCTGGTGGGCGCTTCTGTTTGTAGCTCTGGTAGTTGTTGCTTTTCTGCGCGATTGGAAGAGCAGTCTTATCATCCTGCTTACAATACCATTCTCACTGATTACAGCATTCATATTCATGTATGCCAATGGCTGGACAATAAATATCTTCTCGCTGATGTCGCTCATCATCGCGATTGGAATGGTTGTCGATGATGCAATAGTCGTTCTCGAAAACATAACACAGCACATAGCCAAAGGGGAACGTCCTAGAGAAGCAGCAATTTTTGCAACCAGCGAAATGGGTCTGGCTGTAGTAGCTTCCACAACCACAGTTCTGGTTGTCTTCATCCCCCTGATTTTTGTCGGTGGTGTTGTCGGAATCTTCTTTAAACAACTTGCCGCACTTACAGCCGTAACACTCATTGCCTCACTGATAGTTGCGCTTACCCTCTCTCCTATGATCGCTTCAAGATTATTAAAGAAAAAATCGAGCGATGGCAATAAATGGCAGAATAAATTGTACAAGGCAAGCGAGAAGAATATCGTAATGGCCGAAAACATGTATAAAAGCGTCCTTGGATGGGCAGTATATCATAAAAGCTTTGTGGTCATATCATCAGTACTCATTCTGTGTGCATCGATCTTAGGTTCAAGATATATCGGAAGTGATTATCTGCCTGTATTCGATGCCGGAGATGTGATAGTCACATTCCAGACACCTGTTGGTACCAGCGCTTCAGAAACGGACCGTGTGGCACAGGAGGTAATGAGAATAATCTCCGATAATGTACCTGAGATGAAACCAGGCTCTCTGACCTCCATTTCAGGTCAGACAAAGGACGGTCTTCTTTCAACAGTAGGGTTTGCAGAAGGTAAAAATATAGGGACAGTTCTTTGTCACCTTACACTTCCGGATAAACGGGACAGGAAAGCTTCTGAAATAGGCGACGCACTGCGGCCAAAAGTTGCAGAGATACCTGAGATTGAGAAGTTCCGTATCACCGCAGGAAATATTCTTGAATCAGCAATACTTGGTAATGAAAAACCTGTGGAAGTAAAGATCAGCGGAAAAGATCTTGATCTTATTAACCAGACTGCCAGTGATATAAAATCAAAGATTGAAGCTATCCCCGGCCTAATTGATATTGAGTCATCAGCTGATGCCGGCAAACAGGATTACGAAATTATAATTGACCGTAAAAAAGCTTCAAATGTGGGACTTAACTCAGGGCTTATTGCCCTTCAGATCAGGCAGAGTATCTATGGAGCTGAAGCAGGTTCAATCTCTGAAGGAGGTGAGGACTATGATATAATGATCCGATATGCATCGGGAAACAGATCGGATATTGCATCTATCGATAACATAACACTGACCACCCTTCTCAACACACAGGTCAAACTGTCTGATGTTGCCGAAGTACGCCAGGGTTATGGTCCTATGGAAATAAAAAGGGAGTCGCAGCAAAGATATGTTACCGTTGGCGCTGACCTGAGGAATATCTCTCTCGGTGACGCAACAACAAGAATAAAAGAAGTTCTCAGCACAGTAAGTGTACCTGACGGAGTAAGCATCAGGATTGCCGGACAAACATCCTCACAGGATGAATCTTTCGGAGACCTCTCTCTTGTTCTGATTATTGGTGTAATACTGGTTTATATGGTAATGGCAGCCCAGTTTGAATCATTCAAGCACCCTTTTATAATAATGCTGGCTGTTCCATTTACACTTGTCGGTATTGTCATTGCGTTTATGTTGACCAACACAACTCTCAGTGTTACAACTTTTATAGGAATAATAATGTTGGTGGGAATTGTGGTCAAGAACGGAATTATCCTCGTGGATTATATCAACATGTTAAGAAAAAGAGGATACAAACTATATGATGCTATTCAGGAAGGAGGAAGATCAAGACTCAGGCCGGTTGTGATGACCTCTTCTACCATGATTCTTGCAATGGTGCCAATGGCTCTCAGCAAAGGAATGGGATATGAGATGTACTCTCCTCTCGCTGTTACAATGATCGGCGGCCTTCTGTTCTCGATGATTATAACTCTGATAATTGTACCTGTGTTCTATGCAATATTTAACCGTAAAGACAAATAAAACTATATAATATGAAATTCATTTTTTGCACATGTAATGTAAGCGTCATGGAAAGGATTACAAACCTTCTTGATGAAAATGAAGTGGGCAACTATCAGATCAACGATCGCGTTATTGCTAAAAATCAAACAGGAGCTCCGCGCTTTGACACTCCGATATGGCCCGGATATAATGTCATTATTACCATGCAGTTCAGTGACAATAAGGAAGCTGAAATGATTATTGCCCTCCTGAAAAAATTTAATAAAGAGTCTGCTTACGGTGTTGATGAATTAGTAACCGTTTGCAGTTGGGAAATGGATAATTACTTTTTTGAATAAAAATTAAAAACGGGGGTTACAATATGAAAACAAAGGCTATTTTTTTTGCGGGAGTAATAGCATTGCTTGCCTGTCAGGAAATGCAGGCTCAGATTAAATACGGAGTGCGTACAGGTCTCAACTTTCGGACTCAGTCTGAATTGGGAGAATTATGGGATAATGCGGATATCTATCCGGGATTCCTTGTTGGAGGTTTTCTTGAGTATTCAGTTGGGGCCAGTCTCTCTTTGCAGACAGAGCTTAACTACGAAACAAAGGGGGAGAAATATGATAATACCTTAACAGGAATCAAAACCACTACAAAAAGAGATTTTGATTATTTATCTGTGCCACTCCTTGTCAAAGGGACCTTTGGAAAGGAACTCGGACTCACTGACAAATGGAATGTAACCGGGTTTGCAGGTCCATATTACGGTTATCTCACATCAGCCAATGCAAAAACAAAGATAGGATCGACAAAGACAGATACAGACCTTGACGATCATTCTGAAAAAAGTGACTGGGGCGCAATATTCGGAGGTGGTGTAACATACAACCTGACCAATGGATGTGCAATAGTTGCCGAACTGCGTTACGAAATGGGCCTTGGCAAGATAGATAAAGATTATTCTGATCTCAGAAATAAAGTAATAGGTCTCAGTGTCGGATATAGATTCTGATTTTTTTTGTTTATTTTAATGAGGCTGTCTCAAAAGCCCTACATCACCCCCAACCCCCTAAAGGGGGCTTTCTAATAAACTGGTATTCAGCAAGTCCCCCTTGGGGGATTTAGGGGTAAACAATGATTTAAACCTTTTGAGACGGCCTCTTTTTTTATTCATAAATCAAACTCTGTTATGGTTATTCCGCAAATCGAAGAAAAACCAATATGGATCCTTTTTCAAATTCCAGACTGAAACTATTGCCCAAAGCCTCATTAAGTGTTGCAACCCACCAGCTTTTTAATCTGCATTGAGTCAAGGGATATTTCAACCCTGTTGACGTGACTTTTATCTCTGGATTAACCGAGAACAGAGAAACCTGCTGCCCCGGAAAAGAAGGTAGACTGCAGCTCTTCAACAGTGGCAGAAAGATTCCGTTATCAGTCACCATAATAACTTTTACGAATTCTGCATATTCTGCCAGAAGAGAAATGTTTCCAAGAGTATGATCTTCCCGTTTGCCTGTGGCACCTAATATCACAAGATCATTATATCCCATTTTAAAGCACCAGAAGACTGCCTTTGTCAGGTCATTAGTCTCCTGATCCTTATCTGCAAAGATACGATCAGTAAATTCTGCCGCTATTTCACAACTCAAGGAATCCATATCTCCTACTATCGCATCGGGATGAAACCCTGCCTTCAGAAGTTTTTCCACACTCCCGTCACAACATACTATCCTTTCTGCATTCCTCAGATAACCCAGCGGAATTTCATGACTCGGAAAGTCCCCGTCTGCTACAATTATTGTTTTTAATGACATATTATGTCTGCTAATTAACCATTAATGATTTCTTCCACTCCTTCAACCCGGCAAAAGACATTACCCCGTAAACAATATATAAAATAAATGTGGGATATAATCCACGGGTTAAAAAGAGAACCGCCGAAAAGAAATTAATGATAATCCATAACAGCCAGTGCTCATAAATCTTTCGCGCAAGCATCCAGGTAGCAACTATAGACAATGAAGTTACAAAGGAATCGCGTATCGGTACCGGGGAATCAGTATATCGTGAAAGAATTAACCATATTGCAGCAAATATTACTGAAAAGACAACAGCCAGTACTGCTCCTGTATTAAATTTTAATCTTGTCACCTGCAATGATTTATCATTAACTCCGTTATTCATTACCTCATCCTGTTCCGGCAGTAACTCCTTCTCCCTTTCCCCCTTTCTCCTTTCCTTTTTTCTGGCCCACCAGTACCACCCCAGGATACTTATAACAAGATAATATACCTGAAGACTCATGTCAGCATAAATCTTGCTGGTAAAGAAAACCCAGATATAGACTGATGTCGTGATTATCCCTACAGGCCAGAGCCATATATCCTGTCTTATCTCCAGAAATACATATATGATTCCGGTCACTGCACCAAAAACTTCTATATAATTATCTGCCAACCAATTAAATGACATCACAACTATTTGTTTACTTTAGAATTTTATTCCGATTTTAAATGTATAATTTATGCCTGCCTGCGGAAAATAATATGACCAGCTCTTCTCTGTACCATCTTCATACCAGTTTCCTCCATAGGCATTATTCTCATAAATACTATTGAAAACATTGTTTACAAGAAACTGAAGTTCGACACTTTCAGCTGCTTTTATCTTTGGTTCAAAATCGAGGCGGATATTATTTACAAAATAAGGGTCAATGGTTCGGTCAGGATTCATTGTATTATCGAAGTATTGTTTTCCCACATATTTACTTATAAAATGTAAAGAAGCATTGCTGAGAATGTTAAATTTCATATCGCTTGTTCCTATTATTGAGGGAGAATAAGCAATATCAACCGATTCATGATTTTTGCTCATGTATTCCTCTGACCAGTCAATTGTGTTATAGTCAATATAATATTCCCGAAAATCAAGGATCTTATTCCTGCTTAAGGTAAAGCCAAGGTTCCAGTCAAAGAAATCCACCGGTTTAAGATTAGCCGTTATTTCCGCCCCAATCCTGTAACTTTTGTCAACATTGGTCATTATGGAATAACCTACATTGCTAAGCTCGCCTGTCGGCACCAGCTGGTCTTTATAAATCATGCTGTATAAATTTATGGCAAAAGAGCTCCTGGTTGTCCTCAGTTTATAACCCATCTCGGTATTATACATTGTTTCAGGCTCCGGTGTAGCTGAAGCATCTCCTGCAGCTTCTTTGTAATCAGAGCGGGAGGGTTCGCGGTTAGCTACAGAAAATGAAAGATAAAGATCCTGATTCTTGTCTATGGAATAGAAGGCTCCCGCCTTGGGATTGAAAAAATTGAAGTCATGTTCCTGGCCGATATCCTTAAGGTCATCATCTGCTCCTGACATATCGTAACTGACAAAACGGTACTGCAGATCTCCGAACAGATTTACCTTTTCTGTTAAAGAATAGTTTACCTTACCGTAAATGTTCATATCCAATTTTGTTCCTTTATTAAGATACCACTGATGGTCTTTGGGTGTATTCCCTGCATATTCCATCCATATTATTTTCCCATAGTGATCGCCAGAAAAACAGTTTAGTCCCCCGCCAACTGTTGCATCAATCTTTCCTTTCTTATATTTGAGCGAATAGATGGTCCCATAAAAATCGTTAGACATCCACTTCCTTCTGATAAGATCAGTTTCTGAAATATCGGTATCTCCGATTTTCAAATCGGGCAATCCGTATTTTGAAAAAGAGGCGTCCTCCTTGTACTCTTCATAATATCCATTTCCTCTTGTATAATGCAGAGCAGCGTTCAAAGTCAGATCACTGTTAAGCATCAGGCTGTAAATTAGTTGATAATGGTTCTGATTATAATTATCAGCTTCATCTTTATAATAACATATATTTCCATTTTCATCAGTATATTCTCCGGCAGGATTATATCTCCTGTTGGTTGAAAGTATCTCTCCCGGCACGCCCCACCAGCTGATACCCGTATGTTCTTCTCCCATTATTATGTTAGCTTTTAATCGCGACCTTTCTGTTTTAAATACCCCGCTTATAAAGGCAGACTGGTGATCGGAAGATGCTCTGTCGACAAAACCGTCGCTTTTCAAGTCGGAATAACGCATTTGAAGGGCAAATTTTCCGTTAAGAAGCCCCGTCCCGGCCGATATCATCTTTTTAATGGTATTAAAGGATCCAACGGATGAATTTATTTCAGCAAATGGCTCATCTTCAGGATTTGTTGTCTGAATACTGATTGTTGCACCAAATGCTCCGGCACCATTAGAGGATGTTCCAGCACCACGCTGGACCTGAATGCTTTCTGCAGAAGAAGCCAGGTCTGGAATATCGACCCAGAAGACCTCCTGTGATTCAGGATCATTCAGCGGAATGCCGTCGATTGTTACATTTATTCTGCTTCCGCTTGTGCCTCTAATCCGGAGACTCGTGTTTCCAACACCATTCCCTGCTTCAGATGTTTCCACAAGCGATGGGGTAAGACTCAAAAGATAAGGTAAATCGGTACCGGTATTTTGCTTTTTCAGCATCATTTTATTGACTGTCGAATATGCTAATGGTGAGTATTTTCCTGCTCTTACACCACTCACAAGAACCTCCTCTGTCATAAATGTCGTTGCCGAAAGAGCTGCATTTACTATGGCCTCCCCTTTAAGACTGACCTCCAGTACCCGTGTTTCAAAAC
>Ga0116171_10001943_pt1 | contig 20126 bp, 20 predicted proteins | sample AD_JPNHW2_MetaG_FD_89798 | JGI IMG/M metagenome (GOLD analysis project Ga0116171, IMG submission 89798) | Active sludge microbial communities of municipal wastewater-treating anaerobic digesters from Japan - AD_JPNHW2_MetaG | ecosystem: Engineered > Bioreactor > Anaerobic > Digestate | place... | reverse complement strand
TATCGAAAGTTCTTGCTTTTTGGGGTTTTTGAGCAAGGGCGGTGGCAGTCTCAAGTGAATTTTTTATTAAATCAGATTTAACGGGAAAATTGGCAAACCAATCTTGAGTAAAATTATTATTTTTGGGGTCAGTTTTAATTTCCCCAGCTAATAATTTGATTTCATTTAGATTATAAAGACGAAGATTAACATCGGCCTGAGTTAAGGCCTGATAAAAAGCATTTTGAATTTCAAGATAGCGATTTTTGAAAAGAGTCGCCCACTCTTTGATGTCACTAGAGTTGGTAAAATTAGGAATAATCAAATTTTGTTCATCAAGCCATTCCTCCCATTTTGAAAGTTGAATTTGATTTTTTTCGGTATTTACGGGATTAATATTTTTATATTTATCGAGACTGACCCGAAGAGCCATTAAAAAACTTTTAAGCATTTTATTTCTCGAAAATAAGACGGTTTTTGTCGATTCAACCATGTCCTGCTCAGAGGTAATACTGCGATATTGAATATAGATATTTTTTTTGTTCAAAAAATCTAAATAATTTTTTTGGTATTCATCTCGTAAAAATAGATAATCTTGACGATATTGAGTAAACAACTCATCCTGGGTTTGAGCCTTTACGGGAGAAAGATTAAAGAAAAAAAATAAAAGAAAAAATAACCACATATAACAGTGTAACAAAAAAGTGTGGGCCCTGCGAGATTCGGACTCGCGACCAATCGCTTAAGAGGCGACTGCTCTACCGCTGAGCTAAGGACCCAGGTTGTTATTAAGTGCGCCCAGAGGGAATCGAACCCTCATCAATAGTTCCGAAGACTATTACTCTATCCATTGAGCTATAGGCGCAATTTACAGTATCCCCAGCAGGGATCGGACCTGCGGCCTCTTTCTTAGAAGGAAAGCGCTCTATCCAACTGAGCTATGGGGACAGCTTCGTTATTTTACCAAATTATTGATAAAATAAGCATATTGCCGCTGTGGTGAAATTGGTATACACGTACGCTTTAGGAGCGTATATCGAAAGATGTGGAGGTTCGAGTCCTCTCAGCGGCACCTCAACTCATAAATTCTTTTAGCCAGGATTTGAAGCGGGTCCAGAGATTATCTTTTGGTTGATAGATGGTAGAAGTGGGACTAAGAGATTTAATTCCATACTGAGGAGTATCTTTCCAGCCAAGGTAACTCGTTTCCAAATAATATTTAATCGTAAAATTAAATGGTATTTTGGCTATTTTACCGGGATAAATATAGTTACTACCGGTGCAAATGGGGGTGCTTTCAATATTATCAGAAGACTGCGGATTTAAACAAAAATTAGTCTCTCCCCAGATTGATTGGCCGGTATTTTTAAGTTCAAAAGAGCCGTTTTGTTCGTTCTGGCTGAAAATAATTAAAGGTAAGTTAATTTTTAGAATTTGAAACTGAGTAGTTTGTTGGGGATGATTTTGCTTTTTGGGTAGATTCACAAATGATTGATATTCCGGATATAATTTTCCATTTGGATCGAGCCAGGAAAAATGATCAAAAGGGGCTTGACTGTAATTATAAGTAAAAGGGGTGACAGCGACTACTTTTTCGTCTTTCTCCCAAATTTCAAAAGCTTTTTGTAAAAAATCAGCACTGGTTTTAAGGGTATAATAATCATTATTTTTGGTGACTCCTTCTCGGTGAGGCCAACCGGTTTCAGTGATAAAAACAGGATAAGTTTTATTTACACCAAGATATTTTAAATAGTCAAGCTCCCACTGGTAACCTCGAATCGAAGTTTGGCCACTATCCTGGGGACTGCCGATATATCCATGATTGGGATAGGAATGTGAGGCCAGTCCATCGATTAAATCAAAATAACGTGGATTATACTGATAAATTTCTTGGTAAAAATTTTTGGCTGATTTAGTTTGGGGTAATTTTTCTGGGGCGGCTAAATCAAACGGTGAAGATAAGATGAAAAAATTTGAATCATAATTTTTAAATTTCTCGGCTGTATAGATAAAAATATCAACAAAATTTTTAACATCGATACTGTTCCCCCATTCTTTGGCGTGGTTAACCTCGTTAAAAAGAATAATATATTTTGGCTGAACTGGCCAGTTTAGCGAAGAAAGAAGGGCGGCAAGGTGATCAATATCGGCAGGGGTAGGTATTTTCCAGGTGGAATCTTCCATGACAGTGGCGAGTCTGATAATTGGAATAAGATGGTATTTACGGCAATTATCAAAAAAACTCTGCCAAGTATTTTTGTCGAGTTGGTCGGTTCTAATGACGATGGTGACATAACCCCAGTCCCCGCCGCTCGAATTAATTATTTCTTTGGCAGAGAAGATATCGACGCTTTGGGTTAAGTGAAGACCAAAGAGGTTCCGTTCAGATGCTAAAATAGGGTTGATATTCAGGAAGAATAAGATTAATAAACAAAAAATAAACATAGCCCTAGTATTTTACTAAGAAAATGAATAAAGAAGAAATAATAAAAATGAAAATCTCCCGAGTGGAGAAAGAAATTAGGGATACCCCTTACGATAAAAGTAGCGAACATCATCACGGAGTCTTAAAAGCAAAATTATCAAAGTTAAAAGACGAACTTGAGGGCCCAAGCAATAAAGGTGGTGGTGGAGGTCTCGGATATGCCATAAAACATTCAGGTGACGCTTCGATTGTTCTCGTCGGACTCCCGAGCGTCGGTAAATCAACTTTATTAAATGCGGTCACCAACGCTGAATCAAAGGTGGGAAATTATGACTTTACTACCCTCGGTGTAGTTCCGGGAATGATGGAATACAAGGGAATAAGAATACAAATTCTCGATTTACCCGGAATTATTGAAGGAGCGGCCAGGGGTAAGGGTTTTGGTAAAAAGGTTTTATCGGTGATTAGGGCATCAAACATGGTGGTGCTCATGACCGACATTCAAAGGAAAGATTGGCTTTCTAAAATCAAAAAGGAACTCGAAGAGGCCGGAATTAGATTAAATAAAAAGGCGCCTAAAGTTCATATTCACCGGATGGCAAAGGGGGCAATTCAAATTATCGATCCTTTTAATTCGCTTGATAACGAAACGATGGTGGAAATAGCACAGGAGCTGGGTTTCGAAAATGCCGTGATTCAGCTTGGGGAAAAACTAAACACGATTGATCAGTTTATTGATGCCCTCAGCAAAACGAGGACCTATATTCCCCTGGTAGAAGTGATTACTAAAATAGATATGGAGAAAAAATCTAAAGTCGAAAGTATAAAGTCTAATAACAGTGAAGTTATTTTGATGAGTGCTAATATGGGTATTGGGATTGATGAATTTAAAGAAAAAGTTTGGCAGGGCCTAGGACTGATTAGAGTTTATTTAAAGAGAGAAAGAAACGGTGAGGCGGATAAAAAAGAGCCTTTGATTATGAAAAACGGACAGTCTTTAGATGCGGTCCTAAAAAAAGTTTCAGGAGAAATGAGAGATGATGTAAGCCGGGCCTACATTTGGGGTAAAAATGCACGTTTTCCAGGCCAGGAAGTTAGTTTTTCTTTTCCGGTTTTTGATGAGATGGAAGTGTGGTTTGGGAGATAAGATCTCGAAGTTTTTGGGAACGCTCCTTAATTATCTCTTTGGAAATTTTAGTAGATTTTAAAAAAAGTTCGCGGGCTTTGGTGTTTGGTCGAGGCGAATATTTAAAGACATGAATTTTGGAAAAGCCAATTTTTTGGCAAAGATTATATGTTTCCTGAAAATCGATATCTGTTTCCTTAGGAAAACCAACGATGATGTCGGTGCCAAAAGTTAAACCCCCTCGCCCTTCGGGCACTCCCCCTTGAAGAAGGGGGACTTTTATTGATTTTAGTAATTTAAATTTTTCTAAAATAATTTTTTTGGTGTAATTTCGACCCATTAATTTGAGGATTTTGTCGGAGCCAGACTGAATGGGGATATGGAAAAAATTAGAAACGCGATTTGGGAAACGAGAAACTAGATTTATAAAATTTTGATTAATACAGTTAATTGGAATAGAGCCGAAACTAATTAAAGGAATCTTGGTTTTGGTCAATAAAGCATCAATTAAATTAGAGAAACCAGGTACGTATTGATTTAAATTAACTCCAGTAATTATTACCTCTTTATAACCATCGGCGATGGCTTTATTGACCGTAGATATGGCAGTTTCAATTGGTAATGACCAGAGATACGGACGTTTTTGAGGTACGGTACAATAAGTGCAAAAGGCAGTACAGCCGGATTGAATTTTAAGTAGATAGCGGTCAGTGTGAGAAAATTTGTCTTTTATTTGGTGGCTATAAGCAGAATCTAAAGTTTTTAAATAAGCTTCTTTTTGGAGATTATCTAATATTTGGATCTTTTTGCTTAATTTTAGATTTTTTAAAGAGGCACAGCCAGAGATAATTATTTTTGCCTTGGGGTATTTTTTTTGGAGTCGACGAATTAGGCCGAGAGATTCGGTGTTGGCTTTTTTGGTGACAGAACAAGTGTTGATAAAAATAATGTCGGGGTTGTGGCTACTTGGTAAATATTTTTTCTCAATTAGAGACTGGGCAAAGAGATTAGTTTCAGCGGCGTTGATCCGACAACCGAGATTATAGACAGCAAAAGTTTTCATTATCGGCGAGGATTCTTTGAAATAAATTCTTTAATATAATCGAGAATATCGATGGTAGTGTTCCAACCAAGCTCTTCACTGGCTTTGGTAGGGGCGGTGTCGGATTCATTCCGACCTGGATATCCATCAATATATTTAATGGGAGAACCAAAGGCTTTAGCTATTTCAATGACAGAATATTTTTTTGAATTACATAGGGCATAATTATCACCTAGGCCTTTTTCGCCAACTAAAATAATCCCCCGAGCTAGGTCTCCGACATAGGTGAAGTTTCTTTTTTGAGTGCCGGGTTTAACTACAGTCAGAGCTTCTCCTTTAAGATAGATCTGTTCAAATTTGGCAATTAGAGTGGCATATTTGCCTATTCCATTTTCTCTTGGTCCAAAGGCATTATAGAAATAGCAGATAGCGTAGGGTAAGTTGTACCAACGGCCATAATCATTAATTAAATCGACATTTGTAGCTTTGGAAAAAGAATAAGGATTTTGATGCCGACCATTTCCCTCTATTGCAAATTTAGTGCTAGAGGCCGCATAAACCAGCTTGCCAACCTTTCTTTTTTGGCAAAAATTAACGACGGCAAAAGTACCAAGAATATTAAGATCATAGACTTTTTCGACATCATCAAAAGAAGGAGCAACTCGAGCATATTCACCCAGATGATAGACAATATCTGGAGTTTCAGGTATTAATTTATCAATGTCTTTGGTGTGCCCAGTGCGATATTGAGCTCCATCAATATGGTTTTCTAATTTTCCAGTAAAATAATTGTCAAGGGAAATAACTTTATTGTTTGAATCCTTAACCAGAATTTCGATAATATGAGAGCCGATGTGACCGGCGCCACCAGTAACTAGAATAGTTTTTGACATTGAGTGATTATAACTCAGAGTAGACAGGTCTAAGAGTTTCCATTAATTTGGAATAAAAACGAAGATTGTGAATTGTGGCCAGTCTTAAGGCGGTAATTTCTTTGATACGAAAAAGATGAGCTAGATAGGACCGGGAATAGTTTTGACAAAGAAGACAATCGCAAAATTCTGAAATTGGACGCTGGTCACGATAATAAATATTTTTATCAGGAGTGTAACATTCGTAATCACTATAATTTGGATTTTTACTGACATATAGACGTTTGTGGCGGGCGTCACGGGTGGGGAGAACACAGTCGAAAATATTCCAACCTGTTTTAACGAGCGCCGTAATTTCGTGGGGTTTACCGACACCAAGGGCGTAGAGAAAATAATTTTTAGGGGTACTGTCGGCAATTATTTGAGCTGATTCGTAATCAAAGGTGCCATCTTTATTGATAGGCCAGCCACCGTAGCCAAGGCCATCAAAACCGATTTTGACTAGCTCCTGCGTACAATATTTTCGCAAATCTGAATATTTTCCGCCTTGGACGACTCCCAATAGATAGGGAGTATTCTCTTTAGTAAGTTTTTTTTGAGCGACTAATTTATCAAAAATTTGTCGACATTCCCTGGCCCATTTTAAGGTCCGCTCGACGCTAATTTTCGCCTTTTCGTAGTTGTCTTTAGGGTCGGTAAAGTCGTCGAGAACGACAACCATATCACTTTTTAATTCGAGCTGAAGTTTGATGGACATTTCAGGAGTAAAAAGAATTTTTTTACCATCCATTTTAAAAGTTACTCCAATATCAGTTACGGCTTTATTGCCACCCATAGTTTTGGCAAGAGACATAACCTGAAAGCCACCGGAATCAGAGATGACTCCCCCACTCCAGTTCATAAAGTTGCCAACACCTTTGAAATTTTTTATTACTTCATAACCGGGATCTTGATATAGGTGAAATGTATTGACTAAAACACCTAAAGTATGGGTATTTTTTATATCTTCAGAATCGAGAGTTTTTAAGACAGCCCGAGTAGCATCGGGGAAAAATATTGGTAAGGGAATTTTTTTACCAGTGAGAGTTTTGAAAAATTGAGGACGATTCAATGTCATTTTTTAATAGTTTTTAAATATGTACTAATTCTTTTATTAATGTAACCTCTACCAAATCCGGTTTTTAATTGTAGTTCTCTTTTTCTAGCGTCGGTTTTATTTAAACAACTTTCAAAATAAATTAATTTTAATTGGTCAAATTTTTTAGTGGTATTTACTTCTTTATTTAAGTGTCTTTGATATCTTTTTTTAATATCTTTGGTGTAACCAATATAAAATTTATTCTTAATTTGTAATCTATTTGAACATAACAACACGTAAGTGTAGTAAAACATTCATTTAGTATAAGTCAGCCTAAAGTGCTTTGCACATTATGGCTGACCCGCCAAAATGCGTAGCTTTTGGTGGGTCGGGGATACAGGATTCGAACCTGCAACCTCATGGTCCCAAACCATGCACGCTAGCCAATTGCGCCAATCCCCGCCTTACGCTAAAGCTACGGCGGGTAAACCCGAGATAGCTGAAGCTAGGTGCCGCTGGCGGGAATCGAACCCACATGGTTTTTGAGGCCACAAGATTTTAAGTCTTGCGTGTATACCAGTTCCACCACAGCGGCATTTATGAGCTGGGGACAGTACTCAGCTCGAACCTCATCCCATTGTGGCTGTTCGAAAACTTGTTCTGTCTCATAACTCCTGATCTTATTTTAAAACTTAATTTGTTAAAAAACCATCTTGGGATTCCAAGCTTCAAATTCTATGAAAAGTGGTACCATGATCAGCCACAGAGACCGAGTTAAAAATCGCCTTTTGTAATTGGTGTGCACATACCAACTACAAGTTTGTGCTCACCACCTTTGAAACGTGCCAGATCTACCAGTAATTGTTCGAGTTGATTTACTCGACCATCTCTAATTCCAGTAAGACTATCATCATCGGTTCCAAATTGAACTAGAGTTTCAGTTCTAATCTCAGCTTCGGTACGTTTTACTTTTTCCTTAGACCAATGTTTGCAGCCAGCACAAGGTTCTTCGACAAAACTTTCAACATTGTCACGCATATCGGTACCAACCCCAACCATTACTGTGGCCTGGGTCTTTCCAGTATCGCAATATAAAAGATGTGGGACAAAAATCTCATTATTAGCCATATATTTTGTTGTTTGATACAGATTATATCACTTAATGTAATTTCCTAGTAACTTTCTAGTTATTTCTGTCACATCTAGAGCGGGTAACGGGACTCGAACCCGTGACTCGTCCTTGGCAAGGACGCATAGTAACCACTATACTATACCCGCTAATTTGTTAATTTATGGATTTATACAATTCTAATCCACTCGTGTATTTTAACGTTAAACTCAGTGTTTGAAAAGTAGAGGCTGCATTCCATATTTTGATTTGTTTTTTGTCAATCGGCTACGACTTTTTAATATCTGTACTTTTATAAATTGTGATCGAGGAATATTTAGTTTTTCTGACCAAAATTTAATAACAGTTTCTTGATCAATATCTTCATAAATAAATAATCCAATTCTCAAATTACTATCTAAAATGCCTAAGCATTGGCGATAAAAATTAGCTACTATCAATAACAACTCAGGATCAGTGTTAATTACACCAACTCTTCCGTTGTCTGTTTTATCCCCTTCTCCTCAATAGATTCCTAGTCCAAGTAAAAATAACGGATTATTAATATGTCGCTTGAATTCTAACTACGCCTCTTTAATATAAAGCATTCTCCTTTTTTGTTGAATGTTGAGTCTAGCAAGATTGGCTGCGGTCAAATTTTTCTTAGCCGTTTTTAATCTAGAACAATTAATATCAGATTTAATTTTAATTGACCATGATTTCTTAGAAAACCAATTGCTTAAAGTACTTTTTAAGTAATACTTGTTTTGGAACTGATTTTGGCATAACTTTTTCCACTTTTTTTCAGTATTTCTGCTTGTTCGTATTTATCAGTAGTAATCAATATATATACTATATTAGGATATTATTGATAGTACAAGCATTAAATTAGGTGTGCTGAGGACGGGACTCAGTTGGGACCTATTCACTTACTTCTATGGTGCCACACCTGAGGCTAAGTTGCTGACTGAACAGTTAGAGCTTTTAAAGAATCATCTTAATATAATGTAATATTTCAAAAATCAACCTAATAATATATAATATATGCAAACATGATAGAAAGAAAACAATTTGAAGCCTTTAATGTGATGGAAATAACATTTAATTCCCCGAAAGAACGTATCGATTTTTTTTCATTGCCATTGTATATGCAATATGACATGGACCGAAGAACCAATAACTTTGACCCTGATACTTCAAAGGTCGGTTTCATTGTTACAACCGAGCCAGAGGATATTGTTTTTGATGGTGTTCTTTCAAAAAAGGGTAACGTACTCGCCATTTATATTCCATATGCAAATATTTCTTCCGAGGTTTTAGATAATCCAAGGGTAACTAGTTTTGAGGTGTGTGACAGTGAAATAATAAAAATTCTTCAATCAACCACGTCGGAAGTGGTTGAACTTGTAAACCCATGTTCAGGTCCTGTTGGTGATGAATGGGACAGTCCTTCATATAATGACTTCTGGGGTAATGTAGAACAAAATTTTAATAGAAGAATCGAAACACTTCAAAGATTGGGAAAGAAAGTCAGAATTATATAAATTTTATTAAACTCTGTGCCGAAGGTTGGACTCGAACCAACATCCCAGGTTTTTCAGACCAGTGCCGTGACCATCTTGGCTACTTCGGCAAAGAAGTATGCTTATTTTAGCAAAAAAAAGGTTAAATGTATGGTGCCGTCGAGAGGAGTCGAACCTCCATGGCTTGCGCCACACGCTTCTGAGACGTGCTTGTCTACCAGTTTCAACACGACGGCAGACTGCTATATTTTACCCTAAAAGTACTATTTAAAATCATTTTTGATAAAATAATATACAAACGCGGGTATAGTTTAGTGGTAGAACGAAAGATTTCCAATCTCTCGGCGAGGGTCCGATTCCCTCTACCCGCTCATAAGAATGTCAAAAATAGTTTATTCTTTTTTATCGTTGGAATTTTTGATGATACGGAAGCTCTGATTATGAATATTTTTACTTTTGTCGGCAACATAAACAGGTTTACGGGTCATTGTTGTTAGATCCCAAGCTTCTCCCTGGAATATTATTCCCGAGAACTCGTCTTTATATCCAATTGTAGCGGTCATTTCTACTCCAAAATAGCCGAAAGACAATCTGGTAACTAAAGTATCCAAAAATCCACCCCTAAATGATTCCGGTTTAGAAATAATTAATGATGTTCTTGATTGTTTGTTTTCTTCGATCATATGCGGGATTATACAATATGTGTTTGGGAATTAAAATATTGTGTACGGGCTGTATATATATGCGACTCTGGGTATCTTTTTAATAATAAGTAATCTATTGGAGTCATAAAGTTTAATAATTGATGAGGTCTTTCTGTATGTGATTATTGATATAATTACTAAGCTTGAAATGGCTGTTTAGCTCAGTTGGTAGAGCGCATCGTTTACATCGATGATGTCGGGGGTTCGAGCCCCTCAACAGCCACCCTTCGCTAAAGTTACGGGCTGGCAAGCCACTTTTGCGATATAATACTGAGTTCTTTAAAAATTTGCCGACGTGGTGAAATTGGTATACACGTACGCTTGAGGTGCGTATGCCGCAAGGTGTGGAGGTTCAAGTCCTCTCGTCGGCACTAGAAAGACGGACAATGCCCCGTCGTCCCTAGGGGACTAGGGCCAAGTATTGTAAAATACAGAAACAATGCCCCGTCGTCTAATGGTAGGACAGCAGCCTTTGGAGCTGTTTACTGTGGTTCGAATCCATGCGGGGCAACAAAATTTATTTAAAACGTATATTTGTGATATTTTCCTCTGTCTGGGCGGCCGCGGCAAATCCAAATTTCTTTATCTTTGGGAGAAAAAACGAGAGAAGCGATGGTTTCGTCACGGCAAATTGATTCGCAATTATCACTAGTATCTGAAAGTAAAGAAAAAATATTATTTAAATTATGTTTTTTATTATTTAATAATTTATCTGCTTTTTGATATCTAATTTTGGAACTTTTGGAACGGAATGTTTCGATATTCTTTAATTCAGGTGAGAGAAAATGGTTGGTATGAACAAAGGTATTTTGCTTGATATTGTTAATAGATATTTTTGAAGCGGCCATCTCGATATTTACTATTTTTTCTTTTTGAACGAGAACATGATTAAAACCCGAGGCGAGGGGTAGTGATTTAATTAAATTAATAGCCTCGTCAATATTTTCACAATCTAAAACAGCCCTAGCCACAAAATTTTTAGGGACTCCAAGACCACTTTCCGAATTTAGTTCATTAATGCATTGAATTAAACCGTGATTATTAGTCATGGCTACATCGCCTGGGAGAAGGGTGTTGTTGGCTAGGCCTAAAATAGTTGTTTTTCCTACGGTCGCTTTTAATACATACAAATCGTCGATGCCTTCTAGAATCCAATCTTCATTGTGCCCGACTAGGACAGAATTATTATTTCGAGAAACAACAGTAGTGCAATGATCATTTTCACTAGAATTGATAAATAAATTATAAATCTCGCGGCAGTTATGGAAAAATAAATCGTTAATAGAAACTCCGGAGCCCTCGGACATAGTTTCTATTTCTTCGATAATCTCTGGTAAATATTTTTTAGTAATTTGATAATAAGCGTCAACATTTTTTAAATACTCATTATAATTGGGGATATTTTCTTTTCGAGATCTAATTCTATCTTGAATTTCTTTTTGGAAACGGTGGCCGATGGCATAGCCTAAATCGCGATGATTACCTTTTACCTCTAAGATGGGAAAAACATTTTCCATAAGACTCAGTTTACTTTAACAGTCGGGGTGGCGGAAATAGTAGCAGAAGGAGTAATAATGGTTTGAGTGGGTAGAGTCAAAGGACTATTTTCCATTCTTTTTAAAACATCCCAGTCGATACTTTGAGAATAAATCCAGCCGGCATAACTGAGAAGAATAAAAAATGAGAGTAAGAGAAAATAACCGAAAGGGGTAATCTTATTTTCTATCATATTTTTATTAATTTCTGGAAATAGTATAAAGGATTGGATATTTTAAGAAAATAGCTGGGGATTCTTCGAGTAATATTTTTTGAAATTCCAGATAAATTTTTTTGCGTTCTTGTTGGTCAAAAGTTTGTCTCCCCTCCTCGAGTAATTTATCTATTGGCGGATGATTTATTTTGGTAATATTGGTTTTAGTTTGAGTCGAGTGCCAAAATAAATACTGATCAGGATCATTTAAAATACTGCCATAGGCTAGGATAATATCATAATTTTGAATGTCAATTTGGTTGCTGATTTGAGCGTTCACTTTAATTCCGAGAATCTCTTCCCAGCTTTTTTTAATACTGTCAGCCAGGTCAATTAATCGTCGGTCGTTATAAGAAAGATTTATTGATTCAATCTCGTTGCCCTTGATAAGTTCTTTAGCTCGAGTCTCATTAAAAGCATATTCTTTAACTTCGGGATTATAAGCCCAAGATGTGGGTGAAATTGGTGAAAGAGCTCTTTCATTTAAATCTTTTGTTTTTGGAGTAGCATAGGCTAGAGCCTGCCTAAACTGTTTGCTGTTAAACTTTTCGGTATTAATAAAAAGAGCGAGATATCTTTCGTCAGTTTTGATATTTTTGGTAATTTTCAGCTTAGGCCAATTATTTAAGTCTTCGGGTACCGAGCTAATTTCAATTTGATCGACCTCTCCAATTTTGAAGGCATTTTGCAGATCAGTTTCATTTTGGTAAAAACGGTAAAGGAGATTACTGTTTTCTGATTTGAGAAATAAATTTTTTAAATAGCCGTCTTGATACTGGAAACTGTCTACTTTATATTTTCCCAGGCCATCAAAATTTTTCCTGATTAGAGGCTCACTGAGAGTGGAAAAAATAGGAGCGAAGGGCTTTTCGGTTTGAATAATCAGATGATTTGAATCTGGGAAAGAGATATTTAGACCAGCGATTTTGTAATTAAAATCAGAAGATTTGAGTGATTGTTTACTGTGCCATTTGAAATCAGGATTTAATTCAAAAAAATATTGGGTTTGATCATCTTGGATGTCGAGACTTTTTACTAGAGGTGAGATGTCAAATTTATTGCTGCCAGTATTTATGGTTAGTCCGTAAGATATTTTTTGGCTAATTTCTGGTGGTAAATTGTTACTAGTAAAGAGCCCTTCAATGCCTATTTTTTGAGTCGGGTGATTAACTTTTTTATAGAGACTAATTATATTTTGGCGAAAAATAATTAATGAACTGCCAATCAGAAGACTAATGAGAAAATATAGCCAATTTCTCTTGAAATAGACAAATAATAATTCGAGCTTAAAGCGTAATTTCGTGAGCATTTAAATCAAAGATTGGATGATTGAAGAGATTAAGAATAAGAGAATGGTGAATAGGGTTAAGTTAAAAAGAATTTTTTCCCAGCCACGACGTTGAGAAACAGTTTCGGAAAGAATATTGTTGTTTTCATTACTCCCTTTTGATTGCATAAAGATTAGTCCGGATAAAATTAGACAAAGAATTATTTGAATAATGGTCAGAGCGCTGTTCATAATTTTTTAAAAATATAAAGCAGAGTACTAATAATTATTGAAGTAAAAAGATAAGCGAGAAAGCCGCTTAGAGGATAACTAAAAAGTTGGAGAGAGTTTACTTTAAAATCTGAGATCAGAAAAACAGCTAAATAAAGACCGAGAGTATTAATTACAATTCGAATTAAACCTAAAGTGAAAAAAGTAACCGGTAATAATAATATTTTTAGAATCGGTTTGAGAATTAATTCAAAAATGGCCAGAATTAGAGCGACTTTAATAATGGTTTCGATTCCGAGTGAGAAGCTTAAATTTGCCCAAATTTCATTTTCAATAACTAGAGCGAAAGCTAAAAATAAAGTGTATTTAAGTATTTTTTTCATGAGTCAGATTGGTAATTATTATACCGCTTATCGATAAAATTATAAGGCTTAAAACGATAAATATGCCTAGATTTATAAAATGAGGAGGGTAATTCAAACTTTGAGTTTGAGTTTGACCTTCTAAGCTTGTCAAAGTAAAAGTTATTTTTTGATTTTTGGTGGAAAGTGATTTTAAGAATGAAATTTTGGGAAGTTCGATTTCTAAAGAAGAATAAGGCAAGATTTTATCAATTTCTTTAAGGAAAGAAATTTTATCGGAAGAAATAGAGATATTTTTTTGGGAATTAGGTGACCGATTTTGGAGGATGAGCTTGTTTTTTTTAAGGTAGAGTGAGGGAAATGTTTGTTCGTATTTTAAATCCTCTTTGGCAAAATCAATATAAACTGATTTGGTGTTTTGGTCTTTTTGGTAGGATCCAGCCGGGAGGGGGTATTCACTATTAAGACCATGGGTGACAAAGGTAATGTGATTTAAATCTAAATTATTAAAATAATCGATACCACTAGTAGTTTTACCCCAAGTAGGGTCGATGGCTTTCCATAATTTTGAGTTTGAATCGTAGTACTCGGGCCAAGCATGAAGAATGTCGTTATTTAAACTAAGCGGTTTTATTTTTTGATCAGTTGAATAGGCAAAACCTTGAATTTCCCTCGCTGGAATTCCACTGGCCCGAGCCAGAGTGATAAAGAGGTCAGTAAATTCAGTACAGAGGGCACTTTGGGGGTTGTTTAAAGCCTCAATCGCTCCAAGACGGCTGGCGTTACCTACGCGACTAAAATCGTAGTTAAGAGTGGAAATAACATAGTCATAAATTGAGCGTGGAGTCTTTACTTTGTCTAAAAGAGTTTGAATTTGAGGATTGTCAGTTGGCCAAAATTTTTGGGGAAGAAGGTAATTTTCTAGGTTCTTGGTCGCTTGGGGCAAATTAATTCCAGTTTTAACCTGACCTACGGCGACAATGTCCATCTCCTCGCCGGGATTAATTTCATACTGGGCTAGCCAGTTGCCATCCTCATCAATATTGATGCTTTTAGGTGGAGGTGAAATAGACTGATAATAAACTGATTGGGAATAAGTATCGGGAATAAGAGCGATTTCAGAAGAAACTTTGGCTGAATTAGGATTTTTTAAATGGTAATTTAAAGTAAAATCGAAAAGCTGATAATTGCCAAAGATAATTAATATTTTTGAACCAGAATTATTGTTGAAAGTGGTGATATTTTGAGTTAAACCATCTTCAAATTTGACATTGACGGAGGCAAAAGAGAGACTCCCGAACTGGGAGGGAGTTTTTAGGCTAATTTCACTACTTGTCGGGACATCTTCAACCGTCTCCGGAAGAATTACTTCCCAGGTTTTACCCTTATTTTTAGCTAAATTGGCAATACGATAAATTAGTTTAAAGCTGGTACTTTGATTTTTGCCAACTTTCGCCTCATTAAATTTTAGTTTGATGGTACTAAGATCATTTTGTTGAGAAAAATCACTTAGAATATTTCCCTGCTCGTCACTAGCACTCAGATCACTGAGAGGTAGACCCTGAATTTGAATTTGGTATTCGGTGGGATAAATTTGAGAAAAATTATTGGTTAAAGTTATTTGGTGAGTGACAGTAGCCTGACCTGAAAGAGAAAAGAGATATTCTATTTTTTCGGTAACTGTGAATTCCGGAGTGGCTTGACAAACGGGTGTTAAAAGAAAGGAAAAAATAGAGAATAGAAATATAATGGCAAAAAACATAATTTAATCTTATCATTAATTTAATAATTGACTTCGGGTATTATTCGTGTATGATGGAATTATGCCAGCCATAATTTACAAAAGACAAAAGGAAATTTTGGATTTGATTGGAAAATCAATTGATAAGTACGGCTATGCGCCCACCTTGACTGAAATAGCCCAGTCTATGGGCTTATCATCACTAGCTACGGTTCATGAACATCTTTCAACTCTGGAAAAAAAAGGTTTAATTAGACGCTATCGGGGAGCAGTCAGGGGAATAGAGCTGCTTAAAAAGGAAGAAGATAAAAACTTAATAAACAACATTGAAGTGCCAGTCTTGGGTTTAATCGCCTGTGGGGAACCCCTTGAGCCTTATCCTGATCCAAATGCGACTTTAATGGTCTCGTCAACTTTAATTAAAGCTGGAGATAAATCTTTTGTTTTGCAGGCCAAAGGAGATTCGATGATAGATGATGGTATTTTGAGCGGTGACTATGTGGTGGTAAAAGAACAAAAAATAGCCAATAACGGTGATATTGTGGTGGCGGTATTAAAAAATGGTTTTGCGACTTTAAAAAGATATTATCAAGAAGCGACTCGAGTTCGTTTACAACCGGCGAATTCGACAATGAGCCCGATGTATGTAACTGATGTTGAGATTCGGGGAAAAGTAGTGGCGGTAATTAGACAATTTAATAACTAAATATGCTTTATATAGTCGCAACACCAATTGGCAATATGAAGGATATTACATTGAGAGCTATCGATACGTTTGAAAGTATCGATATTCTTTTATGTGAAGACACTAGAAAAACGGGAATTTTATTAACAAATTTAAAAATAAAAAATAAGCCTAAATTAGTTTCTTTTTATGATGAAGTTGAAAGACAAAAAATTCCCCAAGTTATTAAGATGTTAAAAGAGGGTTTGGAAGTGGCCATGGTGACGGATGCTGGGACTCCACTCCTATCTGATCCTGGTTGGCTTCTGGTTCAAAAATGTCAGGAACTAGGACTTAAATATACCTCTATTCCTGGTCCTAGCGCTCTAATAAATGCCTTGGTTTTGGCAGGATTACCAATGGGTCGATTTTCTTATTTGGGATTTTTACCAAAGAAAGAAAGAGAGAGAAAAAAAATATTAGAACAATATAAGTTAGTTGAAGATGCTAAAGTAGTTTACGAGTCCCCTCTTAGAACTGAAAAATTAGTTAATGAAATAAAAAATGTTTATGGAAATAAAGTGGAAATAAGAATAATCCGCGAGATGACGAAAAAATTTGAAGAAGTAAAAAATGATTGGGATGGAGATGTCAGGGGCGAAGTGGTGATAGTCTTTTATTCTCCGCCCAGGCGATGATTTCCCGAGTACGGTCGATGGCATCGGGGGAGACAGAAATTGAGCTAATCCCCCATTTTACTAATTTTTCAACTAAATCAGGATGATTGCTCGGGGCTTGTCCACAAATTCCGACCATAATACCACGTTTTTTGGCTTTTATCACCAGTCGTTTTAGGGACCAGAGAACTGAGGGGTCAAGTTCATTGAAGTCTTTGGCGACTTCAGAATTATCTCGGTCAAGACCTAAAATCAGCATTGTCAGATCATTGCTACCGATCGAAATACCATCGATACCAACATCGATAAATTTGTCTAAGAGGATGACATTGCTGGGAATTTCAGCCATCATAAATAATTTAAAAGAGGGGCTGCGCAAAAGACCATTATCGGTAATTATTTTTTTAACCTTAACTAATTCTTCAGGAGTGCGGCAAAAGGGAATCATGAGCCATAAATTTTTTAAATTATATTTGTTTCTAACAATTTTGATGGCTTCAAGCTCCATTTCGAAAACATCTGGTGAGTTGATATAGCGGGTAGCTCCACGAAAACCGAGAAGTGGATTAGGTTCCTCAGGTTCGTATATTTTCCCCCATTTAAGATAACGGTATTCATTGGTTTTAAAATCTGTGGCCCGGTAGATAACCGGTCGTGGATTAAAGTTTTTGCAAAATGAAAGCAGACCGGAGGCTAATTTTTGAATATATTCTTTTTGCCTATTTTCCTGGATCATGCGTTTTGGATGAATACCAATGTTAGCAATCATAAATTCAGCTCGGAGAAGACCAATCCCATCTACATTTCTTTTGCTAATCTCAGGGGCTAGTTCTGGTTCACCTAAATTGACATAAAGCTTAGTAGCGGTTTTTTGAGTTGACTGACTTTTTTTCTCAACTTTGGTCGTATTTTGAGATTCGTCGCCGGCGTAAATTTTACCTGTTGTTCCATCAACTGTAATAATGTCACCTTCCTTGATTAATTTAGAACCATTTTCAGTGCCGACGACACAGGGAACGCCGAGTTCTCGACTAACTATAGCGGCGTGTGAGGTTTGACCTCCCCTATCGGTAACGATAGCATTGACTTTTTTCATGGCGGGAACAAAGTCGGGGGTGGTCATTTGTGTAACAAGTACCTGTCCTTTTTGGACGCGATTTAATTCTTTGGGAGAATTTATGATGATGGCGACGCCCGTTCCAGAGCCAGGACTGGCCGCGTCTCCAGTTAAAATTGGCTTGAGGTCAATATCAATTTTATTTTGAGATTCCAGATTTTTTTGACTAATATTTACCGTAGTAATGGGTCTCGTCTGAACAAAATAAAGTTTGTTTTTTTCGATGGCGAATTCGATATCCTGGGCCTTGCCGTAGTGGTTATGGAGTTTTTGGGCTAATTTAGCTATTTTTATGGTCATGCTATGGTCAATTTTTGGACGATTTTGTTTATATTTTGGAACCGGAATTTCTTTGTTGGTGTCCTCAAAACGGGTTAGTTGAATTTTTTGAGGAACGTGGTTTTCAAATTTAATTTCCCAATTTGATTTATCAACAAGATACTGATCAGGGGTGACGATACCTTGGACAATATATTCTCCGAGGCCCCAAATAGTTTCGATAACGATTTCTTTTTTGTTATTGGTGACTGGATTTAGAGTAAAAGCGATGCCGGAAACTTCGCTCTGAACCATTTTTTGAACCGGAACAGCGACACCAATTTTGAAATTATCGTAATGATTTTTAATTTGATAAAAGAGAGAGCGGGAGGTAAAAAGACTAGACCAGCAAGCCCGAACCTTAATGGCGACGTTGCTTTCTCCCAGAACGTTAAGAAAAGTGTCTCCTTGGCCCGCAAAAGAGGCATCAGCACTATCCTCGGCGGTGGCAGAAGTACGAACCGCGACAGGAACATTTTTTAGACCGGCAAAACTGCAAAGTTTTTTATAGGCAGTCATGATTTCAGTGGCAATTTCGGGGGGGAGAGGCGACTGCTTGATCAATTTCCTAATTTTTGAAGAGATTAAATTAAGTTGTGAGGGATCATCAACATCGATGACATCGAGCAGAGCTTTTATTTTTGGTTTCAATTTATTGGCTTCAATAAATTTAAAATAAGCCCGAGCGGTAACACAAAAGCCATTGGGAACAGGGATACCTAAATTGTACATTTCACCTAAATTCGCGCCTTTTCCTCCAACTAAATTTACATCTTCAAAACGAATATCTTTAAACCAGAGAAGATTTTGATTATTAGTAGCCACGGTTGGGTAAATTTCTAACGGTTTCGGTTTCATTTTTACGCTCAGTATCGTCCTCAAGGCGGTAGGTAGTGCCAGTTTCTGGGGTTGAAGCTTCGAAAAATCGACAGTCGCTAATAGCTTCAAGGCGGTGAATGGTACCAGGGGTAATGGTGTAGCCTTGATTTTTAATCATTTTTTCGGTTGTTAGAGTTGATTGATCTTGGCCCCAAATAATATTGGCCTGTCCCGAGAAAAGGCAAAGAGTCTCGAGTTTTTGATCGTGGTATTGGAGAGATAAGCGTTTGCCAGCCTTTACTTCTAAAATTTTGGCAGTGTAAGGAAGATTGGGAGTGCTCAAGATTATTTCCTGACCCCAGGGCTTGTCAATGATTTGGGCAGTCATATAAAAAATAATAGCAGAAATTAGGGCCCGGAGTCGATAAGAGAAAGGATTATTCTTTCCAAACAGTTTTCTTTCGAGTCTAGTAGTTTGCCAGTTTTTGAACGATAATCGAGTTTAATTAAATTTAAATAGGTTTCTTTTAATGAGGTGGTGGAAAATTTTGAATAAGTGGTTAGTTGACGTCGAAGATGATTTTTAAACCAAAATAGGATTAACTCAAAGGGTAAAATAGAGACTAAATTTTGATATTTTTTAACAAATTCGTTTTTATTTTGAGGTCGAATTGAATCGAGAGTACTAAATAATACTTCCGGTAAGACAAAAATTTTGATCGTTGATTTGGGAAATAATTTAAGTTTAACCGTCTCAATTTTTTTATCCTGCCAAAATAAATAATCTAAATTGGGACGAGAATTGATTAATTTGGAGACAGCCTCAAGTTGGGGTTTTAAGAGAGAAAAGAGATTTTCGATTATAACCACTTTTGTTTCTGAAAAAAGAGACGGGGTATTAATAAAACGATTTAGAGAGTCAATTTCTAGATTTTTGCTATTTTGGTGGAACTTTTCGTGTAGTTTATAATTATTCAAAAGTTCGGAAAATTCATTATAGCTTTGAGAGGTGTGGTTTCCATGAAAAATATAAATCACAATGAAAGTATATCAAGCAAATTGGTATATAATAAAAATCTGAAAATAAATGAAAATTAAAATAATTACCATAAATTGTTTCGATTCTCCCTTGTCGCCCAAGAGAACAGATAGAATTAATCATCTTGTATCGGAAATAATTAAATTAGACGCCGATATAATTTGTTTTCAAGAGCTAATTTTTTTAAAAAGGGTTAAAAGGATTTCAAAAAGTTTTGAAAGATTAGGCTATTATTCTTTTTTTAATCCAGGAGGAAAAATAAATAGAGGTGGTCTTTTATTTGT
>Ga0116171_10001940_pt1 | contig 20151 bp, 20 predicted proteins | sample AD_JPNHW2_MetaG_FD_89798 | JGI IMG/M metagenome (GOLD analysis project Ga0116171, IMG submission 89798) | Active sludge microbial communities of municipal wastewater-treating anaerobic digesters from Japan - AD_JPNHW2_MetaG | ecosystem: Engineered > Bioreactor > Anaerobic > Digestate | place... | reverse complement strand
TGAAGGAAGTCCGTACAGATCATGATGTATATAAGGCGAAAGCGATTCTCATCACCACCGGAGCCTCTCCCCGCAAGCTTGGACTGCCGGGGGAAGACGAATATCATGGCAGGGGTGTCTCCTATTGTGCCACTTGCGACGGACCATTCTATCCTGATAAACTGCTTGCAGTCGTCGGAGGTGGGAACTCAGCTCTTCAGGAATCCCTTTTCCTTGCACGCTATGCAAGGGAACTGACGATCATTCACAGACGTGACAAGTTCACTGCAGAACCTTTACTGATAGAAAAAGCGAAAGCAAATCCCAAAATCAAGATACAGATGAATAAACAAGTGACTGGTTTGGATTTTTCCAATGCGGAAGAAAGAAAGCTTATCCTGGAAGACGTGAACACATCGGAAAAATCGGAATTGAGGGTGGACGGGCTCTTTATCTTTATCGGTGAAAAACCGAATACAGCCTTGTTCAAGGATATCCTGGATCTCAAGGGTGAGTTTCTGGTCACCGATGCTCATCACAGGACAAACGTGGAAGGTGTTTATGCCGCCGGTGATGTCGAGGTGAAAGAAGTCAGGCAGGTGGCTACCGCTGTCGGTGATGGCTGTGAAGCGGCGCACTGGATCAATGAATACGTGGAAAACTGGACGGAATAATGCCTGAACTGCCTGAAGTTGAAACCGTCGTAAGGGGATTAAGGGATTGCATCCTGAATCGTGAGATCGAGAAGATAGAATCCCATTATCCAACAACTGTGACGAATCACACGAAGATAAAATCTCTTCCTTCCTTAGGCAGGATACTCTCGATCGACCGCAGAGGGAAATACATCGTCATCAATACTGATGCAGGTTTTGTCATACTCGTGCACCTGCGCATGACGGGTAAGCTGGTCTTCGACGGCTTGTGCAGCATCACGGGGACACATGTGCGTGCCACTTTCCATCTGAAAGGGAATAACAAGCTTTGCTTTGATGATACCAGGACCTTTGGCAAGATCAAGATATTCAGGCAGGGAGATTCCATACCGGATATCGAGAAATTAGGTGTTGAACCGTTGTCATATCTTTTGACATCGGAATATTTAAAGGAAAAATGGGGAAATCGGAATGCCCCTGTAAAGAGCCTGATGCTCCAGCAGGAGGTCATTGCCGGACTGGGCAATATCTATGCCTGTGAGATATTATACCGAAGCGGAGTGAGTCCTCTCACTCCCGGGAAGAAACTTTCACAGAAGGTATTAGATAAAATAGTCGTGCAAACACGTGAAGTGATGCAGGAAGCAATCAGCATGAATGGGACAAGCGTTTCAGATTTTCGCCGTGTGGACGAGAAAACGGGTGAATTTCAGAACTTCCTGCGGGTCTATCAGAAGAAGGAATGCCCCAAGGGGCATACTCTAAGGATTGTCAGGATAGCGGGCAGGTCAACATACTTTTGTCCTGTTTGCCAAAGGTAGGAAACAAGTTATCATATCAAATAAAGAATAATGGAGTGAAAATGAAACCTGTAGAATTAAAGAAAGGTATCTATTGGGTTGGCGGAATTGACTGGGATTTACGTGAATTTCATGGCTATGTGACCCAGCGCGGTTCCACATATAATGCCTATCTCATCATCGATGAGAAGATCACTCTCATCGATACGGTGAAGTATTATCTCTTTGATGAGATGCTGAACAGGATCAAGGCAATTGTGGATCCTTCCAAAATTGATTACATAATATCCAACCACGTGGAAATGGACCACTCAGGTTCATTGCCCATGATCATGGAGTATTGTCCCAACGCAAAGGTCTTCACATCACCCAACGGTGAGAAAGGTTTGCGTGCACATTACAGGAAGGATTGGGATATGCAGGTTGTCCAGACCGGGGACAAGATCAGCCTCGGGAAGAGAACCATCCAGTTTCTCCTGGCACCCATGGTGCACTGGCCTGACAACATGCTTTCTTATTGTGTGGAAGAGAAGATACTGTTCTCCAATGATGCTTTTGGACAGCACATTGCCTCTACTCAGAGATTTGACGACGAATTTCCCATCAACATTGCCATCGAAGAAGCAAAGAAATACTATGCCAATATTGTAATGCCCTACGGGAAACAGGTGCAGAAGGTATTGGAAGCTGCTGCTCCCCTTGATATCGAGATCATAGCCACGAGCCATGGATTGATGTGGCGTTCCCATATTCCTGAGATCATTGAACAGTATGTACATTGGTCCAAGAACGATGCCAATGACAAGCTGGCACTCATCATTTATGATACCATGTGGAAATCAACAGCCAAGATGGCATATGCCATACAGGATGCCTTCGAAAGCCAGGGAATCACCACCATCATGTACAATCTCCAGAAGAATCATATCTCCGACATCATGTCTATGGCACTGACAGCCAAATATATCTGTGTCGGAAGTCCAACGTTGAACAGTTCCATCCTTCCCACAGTGGCAGCATTCCTCGCCTACATGGTGGGACTGGCTCCCAAGGGAAGAGTCGGTTTGGCTTTCGGTTCCTATGGATGGAGTGGTCAGAGTGTGGATATTGTACAGGAAAGTCTGTCAAAATGCGGATTTGAACTGATGGATCAAATCAAATATAAATACATACCTTCTGAAGATGAACTGAAAGAGATCACCCAGAAGGTCCAGGATAATATCAAGAGAATCAAGGAGGAAAAATGATCTCGAAGAAAATACAGAATGCATTGAATGAGCAGATTAATCGGGAAACATATTCCGAATATCTATATCTTTCAATGGAAGCTTGGTTCACATCACAAAACCTCGATGGCTTTGCGCATTGGATGAATATTCAGCAGATGGAAGAGAAATTCCATTCCATGAAATTCTTTCACTACATTCTCAGTCGCGGTGGCACTGTTGAACTGAAAGCACTGGCAGCCCCACAGGTGAAGTTTGATTCACCTCTCCAGATATTCACTTTGGCATACGAGCATGAGCAATATATCACAAAATCGATCAATGACCTGATGGCGCTTGCCATCAAGGAAAATGACCAGGCAACTCAGAGCATGCTGCAATGGTATGTGGATGAACAAGTGGAAGAAGAGCAGAATACGGATAAGATGAGAGTGACCCTCAAGAGTCTCGGGAAAGAGTATTCAGGTCTCATGATGCTGGATAGGGAAGCGATGACAAGGGTCTTTACCCCGCCAACAACAACACCATAATGAAACTGCAATAAAAAGAGGCTGTCGAAAGACAGCCTCTTTCTTTTATCAAATTATTTGACGAAGTTGAATCACAAATTATACTGCCACCAGTAAAAAAATAAAAAAAAAGGAAAAATCATGGATTTCAGCAAATTATTCACACACCATACCCTTACCATGAAGACCTCCCTGATTCGTGAACTGGTGGCATCCACGAAGGGCATTCCGGGACTGATCTCATTTGCGGGAGGCTTCCCCTCTCCAAAGACTTTCCCCAAGGATGACCTTGCAGAAATTTACCGCAAAGTCGTTGCCGAAGAAGGGAATGATGTTCTTCAATACGGACCCAGTGAAGGCGATGCCCTTCTCAAGAAGGCAATCAGGGAAACCGAAGGTTACCCGAATCTCTCCGATGATGAGATGCTCATCACTGTTGGTTCTACGAATGCGATTTACTATTTTTCAAAATGCTTTCTCGAAGAAGGCGATGTAGTCCTTCACGAAGCACCGAGTTTTCTCGGTTCACTTGTGAGCTTCGATGCCTTCGGAGTGGAACTCGTTGGTCTTGATGTCGATGATGACGGTATCGACATGAATATGCTCGAAGAGACAATTTTCAGGCTGAAAGCTGAAAACAAGCGTATCAAGTTTCTCTATACCATCCCGGATTTCCAGAATCCGTCCGGCGTGACCATGAGTCTTGAAAAAAGAATGAAACTGCTGGAAATCGCAGAAAGACATGTGATCCCAATCCTGGAAGATAATCCCTATAATGAAATGAGATACCGGGGTACACGGATTCCCACGATTCACAGGCTGGCACAGGATAGTGAAACACAAAAGCATTTAGTCACTCATGTAAAATCCTTCTCGAAGATTCTTGGTCCTGGACTTCGCTGCGCCTACGTCCTCGGACAGGATGAGATCATTACCCAGATGTGCAATTGGCAGCAGAAGGTAACGCTAAGTCCGGATGGAGTGACTTCCAGAGTCATTGCTCACTATCTTCTTTCCGGTAAATTAAAGGCGCATCTGGAATCCATCGCCGAGTTTTATCGTCCCTATCTTAAAACCATGCTGGATGCGCTTGAAAAGCATATGCCGGAAGGAGTTAAATGGACTAAACCGGACGGTGGTATCTTCATATGGCTGACCTTACCCGGTATGATCAATGCAGACCATCTTTTCAATAAAGCTGCGTTGGAAAAGGTTTCCTTTATTCCGGGCAGCAAGTTCTTTGCAGAAGGACAGGAACAGTTCAATACCCTGCGTTTGAACTTCTCCTTTTCATCCCATGAACAGATATGGGATGGCGTAAAGAGGCTTGCAGACTTGATTAGAGCAGAATTAGACACACATGGAGAAGCGCTCTATTTGCCATAAAGATATGTCACATTATCGGTGGTTTGTCATAAATCCACTGACATAAATACTCAAAAAGATCAGTCATCAAGTACGGTGACTGATCTTTTGTTTTACCATCCTTGCCGATTATTGTTTCCGTTTTGGCTATGGATGGATGAAAGTAATACGAGGTTTCAGATTAGGTTGTCTCATGATAATGTCATCATATAAAACAAGTTAAATAAGCATGCTTGATAGATTTCTTGACAAGGATATCTTCTTCATATTGAATGTAAAAAAGTAATGATGTATCAATAAATGTGATTATTCATCAGATTCTATACAGGAAAACCAGACATGTTTTGTCTTAAGCTTTGTATACAGATTTCCAAGGGGGAATAAATGAAACGTTTCCTGATCCTGTGTTTGCTGATAAGTGGTTTTGTGTTTCTCCAAGCGCAGACAAGTGCTTTCCAGCCTTCGAATCCCTTCAGTATTTCGAATTGGCAGGGGAGTCTTTTAAATCCCAATAAGCTGCATATGTCCAATTCTGCATCCTTTTCCACATCCATGTCGAATGGGCAGAGTTTTTATCAATCCGTTTATACGAATCATCTTCAATACCAGTTTAATCCAAAACTCAGCATGAATATGAACTTGAATTTCGTGAATTTCGGAAGTGCTACCATGAAGAACAAACTGAGTTTTGATGGGAACGGTGATAATCAAAGCAAGGTTCTTCCTGAATTCTCGCTGATGTACCAACCGAGCAAGAATTTCACCATTCGATTTGATTATCAGCAGAGATCCCTTTATTCATACAATTCCTATGATGATTATTTTGACTGGAGGCGTTAGTCTTTGGGTCTCGAGTTAGTAGTAATCGTTTTAATCGTTATCCTGGGTGCAGCTTTCGGCAGTTTCTTCAATGTCATCATATATCGTGTACCTAGAAAAGAATCCATCGTTTTTCCATCTTCGCATTGTCCGCAATGTAATCAGCATATTCCCTTCTGGTTGAACGTCCCTATTCTCAGTTATCTTCTTCTGCGTGGGAAATGCAAATACTGCGGAGCAAAGATACACTGGCATTACTTTATCGTCGAACTCATCACTCCCCTTGTGTTTTTCGCAGTCTTTTTCAGTCTGCACGACTTGGGATGGTTGGTTGTGTTGAAGTATCTCGTATTCTTCGGGATGGGAATCTGTATTTTCTTTATCGATGTATTTCATCAGATCATACCTGATGTGATCAGCCTGCCACTGATTGTGATTGGTTTGCTTTTTTCCCTCCTTCCCAATATGGATGTCGATCTCATGCATTCATTAATTGGGGGACTGGTTTGTTTTCTGTTTTTCTTTTTACTCGGGCTTGCCTATTATTTCCTGAGAAAGAAGGAAGGCATGGGCGGGGGAGATGTGAAACTCATCACAGCGATTGGAACCTTCTTCGGATTTCCTGATGCGCTTTTTGTAATTGTGCTTTCTGCTGTTCTGGCAATCATTGTCATCCCATTCATCCAGAAGGATAAGAGCAAGGTATTTCCCTTCGGTCCCTTTATTATCGGAGCATGCTTGCTGCATGTGATGGTTGGAAGACAGATCATGGAAGCCTATTTGAACATGCTTTCAAATATTTAAGATATTTCCATTCATTCTGCTATTTTCTGTTGACTCCCCACTGTAGAGTGTTATAATTTCCAATAGCAAGGGAGGATGGATGAAGTATTTCTCTTTTCTGTTATCTCTGCTTTTTCTTATCATGCTGTCGCAGAAAGTTTCTGCAGATGCAATTGAACACTCAACACAGGTGACAATCTCTCAGGATACACTGAATTCGAGTAATCAATTTGAGCACTCCCTCAACCTTTGCAAGATGAAATACATGATCCAGTATGATATGGAGAATGGAAAAACATTGAATATGCTGATTGATGAAGCAGGGAAAAAGGCAAGTATGCTCAATGTCAGTAGAAAGAGGTCTCTACAGGATTATATCAATTTTTATCCGAAGACAATCGATGAATATTTCCATGTATACAGGACTGGAGGGTTTGAGTTTCCCATCATTTTTGATAATGCCAAATCGATCTATGATGAGGATGTGATAGAATCATGGGAATACCAAAAGGGTTTGATGTACCCTTTTGAACATACTCCTACCGATTTCTATGAACCATGACGATTCAAAGCAGCACTAATCGATGTGAATGATCTTTTCAACGATGGGTTTGATTTTATAAACAATGATCAACATGCCATTTTCATATGTCACTTTCGGGCTTTCACTTTCAATGGGAGTTGCCGGCATGGGAATCAGGCGTTCATATTGTCCTGTCTCGATTTCCATGTTGTGATAGCAGATGCTGCAATTGGGTGTGGGAATTGACCGTGTTCCTGAAATTCGCAGATAGTCATTCGTAGCAGTAATATTGATCGTGTTTTTACCAACACCAGCAAGTTCTACGATGATCCTGTATTCATCATTCGTTTCATAGATATCACAATGAGGGTGCCAGATTTCGTCCATGCCTTCATCCATGTGAACAGGGTGATTGGTAAGAGAAGTCACTTCGCCTAAAATCTTGAGCATTCCCTGCTGAATTCCTCGGAGATTTTTAAAAATTCTATCGCTCATCTTGAAATCCCCTTTTTTAACGATGATCAGATTTACTTTCCATTATTCAATTTATGCAATTATAGTAAGATAAGCAAGAATAAAAAAAAGAAAATAGGATTTTCTTAGAACCTCAATCCGAACTCAGCAAGGGGATACTGAGTCGACACTGAAGCCTTACTTCAGAAAATCCTATTTTCGCTACACGACATGGAGGATCAGGAGGAGACCTACTATATTACCTTTCAGACCCTTTCACAATTAAAAGGGCTGCGGTATAATCATGTTTTTGGGAGGCTGCCAGCCACCAGGCTGAATCACCATCCTTATTGAGTAAATTCACATCAGCACCACGATAGACGAGCATACGGATCGTATCGTTGTATCCATTCCAGGCTGCGAGCATGAGTGGAGTCCAACCATCGGAGTTTCGGGAGTTCACATCTGCTCCCTTCTTGATCAGGATGTCGGCAATTTCTGTTTTCCCCATCCAGCAAGCCATCATTAAGGCATTTCCATTATCGCGGTCACACTGATTAACATTTGCACCTTTGCTAAGCAGTAGCTTTACGATTACGAGACTACCGCTTTCGGTTGCATATATCAAAGGTGTTACACCGTTGGCATCTGTTACATTGGGATTCATTCCTGCGCAGAGAAATAGGTTCACTTGTTCTGTATTTCCATTTTGTACGCAGGAAACGAATGTTTCTTCATTGAATTGAAGTCCGCGGTCAAGAATCTTGCGCTTAGCAGCGACTGGGTCTGTTGCATCAGCGAATAAAGCTGAAACAATAAAACTAACAATGATAAGAAGAATAACTTTACGTCTGGAAATTAACATTTTCTTTTCCCCCTCATAATTTCCTTATGTGACACTAATGCATGTGGCGTTCCACATCTTTAACAATTGTCGTAACTCATTGAAAATAAAGGCTAAAAAAATTTCTTTCAAGTACATTGCATGCTCTTAACCCATGGTGTTTGTCATATAAAAATTACAAGGAAAGTTCATTGACATAAAATCATGTGTCAGTTAGTCATTCTCTCAGACATGAAAACAAGGAGGTTAAGATGTATCTCTTCAGGAAGGATCTTAAGGATAAGAAGGCAGTAGTGATCAACGTACCCCATACAAAGACAATGATGTGCCTGAATGAGAGTACTCTGGATCCCTGGAAGGCAATCGGTGATAAAGTCTCTGAAAGACTGAAGAGTGTTCCCTTAAACAGGTATTTCAATCCAATCACACAGGAGTTGAAGCAGTCCCTTGCAAAATATATCGGGCATGGAATCAGTCCGAATCAGATATTATTCGGGAATGGTGCGGATGAGATGCTTTACTATATATTTACTTCCGTGAGGGAAAACGAGCATTCGTTCGCTGCTTGCCTTGCCCCATCCTATTTTGATTATAAGAGCTATTGTGATGCGGTTGGACTGAATGTGAAGTTCCAGGTCTTGGATGAGCACTTTGATTTTTCTGCTGATGCCTATATCGCACAGACTCGTGAAATGGGCTGCAAACTCGCGGTTCTTTGCAATCCCAATAATCCGACAGGGAACCTATTCCCTGATGACAAGCTCATTCATATTATCAAGAATACGGAGAAACTTGTATTGCTGGATGAAACCTACTTCGAGTTCTCCGGCAAGACTTTTGCAGATAAACTTTCACAATTCCCCAATCTCATAATCCTTCGTTCATTCTCAAAGGCATTCTCCGGTGCGGGTCTGCGCTTCGGTTATATCATGACATCCGAGGAAAATGCAATTGAATTGAACAAGGTCATGACAGCATTCCACAGCAGCCTGATGATCCAGGCATTTGCGCAGACCATGCTGGAAAATAAGGAAATATTCCTGACACATACGAAAAAAGTCTGCGAATTGCGAGAAGAGATGTATAGTTCCATGCTGGCAATTGATGGGCTGACCACATATCCTTCGAAAACCAATTTCCAGATATTCACGATAGGAGAGAAAACACCAGTCCTGTTTGATTATCTGACAGCCCAGGAGATTGCTGTAAGACCTGTGTGGGGACATCCTCTTTTGAAAAATCATTTGCGGGTTACCATCGGGACAAAGGAAGAGAATAAGCGATTTCTTGATGTGGTATCTGAATTTATCCAAAAGGAGCAATAAATGGCAAAAGGACATTTTGATATCCTGTTATTACTTGGTAGACCGGCATCCGGTAAATCCGAGATCATTGATTTCGTAAAGAAGTTAAATCCTATTAAGCGTTCAGAGTATTATCATCTTGGTGAACTCAAGGAAATTGATGATTTCCCAATGCTGTGGACATGGTTCGAAGAGGATGACATCCTTTCCCGTGAAATGGGGAAAACGAGAATGCATACATACCCGGATGGAATGTTCCTCTTCAATTATCAATGGGACCTACTGATTCGCAGGATGAACATGGAATATCAAAAACAACTCAGAGATACCGCAGACTTTCACTCTGAATACACTACACTGATCGAGTTTTCACGCGGGAGTGAGCATGGCGGGTATAAAAGTGCATTTTCCAATCTATCGGATGAGATATTGAAAAGAGCAGCCATTCTCTATGTTGATGTCACATATGAGGAATCGGTAAGAAAGAATCAAAGACGCTTTAATCCGGATAAGCCGGATAGCATTCTCGAGCATGGCTTGCCGATGGATAAGATGGAGAAACTCTACAAGGAGATCGATTGGCAGGACGTGATTGCCGGGAATCCGACTCACATCATGATCAATAATATCCCCGTACCTTACGTGGTATTCAATAATATGCCTGAAAAGACGGATTCTCCTGACAAATTAGCACAGCCGCTATTGGAGAGTCTCGATATCCTGTGGAAACTGAAGAATCAGTAAAGTACGGATATGCATTGAAATCATCCCAAAAATCAGACATTCAAATCGTTCATATATCGGTCCGTGACTTGGTGGAATTTGTCCTCTCAAGTGGGGACATTGTATCTACTTTTGTCGGAATGAGCCAGACTCTTGCGGGAACAAGAGCACATCAAAAGATACAGAAATCACGTCCGGAAGGATATCAATCAGAAGTTACAGTTCAATATCTTTATCAAACGGATGACCTGAACATCGAAATTAGTGGTCGGATAGACGGATTGTGGCATCGTGATGATGGTATTCTGATCGAAGAAATCAAGTCCACGACCTCTTCTCTTGCAAATATCGAAGAAGACAATCGTCCTCTCCATTGGGCACAGGCAAAGATCTATGCCTATATTTATGCGCTCCAGAATGAAGTTCCTTCGATTCAGTTACAACTGACCTACTACCAGTTGGATTCGCATGAGATTAAGGAAATCAAGACTACTCTTTCTTTTCAGGAATTATCAGATTTCTTTCAGATGGTTATCACGAAGTACCTGGAATGGGCAAGAATGATGCGTGATTGGCAGGAAATACGGGACGAATCGCTTACCAGCCTCAAATTTCCTTTTACCCAATATCGTGCAGGACAGCGCAGTATGGCAGTCAGTGTTTACAAGACCATCGAAAAGCAGGGAGTTCTTTTTGCACAGGCTCCGACTGGAATCGGGAAAACGATTGCCGCTCTATTTCCTGCATTAAAGACCATACCCGAAGGGATGACGGAAAAGATCTTCTACCTGACTGCACGAACGAGCGGACGTGTGATTGCTGAAAATACATTGGCTTTTCTTCAGCAAAAGGGTTTGAAGTGCAAGAGTGTGACCTTGACGGCGAAAGAGAAGATTTGCTTCAATCCGGGCTGTGCATGCGACCCGAAGGAGTGTGAGTTTGCCGAAGGATACTTTGATAGGGAGAAGGAAGCAGGGAAAGACCTCTTTAAAGAAGATATCCTGACCCGTGAAATTATCAGCGAATATGCGATGAAGCATCGCATCTGCCCATTCGAATTCTCCTTATTTATGACTCTATGGGCTGATGTCATTATTGCCGATTACAACTATGTCTTTGACCCGAGAGTCTATCTTCGTCGCTTCTTCGAAGTCCCACAGGAACCTTATGTGTTCCTTGTCGATGAGGCGCATAATCTTCCGGATCGGGCAAGGGATATGTATTCCGCTGAAATGCTCGAGGAAGATATCAAAGAACTGAAGAAGGCAATTGGCAAGACTCCCAAGGACTTAGTAACTGCTCTCCAAAGATTTGTGAAATTCTTCAGGGATATGAGGAAGGAAATGAAGGAAGAGCAACAGAATGAGAAGTGGCAGAAGGAAGCACCTGAAGAACTGCTCAAAATAGTGGACCGTTTCCTGAAACCTGCCGAAAGATGGCTGGTGCAGAATATCCCGACGCCCTGGACGGATCAGCTTCTTGATTTCTATTTCAATTGCTTCGCCATCCTGCGTACTGCTGAATTCTATGATGAACGATATATCACTTATTTCGATATACGCAACAGGCACCTGAAGATAAAACTCTTCTGTCTCGATCCTTCGAAACTGATTGCCGAAGCACTCCATCGCGCAAAATCGACCATCTACTTTTCTGCCACGCTTCTGCCAATGGACTATTATGTCAGCCTTCTTGCTTCGGGTTTGGAACCCTCTGTCTTGAAGCTGTCATCCCCTTTCCCGAAAGAGAATCTGAAACTTCTGATACACAAGGGGATTGCCACCAATTTCAAGCAGAGAGAATCCTCTTATGAAACAGTTGCGGAAGCGATCGGCATCCTGACTGCACATTATCCGGGGAATTTTCTCGTGTTCTTTCCCTCGTATCGATACATGAAATCAATAGCGGATCGGCTTATCGATCAGAAACCGGATTTGAATATCCAACTCCAGAAAAGCGGTATGACGGAAGAAGAGAAAGAAGAATTCCTTGGTTTGTTTGAGAGTAATAAAGAGAATCCTGTCATTGCATTCGCAGTGATGGGTGGTATCTTCGGAGAGGGAATTGACTTGATAGGAGAAAGATTGGTGGGGGCGATCGTCGTTGGTGTGGGTTTACCACAGGTATGCCTTGAACGGGAACGCATTCGCGAATATTTTGATTCCACAAATCACATGGGCTTTGAATATGCGTATATGTTCCCGGGCTTCAATAGGGTGTTCCAGGCAGCGGGAAGAGTCATACGCTCCGAGACGGATAAAGGGGTGGTTCTTCTTATCGATGACAGATTTGCTCACTTACGATATAAAAGACTGTTCCCGAGTGAATGGTCGCACTATTTACTAATCGAGAGCAATGAACAGATACGGGAGGTTTTCTGTGAAATTCATTAAAACATCTGTAGCCAGCACAAAACAGAATGAGATGATCAACATTACCCAAATAGTAAGAAAGTTCGTGTGGGAAAACCAGTGCCTCAATGGCAGGATTCACATTTTTGTCCCTCACACTACAGCAGGTATCACGATCAATGAGAATGCAGACCCTGACGTAGTTCACGATATTCTCTATGCCCTTGACCAGGTTGTTCCGTTGCATGCAACAGCATACAGACATGGAGAAGGTAATTCTGCTGCACATGTGAAAAGCAGTCTTATGGGGTGCCAATTACAAGTACTGGTACAGGACAGTGAATTGGTTTTAGGCAGTTGGCAGGGAATATTCCTTTGCGAATTTGACGGACCCCGAAACCGTCAGGTCATCATATCATTTCATGAAGATTGATATCCTATCTTATCATCAATAATTTATGTGTAACAGAGATATCTTTCGTCTTCAATTGGGCGAAGTAAATCCCAGGAGCACAGATTTGCCCTTTTGAATCACATCCATTCCAGACAAGGCTTGGTGTATTGGGAGCAATTGCAAAACTGTTAACCTTCTGTCCCTTCACATTGTAGATCACCAGGATTCCGGAATCTTCAGCACGAAGTTGCAATGGAATGGTCGTTATATCGCCACGACTGAACGGATTTGGGAAATTAGGTAACATTACGGATGCTGCGTAATCAGGTATGTCATTATTTCCAATATTCGGGACTGTGACTGTTGTCGAAGCCATGTCAGTTGAAGTACCACTGGTATCGATGCACTCAAGCCAATAATAATACGTCGCACCAGGACTTGTCTCATGATCGGAATATTCGTATGTATATCCATTCGGATTATTCGTGGGATTGATTAAGGAAGTATTTAACCTAATTGACTGTGAAAACAAGTTTGAATCACCGCGATAAATATTGAAGCCGGATAATCCTGTTTCTGATGCAGTGTGCCATCTCATGGTTACGATTCCATTAAATACTGAACCGGTAAATGACGATAATTCCACGGGGAGGGTCGATACCATAGGTATCGAGGTGATTGTTCCGGATTGATCAAAAACGATCATCTCGTTCTGATGAATTTCAATACCAGTCTGTTCCTGTGTCTTGATACCAATGAATCTGTTGTTGATAACATTGTAGGACAGGTTATGTAATGTCGGATCCATTCGTGAATTTCTGAACACGTATAAGGAAGTGCCATCCGTAAGAACGAAATTTACTGTGTTCATACCGTGGAAAACTTCTGATCTGAAATCGAATCCTTCGAGATCGTGATTATTGAGTGCTTTTTGAATACCGAGTACAATATTGCCATTGCTTTCCATGATCATAGACATGATAAAATGGAATAATAATTCGCTATCGATGAAGGAACGGATATCACCGTAGACACCATGCCAATTGGATGGATGTTCAACAAACCATTCTTCACCAAGATAATTCATGAAGGCTGTCTTAGCTGATGAAGATATTGCCCCATTATGAATGAATGAATACGTTTTATTATTCCATATGAATGTAAATGGATGGCTTCCAAAACCACCCGTTCCCAGCCTGTCATGTCCCAGTACAATCGATGCACGATTCATCGGTGTCATGATGGCATCTTCCGCCAAATTCATCGGTTCGCCATGAATGGCTTCATACCAGGTATGAAACCCGGTTTTGTAAAATGTTTGCTCCTTGGATAAAGTGGATTCTCCCAAGCGGTAATAAATAACGCCATATCCGTCACAATTGAGTGGAATATCAAGATCTTGCGAACCGGAACGGGAACGAAGAAAGTCAAAATAATCATGAGGACTGTCATAATCTCCCGCACCTGGATCACAGGCTGCTATTCCCTTGGGATTAATACTGATGAGAGCCATCATATCGCAATCAGCCAATAATATGGAAGGTAAAACTAATAATATACAAATCGAAAGCAGGAGAAATTTCGACTGGATATTCATTTTCGGTTATCCTCCATTTTTCACAAGTGTCAAAAACAGAAACTCGTAATCCTTTCCCAAGGCATTACTGCTGATATCAGAAGTAATGCGACTGATGATGAACTTGTAAGACCGATAATTCACTAAAGTCTTCATTGGTTTGAAAATGTAGGTTCTATCGTTTCCAGATACAATTTTCAACGGTATCTGTGAATTTGTCTCTGTATCGATCAGGGTATATTTGATATTATTATCTGGGATGATCTCTGAAAAAACCACCTTTAATTCAGGTGTCAGCGAATTGATGGAAGTACCATTTCTGGGGTATGTTGCCACGATCGTGGGTGCAGTTTTATCAACACGAGCAACTCCACTGAAATACAGATGGCTTTCTTTGGTGAGATTATCCTTGTGATCGATAATGCCTTCCATGCTGACCTTGTATTTCAATGTATCCTGTCCCGCTGTAAGAAGCGTTAATTTGTTTCCATCCAGCTTTGTCAATTCTATCGGAAGCGAAACACTTCCTTCCTTTGCAGTTATGTGTATGTCTGCATAAGATTTCACAGGCTCCGATAACGTTAATTCCATTTCTCGATTGGATATTACGCTGGCAGATTTGAGCACCACCTTCGTCGTATCGGAATAAACCAGGTTCAGATTTACAGTTGAGATCGGGCTTTTCGGTGACAGCTCCTCAGCATAAGGTTCGTCCCCGAAATCATATTTCCCATTCACATTCTTGTCGATATACGCACGCAGGATATACGACTGCTGGTTCAAGTTTTCCAATGCATAATTGGGTGCCTTAATATTTTGATTGAATACCATCAGTGTATCTGCATCCAAGAGAGTGAGATTGACAGGATACTTCGAATCGGAAGGATCTTCCAGTTTGAAATCACCCGATATCCTGGCTGTTTGCAAAGTACCATTCGCATAGACGATCGTCTTCGTTTCTTCCAGGGAATTTCCTCTTTCATCCTGGATCCTGGGAGTGAAGGTGAAGTAATAATTGGTGTTGGGTTTCAACGGTTCCAATATCCTGATGACCAGGTGGTTTCCCTGGTACTTGAAGCGTTTCCTGTCTATTGGCGGGTAAATATAGATACCCGTGGGGACTTTTGTCCTATCAAGCATCTTTGAAAATGTAATATCGATCTGACCATCTTTCAGATCAGTGAATTCATCTGGAGTAACTGCCAAAATCCGTATCTTCTCCGTATCGGATTTTCCACCTGTTGGTCCCTGTCTGTGACCGCAACCGACCAGGATGAAGAGGAAAAATGTTATAAAAAGAAGATTAAAAACCTTTTTCATGCAACCAGGACTCCGTTATATTTGAGGTTTTTGATTCGAGTTGTCTTTTCACGTACTTTCCCAGAATGTCAAATTCGAGATTCACATCATCACCGACTTTACAGTCTGAAAGGTTTGTATTGGACAAGGTAAAACCGATCAATGCCACCTTGAAGGATGATTCATTCAGTTCTGCGATGGTGAGACTGACTCCGTTTACGGCAATGGAACCCTGCGGAACAAGAAGTCCTCTATGTTCTTTTGGATATCCAATCTCGAGATACAGCGTTTGTTCGACCTTACGCACGGAAAGAACTTTTCCGACTGTATCCACATGTCCCTGGACAATATGACCGTCAAACCGCCCATCTGCTTTCATGGCTCTTTCCAGGTTCAATCTCTGACCGACGGTCCAGCTTTTTGCCGTCGTCTTTTGCATTGTTTCATGCATGATCTCGACTTCAAATCCGATTCCGGATTTCTCGATGACTGTCAGACAAATTCCGTTGCAGGAAAGACTGTCACCCAGTTTGATTTCTCTCTCAGAAAATGGGTTTTCCATGCGAATCTGCGTGGTTCCGACCCAGTCCCTGGTTTGTCTGATGATTACCATGTGCTCAATGATTCCTGTAAACATTAGATAGGCATCCTTCTTTTGAACGCATGACTCAACGTCATGGAACTTGTGTATTCGATATCTCCACCGAATGGTAATCCGGTGGAAAGGCGTGTGATACTGATTTTCATCGGCTGCAGCTGTGAAGCGATATAATTGATGGTTGTCTCTCCTTCAGGAGAAGGATTCAAGGCAAGAATCACTTCTTCCGGCTGATGCTCCCCGATCTTGTCAACTAGCATGGGGAAATTGATCTCTGCCGGTCCAATTCCATCCAGGGGAGACAGCAGGTGCCCCAGCACAAAGTATATTCCCCGAAACTCATGCGTATTATTGATAAGATAAACATCGGCAGTGTTTTCAACAACACAAATGCGCTTCACATCACGGTCGGTATCTGAGCAGAATGGACAGGGATCGGTCTCTGCCAGCATATTGCACTTGGAACAGTGATTGTATTTATCCACAGCATCCAAGATGGATTGTGCCAGCCGTCTTGACTTTTCCTTATCCTGTGAGATCAGGAACATGGCAAGCCTTTGAGCCGTCTTTTCACCCACACCCGGGAATTGCTTCAGGTTCTGGGCAAGGTCTTTTAGTAAGCCATTGAACATAATCTTACCTTATCTGTAAGGACAGACCTATGTGTCTATCCATTTCATCTTTTTATTTCACCTTTAGAGGTAGCAAAATTCTTCATTGGTTCGGTGTTCATTCTTTTCTTCCGAAAAAAGAACGAACCAAGAAAAGCTCCCGGCTGTACAAAAAACGATTCTCATAAATTCAATGCTATTCAGATTCATTCACTAACTCAAGACAACATCCATTGGTACAGCAATTCATAATTTTCAATGTATTTCGAGTCATGTTCTTCGTCTTGTTGAATGAGCGTTTCTGAATCTGGCATTGCATTTATTCGTCAACACGTTGAACATCGTTTTTTGTAATGCCGGTTATTATATCCTCAATGAACCGTCAATTCTTCTCTGCTCTGCTCTTCTCTTCAATTTTTAACTTTTAATTTTTAACTTTTAACTTAAAACAGTCCCGGTATCTTGATGTTACCCGTGATCTTGGACATGGATTCTTCACTTGCCTTTTCTACTTTGTCATGTGCTTCCTTGAGGGCTGCAATGAGCAGGTCTTCCAGCATTTCCACATCATCCGGATTCACGACTTCCGGGTCTATCTTGATATTCTGGACTTCGTATTTTCCATTCATTTCAATTTTTACGATACCACCGCCGGCAGTGGCCTCGATGATCTGGTTGGCAGCCTCTTCCTGAGCTTTCATGAGATCCTGCTGCATCTTCTGAGCCTGCTTCATCATATCCTTCATATTCTTTCCACCTGGAAACATAGGACACTCCTTCACATTTTTGCACATTTATATATGCAGATTCTATTCCGTCAAATGATTTCCTGAATGATGTCATACCCACGTCTCAACGATATCCTTACACATACCAATCCCTTTCCAATGGGATTCCAATCCCATACCAATCTCTTTCCAATCTCTTTGGATTGGAATGGGATAGCTATGGCATAGGTTATAGATAGGAATGTGCTTGAGATAAAAATGGTGAACTATACGTACAGGTATTATTTCCCTCGGGTCATGTGTGCATGGCTTTCAAGCTATGGGAACTGGGAACGAATATACTGAATCAATGATTGAAAGGAATACTATCCTTCACCTGAAAATAAATGATATACATGAAAGTAATATTATTTCTTGACTTCCAGCATAAGAAAAATGAATATCAATTAATACAACAATACCACACTATCTTTACATATACCAATTGGAATAAGGAGGAATGAATTATGTTTAAGGAATTCAAGGAATTTGCCTTAAAGGGTAATGTACTGGACATGGCTGTCGGTATTATCATTGGTGTTGCCTTTGGTGCAATCATCAAATCACTTGTGGACGATGTTATCATGCCACCTATCGGCTTACTCCTCGGGAAGGTGGATTTTTCCAATCTTTTCCTGGTTATCAAGGCTGGAGCCATAGCAGGTCCTTTTGCAACTTTGGCAGAAGCCCAGAAGGCTGGCGCAGTCACTATTAATTATGGGTTATTCGTGAATACGGTCATTAATTTCCTCATCGTCGCCTTTGCCCTCTTTATCGTGATCAAAAACATGAATGCCTTGAAAAGGAAGATGGAGAAGCCGGCAGAGGTGGCAGCTCCCGATACGAAGGAATGCCCATTCTGTCATACCACGATTTCCATCAAGGCTACCCGTTGCCCCAATTGCACATCTGAATTGAATTAAGAATTTTCATATCTGAAAGTCCAAATCACTCTGGTGGTTTGGACTTTTTTTATTATTCAAATTCCTTGTCAAAAAAAGGAAGCGAAAAAAGACTCAGTCATATCAATGACGGAGTTATCTTATGCAATTAGCAGTTGATCTGCATTCTCATTCAGGTTACGCCGGTGGTGTGGGGAATGTTTCCCTCGATGACATTGCAGTCGCAATGCAGTACAAGGGCATCGATGTCTATGGCTGCGGGGATTGTCTTTTTCCCCTGCGGACGGAAGAACTGAAAAAGTGCCTTATAGAGACGGAAGAAGGACTATTCACTTATCAGAACCAGCCGGCAAGATTCCTGCTTCAAACAGAAGTGATCTTCACAGTATCACTGAAAGGATATAAAAATCGCATTCTTGCGCATCACCTGATATTCTTTCCAAGCTTCGAATCCATCGCAAAGATGCAGGTATTGATGACGAAATGGGGACAGAAGAATACCATCGGCAGACCGTTCATTGCCTGTAAAGACCAGCAGGAATTGGAAGACAGGCTGTTTGAAATCGCTGCTATCCATCCATTGTTGGAGATCGTACCGGCACATGTGATGACACCTGAAGGCATCATGGGAAGCAGGAACAGACTGCACAGTATACAGGAATTCTATGGCAGGTTTACACCGCAGATACGCATCATTGAAACTGGTTTGAGCGCTGATCCCGATATGCTGTGCAGGATACCCGATCTTGCAAATCTGACCATGATCTCCAACAGTGATACTCACAGCGCCGCATTGAACAGGATAGGCAGGGAATTTACGATTTTGGAAACCGATTCACTCAGTTATCCCAATATAATCAGCAGCTTGAGGAATAACAGGATCGTCATGACCTCGGAGTTCTTCCCTGGTGAAGGGCGTTATTACATGACAGGACATCGAGCCAATCGAGATGGTCATACCCAGGCAGTGATCTTCGAGGATCATGCACCTGATGATCTTATCTGCCCTGTTTGCGGGAAGAAGATGTTCCTGGGTGTCAGGCAGAGATGCCTGGAGCTAACCGATAATGGAATTATTCCCATCAAGAGGGAATTCAGGCATTTGCTGCCACTGCTGGAAGTCATTGCTGTTGCGCATGGAAAGGGAGTGCAAACAAAATTGGTATGGGAAGAATATCAAATCATATTGCAGTGTTTTGAATCAGAAATTGACTTATGGAGAAGTGATGTTTGCACGATTGAGTATAAACTTGACAAAAGAGTAAAAGAAGAAACATTGAAAACAATCATTGCAGTCAGAAACGAGCAATACCACTTCTGTCCGTCCGGTTATGACGGAGTGTATGGAGTGCTCGAGATCATAAAATAACTCTTCTCAAGATAAAAGGAGTATCCTATGAATGCTGATATCGTAAGCCCACGCAGAATGAAGATTGCCGAGCAATTGGAAGATTACCAGGGTATACTGGTATTTGCCAATTCAGAGCCCACAGGTTTTTATCGATTTATCCAGAACAATAACTTTCTTTACCTGACAGGATTGGAAATCCCTTATGCAATCCTGGTCATCACCAAGTTTTCGGGGCTTGTGCAGGAATCATTATTTATTCAAAGGAATATTCCCGAGCGCATTGTATGGGAAGGCGAAAAGATGTCGAAAGAAACCGCT
>Ga0116171_10001937_pt1 | contig 20161 bp, 18 predicted proteins | sample AD_JPNHW2_MetaG_FD_89798 | JGI IMG/M metagenome (GOLD analysis project Ga0116171, IMG submission 89798) | Active sludge microbial communities of municipal wastewater-treating anaerobic digesters from Japan - AD_JPNHW2_MetaG | ecosystem: Engineered > Bioreactor > Anaerobic > Digestate | place... | reverse complement strand
CTGGAACGATTTGCCGTTATCCGATTAAAAATAATTTACGCATCAGCGCGAGTCAAACGCCGGGAGATCAGAAATGAAAAGGCAAAACGTGAAGCACGCAGGATTCCCGGCCAGGCATTATTTTTATATTATAGATTCCCGCTAAATGCGTGCGGGAATGACAAATTTGATGCGCGGCCTCGTCCGGAGGCCTCGGCACTCCCTCGGACCTTTCGTCCTCGGTCGCAAGGTGTCCCGTGCCCCGCGATGTGTTGCGACGAAATGTTTTGGATTGTTCGCGCCGATATTGATTGTTTGATTGTTGACTTTTTGGTACAATAACGATAGTTGTGTTTGAAAATAAAAGTTTACAGGGAGGTAATCGTGAAAAAACAAATATTTATTATTGCGTTTTGTTTGGCTGTGGTTTTAACGGGTACATATGCATTTGCTGAGAATATTTCCCCGTCAGATGTTGTTGTGACCGGTAATGGTTTGTATAACAACTCTGAGGCTCTTATATCAGATGGCTATATCCCTGCGGAATATACAGGTTGGACTGATTCTGCATGTACGTATTGGAACGGCACATCGGCATATTTCACATTGGATTTGGGAAGGGTTTACAATCTTTCTTCTCTGACTCTGTCCGTGGATAACAACGACAGTTATCGCATAGACTATTCTTTGAACAAGAGTAGCTGGGGATTTTTGACTACGATAAATTCAGGCGATGGTAACGTGAGTTGGGGGATGGATACTTTCGAAAATGTTCCAGTATCAGCTACTGCGAGATATCTAAGGATATTCTCGATTGGCGGAGACAATAGCTATTCCATAGGTGAACTTAATGTGGCCGGTACCGCTACCCCGGAACCCGCTTCTATGATCCTTTTCGGCATAGGCGGGCTGGCGATCACCGCGGTGAGAAATAGAAAAAAAGCGTAATACTAATTTTGTAAATTGTTTTTACCAAAATAATTAGGCCTGATCTCGAAAGGGATCAGGCTTTTTGTTTATAAGCATTTACATTGACAATATTGTGCGTTTTTTATAACATAACGCCATGTGAAATGTGAGCATAGAAGAAAATTTATAGTAGGTAGTGGAAAAAGGAGGTATTTGTGAAAAAAATATTTGCTATTATGTCAGCGGTGGTTTTATTAGGGTTCGCGTCTTTAGCGAACGCGGATGATTATTTTTTCTCCGGGACTTTTACGTCGGATGATGAAATCAAATATCTGTCTTTTCATCTTGATGAAGCATCGCCCGTGGTTTTAAGAACATATTCCTATGCCGGTGGTACGGATTCTGACGGTAATGTGATCTCCGGAGGCGGATTTGATCCGGTCCTTTCTCTTTTTAACAGTTCTTATGTGTTTATAGACGATAGTGATGACGGGGACGAGACCGCGGCGGGTATGAAGAATGTGGGTGTCGACGCGATAAGCGGTAAACAGTGGGATTCTTATCTGGTCGTTGAGTTGACCGCCGGTGATTATGTGGTCGTGCTTACTCAGGCTGATAATGATTTCTCGGGAGACCCGGGAGACAATATCTCAGAAGGTTTTGAGAACCAGGGCGCGGGAAACTATACGCCCGAGACTATATTTGATGAGACCGGCGTTGTTGTTACGGGTTCTTTCTGGGAAGAGTACGAAGGGGTATACAATCAGAGGACGGGGAATTGGGCGGTCGGCGTAACGTCTACTCCCGAACCAGTTTCGTCGATACTTTTCGGTATCGGGGCAGGAATGATCGGTATAAGAAGAATGAGAAAAAACTCGCGCGGATAGGAACGAGTTTAAAAATAGTCGGCGTTTGACACAAATTTTTAAGTTGGGAGTCAGGAGTGGGTATCGCGAACACGAAGTATCGCTTTTCACGATAAAACTTCAGACTCCCAATTTGTTTTTTAGGGCTATTTTGCGTGTATTAAACCATTTTTAGAGTATCAACCCGGACGATAGAAGATATATGATAAAAAAAATCGTTTCTTTGTTATTGTTCTCAGGGATATGGTTGTTTCCGGATTCTGCGGTTACGGGAGAGACGCAAAAATTAGAAGTTATTACGACGTTATTCCCGACATACGATTTCGCGAAAGAGATAGGCGGGGATAAGGTCAATGTGATGCTTTTACTGCCTCCCGGGATAGAGGCGCATTCGTTCGATCCTAAACCTGCGGATATCGTGAGGATAAATAAGGCGGATGTATTCGTTTATACGGGAAAATTCATGGAGCCGTGGGTTGAAAAAATTTTAGGCGGCGTAACGGGGAAAGATCTGCTGATAATTGACGCCAGTACGGGGATAACGCTTATGTCTGATGATGAGGAACCCGCCCATCATGAAGAGGAACATGGGCATCATCACGGGGGGGACGATCCTCATATCTGGCTTGATCTTGCGAACGCTCAGGCTATGGCGAATACGATAGCTTCCGGTTTCGCTGAAAAAGATCCCGCGAACAAAGATTTTTATCTGAGGAACGCTAAAAACTATAATTTAAAACTAGCGGCTTTGGACGAAAAATTCAGGAAAACATTTTTGACAGCGAAACAACGGACGATAATATATGGCGGTCATTTCGCTTTCGGATATTTCATGAAACGTTACGGTTTGGAACATGAGTCGCCTTACGCCGGTTTTTCGCCTAACGCCGAGCCAAGCCCGAAAGCCATCGCGGAACTTATTGATAAAATGAGGGCATCTGGGATAAAATACGTTTATTACGAGGAACTTTTGGATCCGAAGGTTGCGCGAATTATATCGCAAGAGACCGGTGCTAAGCTGGAACTTCTTCACGGAGCGCATAATGTTAGCAAGGATGATATGAAAAAAGGTATTACTTTTATCGATATAATGGAAGAGGATCTCAAAAAATTAAAAGTCGGTCTGGAATGCCAATAAAAATACTGGAAGTCAAAGATCTGAGTGTTAAATATAATGGCATAAGCGCGCTATCCGATGTTTCGTTCGAAGCCGAGGCTGGGGACTATATCGGCATAGTAGGGCATAACGGTTCGGGTAAGACCACCTTGGTAAAAGCTCTGCTTGGATTATTGCCTTTCGATGGGAATGTTTTTTTTCAGGGAAAGAACCTTCGCGAATTCACCGCATCAAAACATATAGGATATTTGCCGCAGAAGATGGCCTTCTTCGACCAGAGATTTCCGGCTACCGCGCTTGAAATAGTCGCGACAGGGGTCTATTGCTGTAAAAAAACGCCTAAGCATCTGCTTGGATCCGATTATGCCGCGGCGGAAAACATTATGGAAACGCTTGGGATAAAAGAACTCAAGGATCGGCCTATCGGAAAACTTTCCGGAGGAGAGCAGCAGAGAGTTCTTCTCGCCCGGACTATGGTGCACAGTCCCGCGATACTTATACTTGACGAACCGACCGTGGCGCTCGATCCGGCCTCGCGCGAGATATTTTACGCGATGGTGGAAAAGCTCAATAAAGAAAAACAGGTGACGATCCTTATGGTCTCGCATGACGTCGTTTCGATAGGCGGTTATACGACAAAGATACTTTATCTTGACGGGAAGGTTCTGTTCCTTGGGACATACGGCGAATTTTGCGATTCGAACACCGTTTCGTCTTATCTGGGTGATAAAAGGCGTTTTAATTGCTGCGGACATTAATATGGAAAATATATTCACGCAAATTTACGAATCATTGCGATACGCTTTTATACAAAGGGCGATGATCGCCGGATGTTTTATGGCGCTCGGTTGTTCTTTTCTCGGCGTGTTCCTTGTCCTGCGCAGATTTTCGCTTATCGGCGACGGCCTCGCGCATGTAAGTTTCGCCACCGTGGCGCTGGCGCTTTTATTGAATGCTCAGCCCATGATAGTATCTATTCCGCTTGTGGCGCTTTCGTCGTTATTGATACTTAAGCTGAACGAGAAAGCGTCCGTTTACGGCGACGCGGCGATAGGACTTGTTTCGTCTTTCGGCATAGCGCTCGGGGTTATCATAGCGAGCACGGCCGGCGGTTTTAACGTGGATCTTTTCAGTTATCTTTTCGGGAACATACTTTCGGTGAATTGGTTTGAGGTATGGATGACCATAGGGATCTCTTCTTTGGTGGCTTTGACGATAGCGTTTTTCTATCACGATCTTTTCGCGATCACGTTCGACGAGGAATATGCCCGTGTGCTGGGCATCAAAGTAGGCATGGTGAACAGGATACTGATATTGCTTACGTCATTCATAGTTGTTCTGGGGATAAAGATTGTGGGGACTATGCTTGTGTCCAGTCTTATAATTCTGCCGGCGGTAACCGCATTGCAGATCGCGAGAAGTTTTAAAGCCACGATAGCCTTAGCGGGGGTACTTGCCGTGTTGTCCGTTATTTTTGGTATATTCGCGTCGTATGTTCTTGATCTTCCGTCCGGAGCGACGATCGTGATGATGAATTTTATTTTCTTTGTTGTATTCTTTCTTCTTGGAAGAATGAAATAAGTGAACGTTCGTAAAAGGGGGATAAAATGAGAAGGATAATGTGTTTAGGCGCTTTGTTGTTAATAGTTCTTGCCACGTCGGGTTGTGCGGTAGTTGGCATAGAAGACGGTCAGGCCGGGGTCAAAATTGACTTTGGGAAAATACAGGAGAGTGCCTTAAGTACCGGGTGGCATTTTTATATACCAGGGATAACGAGTGTTGAAGTATGGAACGTTAAACTGCAGGAAGTAAAGGAAAGCGCGCAGGTCCCGTCTTCGGAAGGATTGATATCGCAACTGGATCTTTCGATACTTTATCAGGTGACTAAAGACAATGTTCCCGTAGTTCGTAAAACGATCGGATCGGATTATCGTTCCACGATCCTTGAACCGTATATCCGAGAAGCCATACGGAACGTGGCCAGCGGCTACGAGGTCAAAGCGCTTTACAGCGACGAAGGGCGTAATAAGATCGGGAAACAGATGCTGGAATTTTTAAAGGCCAAACTCGATTCCAAGGGAATAATGGTAAGCGACGTGCTTCTTCGCGATGTAAAACTGCCGTCGGCTTTTATGGAAAGTATTCAGCAGAAGCTCCGGACCGAACAGGAAGCGCTTCAGAAACAATTTGAATTGCAAAAGGCCCAGAAAGATGCCGAGATCGCCGTAGCTAAAGCTAAAGGTGTGGCCGAAAGTAACCGCATCATCGCGGGAAGTATTTCGGACAATTACCTGCGATATTTATGGATCGAGGGTATACAGAACAGCGAAAAACAGATCATATACGTTCCTACCGAGGCGAATTTGCCAATCATGGAAGCGGGCAGGACCGGGATGGAAAAACAGGCTAAGTGAATGTAGTTGGGAGTTAGGAGTTGGGAGTTCGGAGTAGAGGTAGTGTTGGGTTCGACTTTCCTAACTCCAAGTTCCAAACTCCGAACTTTGAGAGTTTGAAGCTTGGGAAGAAATATGGATATCAAGGTTCCGGAACAGGTCAGATCTATCTGCGGGGTTTTAGAAGACGCAGGATATGAGGCCTTTATGGTCGGGGGATGCGTGCGCGATGAGATCCTCAGTCTTACCCCGAACGATCATGATATCGCCACAAATTGTCTGCCCGAAGAAACGATACGCATATTTGAAAGTAAAGGCTACCATGTTTTTCCGGTCGGGCTCAAACACGGTACGGTCTCGGTTCTCGCCGACGGCGTGACCTATGAGATCACGACTTATCGCGCCGAAGCGGATTATACGGACGGCAGACATCCCGATAAAGTCCATTTTTTGAGAGATATCAAGGGCGATCTCGAGCGCCGCGATTTTACGATCAACGCGATGGCGTATGATCCCGTGCGAAAAAAACTAGTGGACCTTTTTGACGGCGCGGGTGATATAAAACGCAAGGTAATACGCGCCGTGGGTGACGCCGATAAACGTTTTTCCGAGGATTATCTCAGAATGCTCCGGGCTGTCAGGTACGCGTCCAGGTTCGGTTACGCTATAGACGCGGATACGTTCGACGCGATAAAAGCCAACTCCGATAAAATAAACAATATTTCAAAGGAACGTGTACTCGCCGAACTTTCTAAAATGGCGGGTGAAACGGGCGCGAGTTTCGCTTCGGCCATGGAGCTTTTAAAAACCACGGGACTTTTAAAAGCCATACTTCCGGAGATAGATGTTATGGATAAGTTCGAACACGATCCCGACACGCATCCCGAGGGAGGGGTGTGGGAACACACTTTGGCGACACTCAGGCAGAATAAAGAAAAAGACATGATGCTGAATTTGGCCATACTTTTCCATGATGTGGGCAAGCCTTTGACTTTCAGTAAAGAGGACGGACGTATACATTACTATTCGCATCATCAGGTTGGGAGCGATATGCTTACGGATATCGCGCGTCGGCTGAAAATGAGCGCGGAACTTAAGGGGACGATTCAGTTCGCGGCTTTTAATCATATGAAATTTCACGAGATACTCGATATTACCACGCATAAACTGATGCGTCTTATAGAAGATCCGTATTGGCGTGTTTTGTACCGCGTCGCGTGGTGTGATGACGCGTCCCGCGGTTTAGTCGATAGTGAGAGATGGCGCAGGATAGATGAGAGGGTGAAACTGCTCCATCAGAAATATATCGAGCAAAAAAAACTTGAAGAGATACGCAAAGTTGTGAACGGCCAGTTCGTGATGAAAATTAAAAACATTCCTCCTGGGCCGAAGCTCGGGAAATATATCGATCTGACTATAGAATGGATACTGAATGAGTCGGTGGATATCTCTGACGAGAATAAGATAAAAGATTTTTTAAACAACCTTAACATCTGACGTGAACTGATTTCGTGTTCTATAATGATTCATAGTTTGTCATTGTCTATAAATTTCCTTATACTTATTTCTATACACAATATTCCACCGAGAGGGAGGCATACCGTGAAAAAGGCAGTGATGGCTTTTTTTGTGTCATGTTTTTGTTTCTGTAGCTTGTTCAATGCGGTGTCGTATGGGGATGAGCTTAAGGTAGTACTGGGTAATTTGAATGACCGGCTGAAAACAAAATTTATGGAATTAGAAGGTAAAATGCAGACGGCTTCGCGGGATCTGTCTGCAAAAGGGATGACCGGTCCAAGTGCGCGTGAAGTCCTGTGCGGATTATGTGCCGCAGATCCCAATGTTATCGATTGTATTATCATAGACAAGTCCGGAGAAATTTTGGTGGCCGAGCCGGAGAAATACCGGAGCTATGAAGGAACATCGGTAAAGTATCAGGCGCAGATCAAGGAAATGTTGGAGAAAAAGAAACCTGTACTGACTAATCTTTTTGAGCCTATCGAGGGCGGTAATGCCGTAGCTTTTCAGTATCCGATCATAGGGCAAGATGGCGAATTTTGCGGTTCTGTAAGCATGTTGCTTGACGTGTACGGTCTGATAAAAGGGATGGTGTCCGGACAGATCAAGGATAAGAATTGTATGGTTTGGGTCATGCAGGCTGACGGTACGATAATTTATGATCCGGATCCGAACCAGGTGAATAAGAATATTTTTAACGACGATCTTTTTAGGCCGTTTGTCAGCCTTATATTCTTTTCGCGTGAGGTGGCCGAAAAGAAAGAAGGAACAGGTTCCTATGAATTTTACGCGGCAGGGCTGAAAGATCAGGAGATGACCTCAAAACAAGCGGTTTGGGAGACTTTTTCTTTCGCGGGGGCCGAGTGGAGATTGGTGGCGGTCGAGATTGAGCGTTTCACTACGCGCGATATAGTGATAAAGCGGGAAGTGCAGACAGCTATAAGCGTGCTTAATACCCTTAATGCCAAGGTGGAGTCGGGAGAGATGACTTTAGATCAGGCGAAAAAACTTGGGGCCGATATAATAAGGGATATGCGATATGGGGATAATAACGAAGGTTATTTTTTTGTGGATACAGTTGAAGGAGTTAACGTCGTTCTTTTCGGTCGGAAAGACGTAGAAGGTCAAAACCGCTACGAGGCAGTCATGAAGGGTATTTATTACGTAAAAGAGATAATCAACAAGGCGATTAATGGCGGTGGATATACGGATTACTGGTTCCCCAAAAAAGGCGCGGAAGAACCGCTCAGGAAAAGAGCGTACAGTCTTTTATTCGAACCGTTCGGATGGGTTGTGGGTACGGGGTATTATCTTGAAGATTGATCTGTAAGAATTCGCTAAAGGGGAAAGAAAATAACAGCCGCGAGATACTGCGTGCTTCACAAGTTGCCTTTTTATTTCTGATCTCCCGGAGTTTGACTCGCGCTGTAGCGTAAAATATTTTTAATCGGATAACGGCAACTTGTTGCAGTACTCGATTCTCCCGGCTGTTATTTGTGCTTGTGTGGATGCCACTCATTGTGACGAGATGCTCCTGGTTGGGCTTGTCCTAGAGTGAGATTTATTTGCATGATATTTGGGTGAGTGTCGCTTTCAAATTTAGAATTTTGTTTTTTTTGATAAAACAGGTAAACTTGGGTCATGGAAGTTTTAACAGGAGGTTTTTATGCGCATGGATGAAACCCCTAAATTCACCGATATTCTGCTTGAGACCGGAACGAACGAACTTGAGATAATAGAATTCACGGTCGGGGATCTTCATTATGGGATAAACGTCGCGAAGGTCCGCGAGATAATACGATATCCCGAGTCCATAGCGTCTGTCGCCGACGCGTACCATTCCCTTGAAGGGGCGATGACGCTGCGTGGCAAGGTTATTCCCATAATAAATATAGCCAAACATCTTAAACTGCCGGTTACGTATAATCCGAAGACCAGTAGGATCATTATCTCTGAGTTAAATCAGGTGATCGTGGGTTTTTGGGTGAGTTCGGTCGCGAGTATACACCGCATGTCATGGAAACAGGTCGAGCAGCCCGCGGATCTTATTCAGTCCAAAGGCGGATATGTCGTGGCTGTTATAAAATTACAGGAAAAGATTATATTCCTTCTGGATTTCGAGAAGATCACGGCTGATGTTAACGCCAAGGCGGGGATAATGCGCCCGACCGACGGAGCCGGTTATGGCAGTGTAAAAACGAAAGAAGACAGGGCCACAAAAACCATTCTTGTCGTGGAAGATTCAGCTTTTGTTCGGCAATTGGTGCTGGATCATCTCGTGACCGCCGGGTATAAGACGCGATCGGCCAATAACGGGGAGGAAGCCTGGAATTATTTGTCGGACCTCACAAAAGCCCCACAGTTCAAAAAAGTAAATGACCACATACATTTAATGATAAGCGATATTGAAATGCCCCAAATGGATGGCTTACGCTTAATAAAGCTTGTGAAAGAGCATCGATCTCTGCAAAAATTACCTTGTATAGTATTTTCCTCAATGATATCCGAAGAACTGCAGTTGAAATGCAAGTCGGTCGGTTCTGACGGAGAGATCACTAAGCCGCAGATAAACGATCTTGTCGGTTTGGTCGACGGCAAAGTCCTGTAAAGCCCGTTTTTAGGCAGCGCCGGGCGTCACGGTTATAGCGTTTGTAAGAAGAAAGAAACAGGCGTAATTTAAAATATAAATTTGGACGAAAGGACCGGGCTTAAAAGTCCGGCCTTTTCTTTTACAGCCATTTCCTGTGCTATTATCAAGCCCGTTTTCATGGTAAAATAATATTGTCGCGGATAAATGAAAGTGATGTGTATTGGCGAGTAGGTGTTTATGGCTGATAATAAAAACAAACATGATAAGCCGGCAAAGAAAGGCGTTCTTGCCGGGCACATAGAAGCGCAGAGAAAACGGGCGCAGGATCTGGGCCTTGCCGCGATAATCGGCAATCTGTGGGATACCCGGATACAATATTATCCGTCGCTAATAAAGAACGGAGGGGTGACGCCGCTGATAACGCGCGCGGAGGAATTGGAAAAAGAGCAGCGTGACGGCAGGGAATGGAGACGTGTCAGGTTTATTTTTAAAGGGCGTGAGTATATTTGCGCGTTCGAAGAACACCGATATACATCTTACAATGTTTACAGGATGGCTACGGTTGAAGTGTATGCCGGAGGACAAAAGGTCGTAAGTATCAAGATGTCGCTTCATTTCCATAATGTATTCGATCGCTGGGGGTCTTTTGAAATAGAACGTTTTGTGGAAGGTGATTGGGTGAACGATTTTTTCGAGATAAACGATATTTTTGAGCGGGAAAAAATGGAGTATTTTCAGTCTCTTTCTAGCGAGGCTATAAGAAAGCTTCGCGAGAATTACGGTATAGATAACAGAAACATAAGAGGTATGGAATGAACGCTTTTGAGAACGAAACTTTGAGAACTATATCGGCAAGGCGCAGTATCAGACAATTCGCCGAAATGCCGGTAAGCGATGATGTGGTAGCTAAGGTGCTTGATGCCGCGAACTGCGCGCCGTCGGCGCATAATCAGCAGTCATGGCGGTTTATTGTGGTAAGGAACGAGAAAAAACAGGCTCTCGCAGAACTTGTTGTCGATAAATCGTCTGTTTTCCCGAGACCTGTCGCGGCGATACTGAGGATGGCCGCGCGCAGTATAACGAATGCGCCGGTCCTTATCGCCGTTGTTAATTCAGGAGAACTTATCGATCATGGTATGGAGCTTTTTAAGATAGGTAAAGATCTTGGAAAGGATTTTTTCCGGACGATGGAGATACAGAGCTCCGCTGCTGCCGTGCAAAATCTTTTACTGGCTGCCACTTCGATGGGGCTGGCAAGCGTGTGGCTGGGGATATTGTTCCTGTTGAAGGATGAAGTAAGGGCCTTTCTCGGTGAGGAAAAAGGGGAATTTATGGCGGTGATCCCGGTCGGATACCCGTTGAGAGAAGCTAATGAGCCGCGGAAAAAACCTCTGGCTTATGTGGTCAAGAATATCGGATAGCTTAGGGGCTTGAATAATATGTCCGCTTCGCAGAGTCCTTCCGTTTGTATGTAAAATGTTTCTTCGGTATATTTGCTACGGGTGAGATCATGAAGATCAGCTTTAATAGTGCCGGATGCGGGGCGAGTATATGCCGTATATCTTCCAGTGCCGACGATAATTATGTGACTATTCTCTCAGGCGGGGAGTACGGGAAAGAGTGCTCTTTGTCGGGACTAAACATCTCAGGGGATGTCATTATTCCTTATTTTTTTGATCCGGGGAATATTTTTTGGGATAAAGAAGCTGTGTCAGCGACTTTACATATGAGCGCTTTCACCGCCGAACTTTTATATTTGTCGAGGTTGTTCCATGGCGTGAACCCGAACTTGTTGAGTATAAAGGCCGTAAAGAACGGTAAAAGTTTTCTATCCGTAAAGAATAGAGTAACCTTTTTCGATGTTGGCCCGTCTTTTATGGGCGGCGTGTTTTTTCTGATAGAGAGTAATGGGAAAAATATTCTTTACCTCGACCTGCCAGACCGGGATTTTCGCCCGGACGATGTGATCCATGTCGCACGAAAAAATAAAACGGATATGTTATTGCTTGGCGGTCATGCCTTGGCCGGATATCGGGAGGATGAGGGGACGTCTGTGTCTCTTGAGGACACGATAAAGCGCGTTTTTGCAGCTTCTGGTACCGTGACTTTTTTGAATGTCGCGCTTTATGATCTGGAACGTATAGTTGCCGCGTATAACGTTTGTGTGAAGATGGATCGTGTTTTTGTCGCAGATATTTTTACGGCATATATGCTGGATCGGGCGAGAAAAATATTGAAACATATCCCCGAGCTTAAAAGAAAGAATTTCAGGATAAAATTTAGTAAAGAACAGGCGGGGGTACTTTCAGATAAAGTGTCTACGCATCTTTTGTACCATTACAATGGTCTTAAAATAGATAGTTTTGAAATGGAACGCAAAAAAAACAATATTCTCTTGCTTGCGAAACGTGATCAGGATTTTTCACGTACGGTTAAGGAGATATCGGCCGGACAGGGGGCCGTGATGGTTGATTGCGTCGGGGAGACGCCAGACAGCGCGTTCATGAAATATGTCCAAGACAAAAAGTTCGAGGTGGTACATGCTTTGCCATCGAAACCAGATTTTGTTAAAAACGTCATTTCGGTGATCGAGGGAGTTATGGCGGATAAAACGGTTATTTTGGGGGATGGCAAGAAGTCTCCGCTGCCTGCCGCATTTGAAAAAGCATCGATTTGTGAACAGGGGAATGAGATCTGCCTGTGAAAAAGAAAAGATTTTAATATGATAATACGTGATCTTGATATAGCATGTGACGATGTTTACTTCGTGGCCAAATTGATATATCACACCGATCAAGAGCTTTTCCCGTTAGTTTTTGGGCGGGAAAAAGCCGCGCTGCGTAATATTTCGGCTCTTATCAGAGGTGAAGGTAATCGTTACAGCCATCGGAACATAATTATCGCCGAGGAGAAAGGTTATATATTTGGGATACTTATATCGCACGGTATTATCAGGGATAAAAAGGCCGAGCGAAAAGAGCATGCTTCGATCTTTGGCTTTTGGGGAGGGGTTAAACTTGACGTCATTGGAACGCTTCTAGAAAAGTTCGTTTTGACATCCGTTAAGTCCGAAAAAGAGAAGTACATTAGTAACATATCGGTCAGGCCCGAGTCGAGGGGTAAAGGAATAGGGGGTGCGCTCATCGATCAGGCGGTGTCGGATGCGGCCGTAGCCGGATATAAGGCGATTTTTTTGGATGTTTCCCTAAAAAACCTCAGGGCAAGAGAATTGTATGAGAGAAAAGGATTTAAGGTGGTTAAAACCAATAGCGTATTTTTTAACACCGGAGCTTATTCCATGTGCCGGGAGATTTGTTGAGAGCCGGTCCGGTCTAATACGGAAAAATTTCTTATAAATCTCGGAACTTTTGGAGCTGTTCGATTGTCTAAATGTATGATCATTTCACGGAATGTGTTGTATCGCGACTTTATATTGGGCGACATCCGGATTTAACATTGCGCAGGGGAATGCAGCATAATATAATGGTCGTAACATAGGAGAAAAATGAAGACGATAGACCACACAAAAAATATATTTCACGTGCTTGTTGCGGCATGTGTGATCAGCTTTATCGCGGGAGTATTCACGATATCCGAATTTGTGTACGGCAAACACCGCGTGGTGACCCAGACTAAACAGGAGATCGGCGCCGAGTCCGACAGGCTTGCCGGCGCGTTAGGGAAAGGTCTTTCTGAAATAAGTTCCTCGATCCTTTCCATAAGGGAAGACATGCTTAATGGGACGCTGTCCCAGAGAGATCTTAATAAACGTCTCGAGAAAACGCTGGATATCTCTCCGTACGTAATGAAGGCGGGGGTAGTGTTCGCTGATCCCGCGGAAAATACCGGCGATGCAGGAAAAGATATCGAGGTGGGACGAAAAGACGTAAAGACGCGTTCCGGCGATAATGTTCAGAATGAGGACTACCGGCAGTCCCAATGGTATAAGTCAGCTGTTGAGAACGGTGAGGGCTGGTCGGATCCGTATTTTGACGAAGAAACAAAAAATTACATCGTATATTACGCCGCTCCGATTTATTCGAAGGAAGAACGGGAAAAGAACGCTAAACCGGCAGATGTTATTTACGGGGCGCTTTCACTTGTCTGGCTTAAGGAACATATGGAATCGGCGGATCTAGAGAACCGGATATTCGGTGTGGTCCTTTCCAAAAAAGGGACGATATTGTATCACCCGGTCAACGATCTTGTTTTCGGAAAATCAAATATTTTCGATATGCTGGATGCAAATAAGGCGAATAATATTAATTACGACAGGCAGCGCGCAAATATGCAGAAGGCCATAAACGGTGAATCAGGTAGCGGATACATGGTAGGGAGGAACGGGCAGGCGAGATGGTATTGTTACCGGCCGATCCCGTCCGCGGGTTGGTCCGTCTCGATCAATTTTATGAAGGATTTGTCTGCCTTTAACGGTAAAAAGATCAGACAAAAACAGATAAATATTTTATTGTGGATGATCGCGTTCATTTTACTTCTTGCGTCTATACTGATGGGATTGTACGACGTCAAGCGGATAAAAAAGCCGAAACTGTGGGCGATAGCCGGGGCTTTTTCATTGCTTTGCATAACGGCTGCGTGTTATACGCTGCATCTGTCATATGCCGTTCCTATCAATGAGTATCAGCAGGATAAGATCGTGGTAGAAGACGATATCTCTCTGAACCGTTTCATAGGTATGAGTACAAAACTTTCGCAGAGCGTCTGCAAAAAAGATCCTTTATTCATTCCGACCGGAATACATGTCCAAAGCATGGAGTTTTCTACCGCAAACAATGTGTCTATATCTGGCTATATATGGCAAAAATATACGAAAGGTATACATGACGGTATCTCCCGGGGCGTGATTTTCCCCGAAGCCAAAACCGTGTCGATGAACGAGATGTACAGATCAGATCTTGATAACGGGAAGGTCGAACTGATAGGATGGTATTTTGAGGCTACGATCAGGCAGGACCTGGATTATTCCAAATTCCCGTTTGATCAGCCGAACGTGTCGATCTGGCTCAGACATAAGGATTTTTACAACAATATTATTCTGATCCCGGATCTGAAGGGTTATCAATTTATGAACGCGATAGCCCGACCGGGTATACAGGGGCGACTCGCGATGCCGGGATATGCGCTGTTAGGCTCGTTTTTTAGCTATACGTCGAAAATGATGAACGCTAATTTCGGGATGGATAGTTTCCGAAAAGAGGCAAGATGGCCGGAACTTTTTTATAATGTTCTGATGAAACGAAACTTTATTACGCCGCTTGTGTCGAAATTTTTTCCGATATTGATAGTTATATCTATGCTTTTCATAGTCCTGATGAGTTTTTCTACGGATTCTGCGAAACAGAAAAATTTCGGGCTCACGGGTTTTGCCGTGATAGGGCTTGTTGTTTCGTTCTTTTTCTCTACTTTGCTTACTCAGATAGATCTCAGACAGCAGTTCAGCGCCGATGGAATAATCTTTATCGAAAATTTTAATTTTCTCACGTATCTGATGCTTCTTTTCAGTGCGGTGCAGGCGTTTGTGTTTTCCGCAGAGAAAAAAATATGGTTTATTCAGTATGAACATTGTCTTTTGCCGAAACTTCTATATTGGCCGTTGTTTGGTTTTCTTGTGTTGTGTGCCAGTCTGATATATTTTTATTGAGCGCGGTGTTTTAGGAAAGGTGAGTAATGTATTTCAAAAAAGGTATTATTGCCGTTCTACTGTTCATGTTATGTGGGGCAGAGCGCGTTTCGGCGGAAGAGATATTCGAGTGGCAAAAGTGTGTAATGGAAGCGGAACATAATCATCCCGATCTTATCGCCGCTAAAGAAAAACTAGTTCAATCCATTGAGACGAAAAATGTGACACGGAGCGGGCTTCTCCCTCAGATAAGTTCGAATGTCTCAGAAAGTACGGCGAACAATACTTCATCTTCCGGCGGTGACGCGAATTATAGATATCCCACGACTTTTTCTTACGGCGTAAGCGGCGAACAGCTTTTATTCGACGGTTTTAAAACCGTCTATGACGTGCGTACTGCCGAAGAGAATATCAAATCCGCGCAGTATAATTATGAGGTCGTTTCCTCAAATATCCGTCTTAGCCTTCGTACGGCGTTTTCAGATTTACTCAGCGCTCAGGAACTTTTGAACGTCACGGAAAGCATAGCCGCCAGAAGAAAACAGAACATGGAACTTGTTAAACTTAGGTATGAGGGTGGCAGGGAACATAGGGGATCTTATATGACGGCGGAAGCCGATCTCGCCGAGGCGAATTTCGAGGTGGAACAGGCGAAACGGGCTATCTATGTGGCGCAGAGACTTTTATCTAAGGAACTTGGCCGGTCAAAAATGCCGGAACCGTTGGAAGCGCAGGGGGATTTCTCAGTTAAAGAGAATTGTGCCGCGATGCCGGATTTCGAGAATATGGCCGACACAAATCCGCTTTTAAAACAGCTTGTTGCTAAAAAAGAAGCCGCCAAATACGGCGTCAAATCTGCAAAAGCCGAGTTCTTCCCGACTGTTTATGCGAACGCCGGTTCCGGGAACAGTTATTCCGTTTCACCGCCGGGTAAAGAAGAGTGGTCTTTCGGCACAAGCGTGTCGTTCCCGTTATTCGAAGGCGGCAAAAGGCTGGCAGATGTGGCTAAGGCGAAAGCCGTGTATAATCAAACGCAGGCTGATGAACTGAGCGGCAGAAACGGCGTGATATATACGCTTGCCAAAACGTGGTCGGCTCTGGCCAATGCCGTGGAAAAAGTGAATGTCCAAAAAAAATATCTGGAAGCCGCTACGGAACGAGCAAAGATTGCGGAAGCGGAGTATTCCACCGGGCTTCTTACATTTGATAACTGGATAATAATCGAGGATAATCTTGTATCCGCCAAAAAAAACTATTTGGCCGCGGAACAGGCCGCTCTTTTGGCCGAGGCGAACTGGATACAGGCAAAAGGGGGAACTTTAGATTATGATAAAAAACAATAAACGCGTGCTTTTAACGGCGGCCGTTTTGGCCGTTATCGCGGGAATATTTATTTTTTCCAGATCCCGTGATAAATCCGGTCAGGAAGCGGTAACTGAGATCCGTCCGGAGTATGGCAGTATAAAATGCGTTGTTACGTCTACGGCCACAGTAAAACCGCAAAACAGGCTTGAGGTGAAACCTCCTATAAACGGCAGAGTAGAGAAGATCCTGGTCAAGGAAGGGCAAAAGGTTAAATCCGGCGAGATCATCGCGTGGATGAGCGCTACTGAGCGCGCCGCCTTGCTTGACGCGGCGAGGGCCAATGGGGAGGAAGCCTACAAACACTGGGAAGATGTGTATAAACCGACCCCGCTTATCGCTCCGATAAACGGCGAGGTTATCGTAAGTACGGATCAGCCCGGACAGACGATAACTTCATCGGATGTGGTTCTTGTGATCTCTGATAAATTGATTGTTCAAGCTCAGGTGGATGAGACGGATATAGGCAAGGTAGCCGTTGGGCAGGACGCGGCCATCAGCCTTGACGCGTATCCGGAAATAAAAGTGAACGGTAAGGTGGATCATATTTTTTATGAATCGACTACTACGAATAACGTGACGATATATCAGGTGGATATACTGCCTGAGACGGTGCCGCCTGTGTTCAGATCAGGGATGAATGCGACGGTGGATATTGTAGAGACCGCGAAAGACAACATATTGATAATTCCGCACGAAGTTGTTAAAAAGAAGGGTAGTGAAAATTATGTTATGGTAAGCCGCGGCCCCGGAGCTTCTCCGGAAGAGAAAAAAATAGTTTTAGGGATATCGGATGATAAGAATGTGGAAGTGGTATCCGGTCTTACTGCGGACGACAGGATAATATCCACGGCTAAAAAATATGTGCTGCCTAGTGGAGAGACCCAGACAGGAAAAAATCCTTTTATGCCTCAGCCGCCGGGCGGGAATAAGAAATAGAGAGATGCGCGGGATTTGTGTCACCGTGCCGTGGGCAGGTAGAGTGTATCATGTGTCAAAGTGTCAGGTGTCATGTGGCATGTGTCAAAGGAAATAGAGAGTCGAAAAGTCGATGATATATGTCATCCCCGAACGTTTTTATCTGGGATCTATAGGTTTAAATTAAATCGTGTGCAGTGTTGGATGACATATTATTTTTATGTTATAGATTGCCGCTAGAAGCATGCGGGAATGACAGTGGAAGAAAATAGATTGCTGGCAGATATTATGATCAAACTTGAAAATTTTTCAAAAACGTACAAAGGCGGAGAGAATGGCGTCGCGGCTTTACGGGACGTATCTCTCACTATAAAAAAAGGCGAGTTTGTGGCGATAATGGGGCCCTCGGGTTCCGGAAAATCCACGCTGTTACAGCTTTTAGGTTTTTTAGATACGCCTGATTCCGGCGGCTATTTTTTAGCTGGTAAGGATGTTACTACGCTGAACGAGGATGAGCTCGCTATTTTACGTAATCATATGCTGGGATTCGTTTTTCAGCAATTTCATTTATTGCCGCGCATCACGAGCCTTGAAAATATAGAACTTCCGCTTATATACGCTGGTAAACGGCACCTGAAGGAGCGCGCTTTGGATCGTTTAAAAAGCGTCGGGCTCGAGCGTCGTGCCGCTCACAAATCTAATCAGCTTTCGGGTGGAGAACAGCAGCGTATCGCTATCGCGCGTGCCCTTGTGAATGATCCGCCTATAATTCTAGCGGATGAGCCGACCGGGAACCTCGATTCAAAAAGTCAGAATGAGATCATGGATATACTTAAAAAACTTAATGAGTCCGGGAAAACCATCATTATGGTTACACACGAGGAAGAGGTGGCCGAGTACGCCAAACGTATAATCAGAATGAGAGATGGAAAGATCATTGCCGATGAGGTCAAGGTGCGGACGGAATGCGAGGGTATTCCGGATATCAAGATCAATGAAGTGCTTGGGGAGACAGGCCCCAGTATAAAACGCGCCGAGGTCTCGGATCATTTCCGTCAGGCCGTCTGGGCGATAATTTCGCATAAGATGAGGTCGGCGCTTTCCATGCTGGGTATCCTTATCGGCGTTGCTGCCGTTATCGCGATGCTTGCTTTGGGGCAGGGCGCGAAAGATTCGATAACAAAAATGATAGCTTCGATGGGTTCGAATCTTTTGACCATAAGATCCGGCTCCCATAGAATGCACGGAGTTGCGGCCGAGGCTGGCGCCGTTACGCGTTTTACTTTTCAGGACGTCGACGCTATCGCGAAAGCCGCAGATGTGAAAATGGTCTCGCCTTCCGTAAGCGGGAGGGGTCAGCTTGTTTGCGCGAACAAAAACTGGAACAGCCAGGTACAGGGGACAGGCGTTCATTACGCCGAGATGAGGGCGTCCAGTCCGACGGCTGGCAGATTTTTTACGGACGACGACGTGAGGTCCCGCCAGCGGGTGGCCGTTATCGGGACTACGGTCGCTAGAGAACTTTTTGGCAAAGAAAATCCGATAGATTCTTCCATCAAGATCAATAGGATAAATTTCAAGGTCATAGGCGTTTTGCCGACAAAAGGTATGAGTATGTTCCGCGATCAGGATGATACCGTAATTATCCCTGTTACCACGGCCATGTATCGTTTGCTTGGCAAACAATATATCGACTCAATAGATGTGGAAGTGGGGGATCTGGAAGCGATGGAAAAAGCGCAGGACGATATAGACGCGATAATCAGAAAACTTCATCGTCTTTCGAAAGATAACGAGGACTCGTTCGAAATAAGGAATATGGCCGATCTTCAGCAGACATTGACAAGCACGACGAAAACGATGACGTCCCTTTTGGGCGCTATCGCCGCTATATCCCTTCTGGTGGGCGGTATCGGGATAATGAACATTATGCTCGTGTCCGTCACCGAAAGGACCCGCGAGATAGGTCTCAGAAAAGCCATAGGCGCGCGGCGCATGGATATTTTATTGCAATTTCTTATTGAATCCGTGACCATGACGTTCTGGGGCGGTGTCATGGGAGTGATCTTAGGGGGAGGGATAGCCCTTCTTCTTGCTAAGGTCGCAGGATGGGCCGTGAACGTATCCCTATTTTCCATAATTCTCGCTACAACATTTTCCGTGATAGTCGGGGTTGTTTTCGGTATCTGGCCCGCGCACAAAGCCTCCAGCCTTAATCCCATCGAAGCGCTTAGATATGAATAAAACCCCAATTTGATTCGCCTTTTCATCGTCATTGCGAGCGAAGCAATCTCTAAAAAATATTCTACTGTCCACCTCTTAGATGTCGCGTGTCATCCTGCGCGTTTCGAGAAAAGCCCTGTTATTTTTGATCTCCAGGCGTTTGATGCTTCGCTGAAGAGTAAAATATTTTTATCTTTTGCGGGTATTTTTCTTAAGTGCTCGAACATTTCGAACAGGCTAATCTCCGAAAAAGCGTATTCACTCCAGTCCTTCTCGTTTCGCCAAGTCAGCCGAACAGGGGTTGTGTACGAGGCAATGGGGACATCCTCCGAAGTTTGGAGTGCGTTCCCGTTTTCGTTAAATAGCACATGAAAGTGGTTAAAACAAAAAAAGATAGCAACCTTATGTTGTGCTAACAAGATCATAGTAATATAATAGTTATAATATATAACTATTTATTCCATTAATTGGGTATATGCATGACTATGATGTTTAGGAAGATTATCACCATAATCGTTTCTATCACATTTATCGCCGATACATTCTGTTTCGGCCTTTCGCCGCTTCCCGCCTCACAGAATCTTGCCGTAAAAGCGCAAATTGACGCCATGTTGCAAAGCGCGAATGTTCTATGTATACCAACGG
>Ga0116171_10001936_pt1 | contig 20162 bp, 8 predicted proteins | sample AD_JPNHW2_MetaG_FD_89798 | JGI IMG/M metagenome (GOLD analysis project Ga0116171, IMG submission 89798) | Active sludge microbial communities of municipal wastewater-treating anaerobic digesters from Japan - AD_JPNHW2_MetaG | ecosystem: Engineered > Bioreactor > Anaerobic > Digestate | place... | reverse complement strand
CTGGACGACGGTAGGCGCACAATCGGTATCGGTTAATTATACCGATGGCATCGGTTGTACAGCTGCTGCTCCGACAGTATTGGCCGTAACAGTGAACCCGTTACCGGTACCGACGATCACAGGCCCGATTGCAGCCTGCGTGAACTCAACCGGAAATATTTATACAACTGAAACCGGAATGACGGGATATACCTGGGTTGTAGTTGGCGGAACGATTGTCGGACCGACCACGGGCAACAGCATCAGTGTAACCTGGACGACGGTAGGTGCCCAATCGGTATCGGTTAATTATACCGATGGCAACGGTTGTACGGCTGCTGCTCCGACGGTATTGGCCGTAACGGTGAACCCCTTACCGGTACCGACGATCACAGGCCCGATTGCAGCCTGCGTGAATTCAACCGGAAATATTTATACAACAGAAGCTGGCATGACAGGTTATACTTGGGTTGTAGTCGGCGGAACGATTGTCGGACCGACCACAGGCAACAGCATCAGTGTAACCTGGACAACAGTAGGCGCCCAATCAGTATCGGTTAATTATACCAACGGTAACGGCTGTACGGCCGCTGCTCCGACGGTACTGCCTGTAACAGTGAACCCGTTACCGGTACCGACGATCACAGGCCCGTTAGCTGCCTGCGTGAATTCAACCGGAAATATTTATACAACTGAAACCGGAATGACGGGTTATATCTGGGTTGTAGTTGGCGGAACGATTGTAGGACCGACCACGGGCAACAGCATCAGTGTAACCTGGACGACGGTAGGTGCCCAATCGGTATCGGTTAATTATACCAATGGTAATGGCTGCACAGCCGCTGCTCCGACGGTACTGGCCGTAACGGTGAACCCGTTACCGGTACCAACGATCACAGGCCCGGCAACAGCATGTAATTATTCAACCGGAAATGTGTATACAACTGAAGCCGGAATGACCGGTTACATTTGGACCGTTGTTGGTGGAACCATCACTGCCGGTTCCGGTACCAATGCAGTAACAGTCACTTGGAATACCGTTGGATCTCAATCCATCAGTGTGAACTATACCAATGGCAACGGCTGTACAGCTGCTGCTCCGACTGTTAAACCGGTAACCATTTACGCATTGCCCACTCCCACTATCGCCGGACTTTCAGTGGTCTGTGCTGGAACCACGAGTGTTGCCTATTCTACTGAACCTGGAATGACCGGATACGTTTGGACTATTTCGTCAGGTGGAACAATCACTTCCGGAATAGGGACAAACAATGTATTGGTAACATGGAATACTGCCGGTGCGCAATCTATCAGTGTCAATTATACCAATGCCAATGGTTGCACCGCATTAACACCGACTGTGTTCAATGTAACTGTGAATCCTTTACCGACTCCGACCATTACCGGTCCCAATTCGGTATGTGTCAATTCTACAGGCCATGTTTATACTACTGAGGCGGGTATGACCAATTATTCCTGGACGGTATCAGCAGGTGGAACCATCACATCCGGTTCAACCAGCAATGCCATTACAGTTACCTGGTCAACAACCGGTGCAAAGACAGTAAGCGTTAACTATTACAATGCCAACAATTGCACTGCAGCCACTCCGACCGTATACAATGTTACGGTGAACCCGTTACCGGTTCCCACCATTACCGGTTTGAGTACGGTTTGTAAAGGAACCACAGGAGTTGTGTACACCACACAGACGGGTATGACCAATTATATTTGGACAGTATCCGCTGGTGGAACCATCACCGCCGGTGGCACTCCGACGAGCAACAGTGTGACCATTACCTGGAATACAGCAGGTGTGCAGGCAGTAACTGTCAACTATACCAATGCCAATGGTTGTACAGCCGCTTCACCGGTATCCTACTCAGTTACCGTCAATCCTACGCCGGTTCCTGTCATTGGCAGCAACAATGTACCCTGTGTGAATTCAACCGGAAACAATTACTACACAGAGTCCGGTATGACCGGTTATGTTTGGACTGTTTCAGCAGGTGGAACCATCACTTCAGGACAGGGAACAAGTTCTATTCTTGTTACCTGGACTGTAGCAGGATCACAATGGGTAAGCGTAAATTATAACAACACCTATGGATGTCCGGCTCCGACAGCAACGGTTTATAACCTTTTTGTAAACCCGTTGCCAAATGCAGCCGCAGCCATAACGGGTACTGCGAATGTTTGCGCAGGCACCAATGGAGTTGCTTACAGCACCACCCCGGTTATGAATGCAACCAGTTATACCTGGACCCTGCCTGCAGGCGCTACCATTGCCACCGGCGCAGGAACCACTAATATCACTGTGAACTTTGGACCGACAGCTGTATCCGGAAATATTATTGTGACCGGAACCAACAGTTGTGGAAACGGTGCACCATCGACATTTGCTGTTGTTGTGAATCCATTACCGGCAAATGCTGGTACTATTACAGGTCCTGCAGCAGTTTGTGAGGGAGCTACTTCGGTTACATATTCTGTTCCGGCGATCGCAAATGCAACCGGATATGTTTGGACTGTACCTACCGGAGCAACAATAATCTCCGGTGGCAACACCAACAGTATCAAGGTGAACTTTACAACGCCCGGAACGGGTGTGATTACGGTGAAAGGTACCAATGCCTGCGGAAGCGGTGTTGTATCACCCAACTTCTCAGTCACAGTCAATGCGATACCTCCTGCTCCAGTAATCACAGCCAACGGAAATGTACTGACAAGCAGTTCACCGACGGGAAATCAGTGGTATTATGAAGGAAATCCGATTCCCGGTGCAACAGGTCAGACCTATACTGTTTTGAACAATACCGGTTATTACTGGTGTGTAGTAACCATAAATGGATGCTCATCCGAAATTTCAAACAAAATCTGGATCGAAGTTGTTGGTATCGGTGAAATGCCATCCGAAGCCTCCTTCTCGGTCTATCCGGTACCCAATGACGGTGTATTCAATATTTCAATTGATTATCCGATCGAGGATACCTTTACTATTATGATCTATAATCAGATCGGTAGTAAGATTTTTGAAATAAAGGATGTTAACACTGTTGGAGGTAAATATAATCAAAGGGTCGATTTACGTCCGATCAGCACTGGTATGTATTCTGTTATCTTTATGAACAGCGAACATAAGGTTGTTAAGAAGTTTATCATTAACAGATAACGGAAGTACAGCCTAAGAAGAAAAGAGGGCGGCTCAAAAGGCCGCCTTCTTTTATATACCGAGGATAGTTCTTTAGCTGACAGGATTCAAGTTCAGCACACGACGGGTTGATAGGATGTTTTAGCGTATGGCAGGGATGTTCGCACTGAAATGGGAACTTAAAGAAGCCATTAGCAGCATTGTAATTCTGACGTATAGATATCCTCAAGTCCAACGGAGCCAAACGCAAACTGGGTATTCCAAATGGTCAACCCAAAAGTGTTTCCAATGGAGCCATACGCAAACTGGGTATTATAAATGGTCAACCCTAAAGTGTTCCTATTACAATAAAGGCAAATAGAAGCCATAACAGACTCTTTGGCGGGTAGGCGGGATATAAATCGTAAATGTAGACAAAGTTGCTCCAGGCGTCCCGTTTGGCGTAAAAAAAGCTTTTCGTACAGATGGGCAATTGCCATGTTCAGGCGTGTTGCGGAAACTGACATCAAAAAGCAATGACTGGTCTGTGCGGCCAGGGTCCGAAAAACAAAGAGAGGGTGTACCCAAAGGGAACCCTCTCTTTGTTATCCGTTTGGCTGAAATGGCTCTGTCACTGCAACACGGATGTGTCGGGCGCTAAGATATCCTGGCGACTCCGTAATACCAGCGAGCGTGACGCACTGCCAAAGGCCGCTTATGCAGCGACTTTGCCTAATCCCTTTTTATTTATGACAGCCTCCGCGCATTTTATCCAGCGACATCGTCTTTGTTGGTTGCACAACACTGCTCACTGGTTAACCGTTGTCTTGCCGCAGCAATGAGCCTTCGCAGATTATGGTTGACAACGATTTGCCTAATCCTTTTTTGTTTATGACAGACTCCGCACATTGGACACCCATGGCAGTTAGCCCCAGTTGTTATCCGGCTTACTACTTACCTGTCTTTCTTGCAATCAGATAAAATCCCAAATTAACTGAAATTGAGAGCACTCTCCATGAAGAAGAAAGGTATTAAGCATTAATCATCTTAATGCTATTGCTATTCTCATCGGCATCAATAGTAATAATGCATTAGTTGTTAAAAGTGAATAATAAAGATCAAATTGGTTTTTAGAGATTTTCCAGATTGAAGAACTAAATCAGGGCCCCCTTTTGAATAAGTCCATCAGGTTTTATACAATGAATAATTAGGGCCAATGCCTCTCAGCACTGGTATGTATTCTGTTTGTGTCTGAATGTTGGAAATGAGAACTATTATATTAACAATTAACGTATTAGAAAAAAGAAGAGGCTGCCTCAGACTTTTGAGACAGCCTCCTTTTCACTGATTAATGATTCGAACTTGTCATGTATAAAACGATGACAAGTCGTTCCGAGCCGGTTTATTTATCAACCACCATTTTCAGGGTTGATGAAAAATCACCGCCTTCAACTTTCAGGGTATAGATTCCTTTGGCAAGGGCGGGAATATCGAAAGTCTTGTGAAGTGATCCTGAAACTTTCAAGTCGCGTGCAGAAAAGACTTTGATACCCAGATTATTGATCAGAGTTACATGGACCCGGTTTACAACATTGGATCTGATGTCAAGAACGAACTTCCCATCATTGGGATTCGGGAAGAGTTCAACGGCGATACCTTCTTTTTCGGAGACACCTACGGTTGAATAGATCTTAACCGATTTAACTTCTGAGGATGGTCCATCGCCGCAGGTATTGGCAGCGGTAGCTTTAACAGAGGCAACACCCCTGAAATTCTTATCCCAGGCGGCGGTCGCCGTAAGGCCGTTTGGTGTAAGAGATCCTGCTTCGGCCGGAGTAAGTGACCAGGCGTAAGTCAAAGCACCGGGAACTTCGGTGGTAGAAAAGTCGGAGGAGGCAACTTTGTTGACATCCACGCTGTCGGAACCAACCGGTTTTACAGGTGCATCGGGAGGAGCGATCACATTAACAGCAAGTTCTTCGGATACGAGTCCGTTACCGCATTCATTGGAGCCCTGGACCGTCAGGGTAAACCCGCCGGTAAAATCCTGGGCCAATGCAAGTGTTCCGGTTGTTCCAGTTCCGGTAATGGTTCCTGCAGTTTCAGGTTGGATCATCCAGGTATAGGTGGAAGCTCCAGTAGCACCTTCGGTGGTATATTCGATTCCGGTTGCATTTTTGCAAAGATCAATATTTCCGGAAGGTTTGGCTGCAATCTCAGGTACACTGTTGATGGTGATTTCTTTGGTTTTCTGATCGGCACAGATGCCGTTGACAGTAGTTTTCAGTGATACGATATAAGTACCCGGTGTATTATAAGTGTGGTCGGGGTTCTGGAGAAAGGAAGTATCGGCAGCACCGGATGCGGGATCGCCGAAAGTCCAGGTCCAGTTGGTCAGGGTTCCGCCATTGGGATTGGTCTGATCGGTAAACTGTACCGGAGTACCCGGGCAACCGGTTACATCGGCAAAATCGGCAGTGGGCAGATTGGTTACTTCGACGAAGCCGGGTTTCAGAAGGGTGGATGGAGGAACGCCCGTTTTACTTACTGTCAGGGTCACATCATAGCTACCTGCGACGTCATAACGAATTCCTGAAGGATTCTGTTCGGTTGAGGTGGAAGGAGTTCCGCCTGGAAATTCCCAGGTCCAGGTTGTCGGGGTTCCTGATGAAAGATCGCTGAAATTGACCGTTGATCCCACACAGACACTCGTATTATTGGCGCTGAAGTTGGCAATAACATTCTGAGAGGTTACACTGACTAAATCTGTGTAACGGAAGTAGTTTTGCTTGGTAACGGTGATCTTTACTTGGGTGCCGACCTGTAGTACCGGGATGGTAATGGAAACCGGGCCGCTGACGCTGCCATATGCAACTGCAAGGAGTTCATCCCCGTTGGTAAGGGCGATGAAAGCGCTGTCGTTGGTCTGGATTGAAAAGGTGGTTGAGCCGTAAGGGATTTCAGGATCGTGGGTCACCGTAAGTAGCTGAGGTACTTCTGAGTAAAGAACCTGGAAGGCATCGCCATGCATATGGAACATCTGGTGGGTGATCGCTTTGTTATTAGTATTGTAAGGCCAGTTGGAACGTTGCAGGAAGTACTTACCGGCAGCATGCCCAAAGGCAGGGAGGATTCCCCTGGAGCCGGGTTCGGTACCTTCCATGGGCATGAAATCGGGCCACATGTTGTCCATCATTCCCCATACGAAAGTATCATTGACAAATGAGTAGGATGTTTCAGTCGGGGCTATAAAGCCACTTGAACCAGCGTTATGCCCGTTTTTAAATTGACGGTGAAATTTCTCGCCAAGGCAATCGCTGCTGCGGTGATAGGCTCCTGTTTCACAGTTAATGGAGAAAATATAAGTCATTGCCGTGTTGTTGAGCTGCATGGCATTGGCAGTGTTGTAAGCGGGTTCGCCCCACTCGGTATAGTTACCATGATCACGGTGCATCACCATAAATGCGCCCGAATCGATAGCCTGATTTATTTTTGTTGAGGTACCGCCATTCCAGCAGCAAGGCATTTCTGCAGGAGTTTGCGGAATATATCCCAGTCCGCTGGGACCAAAATAGCTTACGATTGTTGCGGTGTTGGTGGCTGATGACCAGGAAGAACCGGGAGTTCCCTGGTAAATAGCGTTAATCCGTCGGGGGTGTTTACCCTGTTCATTTTTGAAATAACCTCCCACGATTTCGGAACAAAGCTGGAACCAGCGTTCGGTCTGCCAGCCTAAAGCGGTAACGGGTTTATCGTAGAACAGCGGATCGACCGGCGGGTTGCGTTCATGATTCAGGATTTTGGAACACATGACCTGCAGTTGTGTGGCGTCGTTAGCCGTTATACGGGCAAATACGATATCGGGGAGCTGATCATTGTCAACATCGGCATATTTATTATCAGAAGCAAAGTTCGGGTAGCCGCCTGAGTGGGGGAGCAGGGGGGAGATGACATTTTTGGTTCCGTCGGTGCCATAATCGCCAAGGATCAGACAGGCGGCCGGTTTAATAGTCCAGGTATTATAAGCATTGTCGATAAAGCCTTCAATAGCAACTGTAGTATTACCGCCCACTTCATCAACTGTAAAAACTTTAGTAAGGATACCCTGTTCCAGACGGAATTTGCGCAGTGAATCCGCCCAGCTTAAAAATGAAGGACCGGTAGGGCAAATGATGATGTATTCACACTCATCAGTCAAAGGTTTGTCACCATAGGATTGAAGTCGGGCGTTGTAATCAATTACTGGCAGAGCATGGTAATTCATAATGTTATCCTGCAGGATCGGATCCCACCAGGTGCTGCGGAAAGCGGGATCGCCATATTGTCCGTTACCTCCTTCAAAATCAACGTCTACCTTGATATCTGAATAGACAATCATGTCTTTGGTAACCGGATTATACTGGAAAGGTGTAACCCCGATCATTACCACATCTACCCCACGGATTTTCATAACCTCCGAAATTTGTACAGGAGATGCGGGATAGTATGCATTTTTTGAATAGACCTGAGGATTGGGGGTGTAATCAAGTGGATTGCGATCGTTGTCGAGCGGAATACGCGGAGCAGGTGCGATTTCAACATTGTGGATCAGATCGGTGCGCAGCGAGATAATTTTGAGTTTGGGTGTAGCTCCCTGAGGAATGGCAATAAATTCGCCTTTTCCGGGGAGGTTGGGCATTCCTTCATCATTGAACAGGAAGGTCCCGGGCACTGTAATGTTTTTCATTACATTGCCTTTGACTGTCAGGTCTTGCATCGAGAATTCAGGGAGGGAAAAGACGACCTGAACACGGTTAGGTTGAGCGCTGACCAGGTTGAAACCTGGTTTACCCCATGTGTCTGGGTAGGTAAAATCTTGTGCCTGTAAGGTGAACGCTGTAAGCACAAACATTACCAATAACATTGTAAACTTTCGCATAATTTTTTGATTTTTAGTAATTTGACAGAAGAATTCCGAATGTTTGCAACAAAGTTACGATTTTCTTGTATTTAGTTGTGCTAAATGTCATAATTTATACTGAATCTTGATGATACCGAACCTGACTTTCAATCTGAAGGATAATGTAACAATATTCCACAGCCAGTTTATCTGGTCTGGCAGAAACAAATAAATGAAAAGTAAAAAGCAGAAACGCTTTATGATTGCAGATTACAGGGTTCGGTTCAGAAGGAAGTGTCCTTTATTTTATCATCAATTTACGAACCTGAGAGAATTCAGGGGTGTCGATCCGGACGAAATAGAGTCCTGTTGGCAGTGATTTGATATTCATTCTGACCGTATTTTCCCCGGGAATAAATTCTTTTCCGGTCATGTGAATGAGTTCCTGACCAAGGGCATTGAGCACGGTAATGCTCCCGTTGATTTCATCCTGTACGTCGAAGGAAAGGTTGACAAATTCTGTAGCCGGATTGGGTGAAAGGGTGATACGGGTTTGCTGTGACAGGGAACCGATGCCAACAGAAGGGTTGTCGATCCAGACTTTCAGGGCCGGGTCGCCGAGAACGTTACAATCGTAAAAGCACCACCGTTGTGCTCCCGGTTCAAATTCTCCGGGAAGACCTACCCAGGGTGCGGTTTTTATCTTTGACATGGTGTGGGCAGTTCCTAAATACGGACAGGCTGAATCGGGGTCGGGGTGGTACAGGGCGCTGATAAATTCACGGTGCAGGTGGGCTGACGGTCCTTCAGTTTCACCCTGGTTAAACCAACCATAACGGGAGTTAAAGATACCGCCTACAAGCCAGTTGGAGATTGTCGTCGCTTTTTCCGAAATGCAATCATTGTCGTCGAACGCACCGCAGATGCATCCGTGTGTGTACATAAGCTGGTAGTTATGCTGGATACCGTCAACTTTTGAAAAATTCTGGTTGGTGATGTCCCAGTTGTAAAGACGCATCATGTAGTTTGAATTGGAATGGCCGGAGTGGTGGATGAAAGATTTTCCCTTATTGATCTCGTTAAGCAGCTGAGTAGTCCCCCAGGAAAAGGAGGGAGAATCATAAAGGCTGTCGATCGTGTTGACCAATGAGGGTATCCCGTGGGTGAAGTACCCGTTATCGCTGTGATCGTCAATCAGTAATTCGAGATAATCAGATCCCCAGGTCATGGGGGGATCGTAGAGAAATTCCGATACCATAAAGGGGTGTTTCATCTCTTCCTCCACCGGGGTACTTTGGTAACTGACTGATTTGTGAACCATATTTTCCAGCTCCTGACTGGTACTGAACGACATACGGCCGACAGAAAGTTCAGGAAGGAGGTCATCCTCTCCGGGTTCGCCCCATTTATTATCACCATTGGTGTTCCAGTTTCCGTCGAGGGCGCTGTAGTACAGATCAGCCGGGATATTGAAATCCTCGTAGCCGCTGCCGCTGATCACATAGCAGTAAAATCCCCGGTAGGGTACATGTTCGATGTCGCCTCCCAGGATGACTTGTTCGATCCCGTTGGTCTGGTATTCCTGAATGATGTAGTTGCGGATTTTTTCCTGCTGATCCTGTCCGGTCATGGAGCTGTTGATCAGTTCGGTCGTTGCGATCTGCGCAGGCCGGTTGATACTGTTGTAATAATTCACCAGATCGGCGTAACCTTCCTGAAACTGTTGCGGGGTTATGATCAGGATTTCATAGGCAGATTTCAAAGGTGATTTTGAAGGGTAGAGGGCCATGGATGCGGGATTTTGCGCAAGCGACAAGGCTCTTTGTAAGGCATTTTTACTGGCAGGAAGATTTGCAAGGGCTTTCGCAGCTTTTGCATCGGGTTGTGTGACGACTTGGATGGTGACCCTTTTATAATAGGAAAGGGAGCCCGTGACCGGATTGTAGACGACCGGGGTAAAAGTCGACAGTGCAAAGGAGTATCCATTCAGAAACGCAGTAAACAGGGTTCCGGTTTGCAGTTTGGGATAATTTCCATTAGTTAGGTAAACTGTTTCATTTTTCCGGAATGTATTGTCAGAACCTTTCGAAATAGGCTGAACGGGTTGTTGGGGCCAGAGGTGGAAGATTCCCGGGATAGGGGTCAGTTCCTCACCGGAGAAACGGAGTTCGACCGCTGATTCGCCGGGAGGAAGAAGCAAGGCGACCTGATGGTAGGGAATTGCAGGTTCACCGGTAATTCCCGACAGAAGGGTATGATCCATCACAATGAAATCGTACCCGTTTCTGGAGGTAACGGACAGGTTGGAAAAGGAATAGGTTTTTTCGACATTCCCGGCAAAAAGTGATTGAATTGACACGACCAGGATCAAAAGAGCAGATCTGAGTTTCATAGTCATCGAATGGTTACATGTTGATTGGTGCAATGCAAAGATACAAAAAAAGAGGGCGACCCAGTGTGTGAGTGCCCTCTTTGTAATAAATTTGGTTATTATTCTGAATGTCAAAAAGTTTTCAACCTATTTTACTACGATTTTCTGTACTTTATTGATTTCTTTGTTATGAAGTGTCATAAAGTAAACACCTGGTTGCAGACCGGAAATTGTCAGGGTCCGGTTTTCATTTTCATTCAGAGCAAGGTTGGTGATTGACCGTACGGTCATGCCAAGGCTGTTGCAGATTGTCAGATCGGCCACGATTGCCCCGGGGGCGCTCAGTTCGACAGTAAAGTCGCCATTGTTGGGATTCGGATAGGCAGCAACGCTGACTTCCCGTATTTTTTCGCCGAAGCCGCTGCAAACATCGAGGTATGCGGAGACCTCTTTGGTAAGTTCACAACCGTTGGCGTTGACTGTCACGCTGAAATTGTGCAAACCGATTCCGTACTGTGCGTAAGTTACGTCGACAGAGGGGGTGGTCATGCCGCCGGGTTGCCAGAGATAAGTGGTTGCTCCCGGGGTTGTTGCATCAAGGGTGATGGTTTGGTACCAGCAGGCAGTATCGTTGGGTGTGGCATTTACGATGACATTGGGACCCACCTGAATGTAGGCTTGTTCGGTCAGGGTATCCATTTGTCCGCCGCGCCAGACAATGAGGGTCACGTCGTGCGGACCGCATTCATTGTAAACAACTGAAGGATTCTGGGCCGATGAGGTATCGGGTGTGGCGCCCGGGAAATGCCATTTATAAATTTCGGGAACCCCGATATAACCGCCGTGGGTGGTGTTGGTAAAGGTAACAGTTTCACCTTTATTTACCACATTGGAAGGAACGGTGAATCCGGGGGTCAGATCGATGGCGCCCCGTTTTATTCCCTGGAAGATGGCATATTTCTTAATGATGTAGGGTGATGAAGTTCCCTGTTGGTTGCCCTGTCCGGAATCGGTATTCTGAAGGAAAGTGACGAATTCAACGTCTTCGAGAGGGATGGCAGAACTCAGGGTGAAATTGAGGGTTACTACCTGAACATCACCACTTGCAAAACTAACCGGTGTTCCGGTTTGGCTTGGTACCATAAGGCGGGTCACGTGTTCGAGGTGGGTTTGGCCCTGCCAGTTTTGCATGATATTCGACTGGGTGACCACAAAATGAAGAATGATGTTCGAGGCAGTGATGGCATCAACTTTTGTGATGGTGATAACGGCGGTATAATCCAAACCGTTGTTGGTCACTTCCATTGAAAGGGTTACAGGGGAAGTATCCACGATGCGTTGGTTATACATGGAAAGGTAGGTCGGGTAGAGGGAGGTGGTATGGTTTCCACCAACATACCCTTGTTTCCCGTCCATCCCCATTGAAGGGTACGCAGAAATTCCGTAAAAGGTGTTACGGGCATTGGAATAAGCATTGGCATATGAATCACCGTTGTGATTTTCGATTACGGCAACGAATTTACCGTTTTCAAGAAGATCATCGACGCCCATGGCAGCTCCGGGGCAGTAGGTACACCAGGTTCCGGTGCCCACTTCGGTCACAACCATTTCACGAGGAACAGATTGAGACATGACAACCAGGCCCATCATAACGAAGGCCAGGGAGATGGTAAATTTTTTCATAGGGTTTGAATTTGTTTGTGATTGATTTTTATAAATCCAGTGTGTAAAATTACTGAAAAAAACAATAACGTGAAAAAAATGTTAGGGTAAATCGACAAAACATTAAAAAAATGACATATCTCGGTATATTCCTGATCTGGAATAGAGGCAAAACACTGAATGGAACAGGAACTTTACCGTGGCAATTTGTTCAGTGCAAATGCATAAGCTCCGACTGATACAGCCCTGGAAGTTCCAAGACGGGAGATTCCCACTCCGATTTTCTTAGCCGGGTCAAAGTTCAGCAGTTTATCGGAAAAAGGCACCCGGATCGTTAGGGAGCCAGAGGTAAGGAAGGATTTCAGTCCCTCCTCGCTTTCCAGGTTGAAAGCAGTCACTTCCATACGATCGAGTGGTTGGCCCGACATGGTCTCGAAGGGTTTATTCATCTCTTCGACCAATCCGGGAAGGAAAACAGGATAGGCGCCCGACAGTCCGCCGCCGATCACGACCAGGCCATCGATCAGTGTTATGGCGTTGGCGATAGCATCGGCTGCATCACGTCCGAATGCGTCAAAGGCTTTTTGTGCCGCTTCCTTGTTGCCTTTTATTTTTCCTGTCGCGATCTCGAAAATCTCTTTTGGTTCGGGGCAGGAAGCCATGTTGATCCCGGTATTATTCGCATATTCCCGTTTGATACCCCGGATGCTGACACTTTCTTCGGCATCCCAGTTTTTGAACGTCCGGTTGCGGGTCCGGTTGACCTCTCCTCCGGCGCTGTTGTCGCCGATCAGAAGTCCGTCGCGGGTTACGATTCCACCGCCAAAACCGGTTCCGAGGGTCACTCCGAAGAGATTGTGGTACTGTTTTGAATTACCGGCATCCCCGAGTTTTTTGTTGATCTCCGGAAGGAGTCCGGAAATGGCTTCTCCATAAGTAAACAGGTCGCCATCGTTGTTGATGAACACCGGAAGTCCAAAATGTTCCCGGAGCATAGGACCCAGGGCAACCCCGCCTTTGAAAAAAGGCAAATTCTGCAAATCTCCGATAATCCCATTCTGATAATCGGCCGGTCCGGGGAAGGCGAAACTGATGGCGACCGGTTCCTGTTTAAGTCCGGAACGGACTGTTTCGAATCCCTCGATGATGGTTTTCAGAACCCTTTCCAGATTTTCACCCCGGGCTGGTAAAATAATAGGATCAAGAATTTCGCTTTCTGCCTGCACAGCATTGAATACCAGGTTAGTACCCCCTGCGTCGAGGGTCATCACTATCCTGTGATCGTGACGATAAGTCATAAGGGTTGAAATATGAGATTGAGTGAATGAGTGATTTGATGCAAAGATCAGGATTTTTTCAGATTATTTAACCGGATCGTTTTCCGTTTTCAATTTTCCATTTTCAATTGTCCATTGTTAATTGTAATTCAATCCTTTCAGTGTGCTTCCAGCCAGTTGGCGCCGGTATTCATTTCCACCAGGACAGGCACATCCAACGGGATTGCATTTTGCATTCCCTCCAGTACCATGGGTTTCAGGATATCGAGTTCCTCTTTCAGGGCATCGAACACAAGTTCATCGTGTACCTGGAGTATCATGGCCGATTTCAGGTGATGTTTTTGCATGTTGTCGAAAATCCTGATCATTGCGATCTTGATCATATCGGCTGCGGTACCCTGAATCGGTGCGTTAATGGCATTTCGTTCGGCGAATCCCCGGATGTTAGCATTTCCCGAATTGATGTCGCGCAGGTATCTCCTGCGTTTCATCATGGTTTCCACATACCCGCGGCTTCGTGCCGAAGTTATGGTTTCTTCCATATATCGCCGGATTCCCGGATATTTTAAAAAATACTGGTGAATGATTTCTGCAGCCTCCTTTCGGGGGATATTCAGCCGTTCGGAGAGTCCGAAGGCGGATATTCCGTAGATGATTCCAAAGTTGACCATTTTGGCGTTCCGGCGCATTTCCCGGGACACCAGTTCAATGGGAATGCCATATACTTTGGATGCGGTAGCGGTATGGATATCGTTGCCGATCCTTAAATCTTCGATCATGCTTTCATCATGGCTCAGGTGTGCAATTATGCGCAGTTCGATCTGTGAATAATCGGCCGACAGAAGGAGGTGCTTATCACTTGCCGGTACGAAAGCCTTGCGGATCTCCCTGCCTTTATCGGTCCTGACCGGGATGTTCTGGAGGTTGGGATTGTTGGAACTCAGTCGTCCTGTTGCTGCAACAGCCTGGTTATAAGAGGTATGAACCCTTCCGTCGCGCGGGTTGATCAGGGAGGGGAGGACATCCACGTAGGTCGATTTCAGTTTGGTGAGTGAACGGTATTCCAGGATCTTCGGGATGATCGGATGGCGGTTTTCCAGTTTGACCAATACATCTTCACTGGTGCTGTATTGCTTGGTTTTTGTATGTTTTGGATTTTCAACGATCCGCAGTTTTTCATAGAGAATTTCGCCCAGTTGTTTTGGTGAAGCGACATTAAAACGGGTTCCAGCGTCGGAGAAGATCGATTCCTCCAGCGCTGTTATATCCCCCGCCAGTTCTGCAGAATATTCCTTCAGGGAGGATGGATCGATTTTAACCCCTTTCGATTCCATGAATGACAACACCCGGATCAGGGGGGTCTCGATCTGTTCAAAAAGTTCCCGGGTTCCGGTCTCTTCGAGGATAGGTTCGAATACCTGCTTTAATTGCAGGGTCACATCGGCATCTTCGGCTGCATATTCCTTGATGGTTTCCAGGTTAACTGTCCGCATACTGAGCTGATTCTGACCTTTTTTCCCGATCAGGGTTTCAATGGAGACAGGGCGGTAGTTGAGGTAGGTTTCAGCCAGAAGGTCCATGCCATGGCGCATATCGGGCTGGATCAGGTAATGGGCCAGCATGGTATCAAACAGAGGTCCTTTCACGTCGATCTCATACCATTTGAGCATGGTGATATCGAATTTCAGGTTCTGTCCGATCTTTGTGATGACCGGATCCTCAAAGAGGGGTTTGAACGCTTCCATGATTTGCATGGTTTCATGATAATTATCGGGAAGCGGTATGTACCAGGCCTCAAATGGTTTCCAGGCGAAGGAGATGCCCACCAGTTCGGAGGAATTGGTGTCGACCCCGGTAGTCTCGGTGTCAAAGCAAAAGCAGGTTTGTTGTTTCAGCTCCCCGAGGAGGCGGGCGCGTTCGGCAGGGGTGTCGGCCAGATGGTACTGATGGGGGGTGTCAGAAAGGGTGCGCAGGGTATCCGGGCTGTTGGCCGAAGGAGTGAATGGGATGTTTACTTCAGCGCCAGCGATCGCGCGATCCCGGCTGGTTTCAGACGGAATGCCTGCCCGGGCCCCGTTCGGGGTAGTAATCTGACCGCCAGGATCTCCCATTGCTTTAAGTGAAAGGAAGGTGTTAAGCCGTTGAGAGAAGGTACGGAATTCGAGATCATCGAACAATTTTTTCAACCGGTCGGTATCGGGAGGTTCGAGGATCAGTTGTTGTTCATCGAAATCGATCGGGACATCGAGAATGATGGTAGCCAGTTGTTTTGAGACAAGGGCCTGTTCGCTGAAATCAATAACCTTTTTGCGAAGGTTTTCATTTGAAATTTCACCCGCGTGGGCAAGGAGATTTTCAACGGTATCGAATTCGGCAAGCAGTTTTTTTGCGGTGACTTCGCCTACACCCGGAATCCCGGGAATATTGTCGGAGGCATCACCCCAGAGGCCAAGCAGGTCGATTACCTGTTCCGGCCGCCGGATCCCGAATTTCGAGCAGACTTCAGCCACACCCATGATTTCCACGTCACTTCCGAATTTTCCGGGTTTGTAGATAAAGGTATGCTCATTGACCAGTTGTCCGAAATCCTTATCAGAAGTCATCATATAGGTGGTAAAACCTTTTGATTCCGCTTTCCGGGCGAGGGTACCAATAACGTCATCGGCCTCATAACCATCGACAAAAAGACTTGGAATGCGGAAGCCATCCAACAGTTCATGGATGTAAGGGAGGGAGTTGACAATATCTTCCGGGGTCTCCTGGCGGTGTGCTTTATAGGCTTCAAATCCGGTTTTCCGGACCGTTGGCGCCAGGGTATCGAAAGCAACACCAAGGTGGGTCGGATTTTCCTTTTTAAGAAGATCGAGCAACACATTGGCGAATCCGAATATCGCCGAAGTGTTGACACCTTTTGAACTCATCCGGGGATTTTTATTGAATGCGAAATAAGCCCTGTAGATGAGGGCCATCGCATCAAGAAGGAACAATTTTTTTTCTGACATTTCGGGGGTGTTGTTACCGGCAAAAGTACGAACCTTCACGCATTAACAACCGGATGTTTATATCTTCTAACCGGAGTGCGATAATTTGTGTTTTTCCTCGGTACATTTGGCAGTAAACAACAGGAGCCGTTCATGATAAAAAAGAAAGTCAAAGAGAAGAAAATCTTTGTTCTAGACACCTCGGTTATCCTTTACAACCATCACGCCATCAAGAGTTTCGATGACAATGATGTTGCCATTCCGATCACGGTGCTGGAGGAGCTCGATAACTTCAAAAAGGGAAACGATACCATCAATTTTGAGGCGCGGGAGTTTATCCGGATCATCGACCGGTTGTCGAACAAGGCCACCCTGACCCGCTGGATTTCCTTAGGCATGCCCAAGGGCGGTAAATTCAAGGTGGTGATGAATGAGCAGAGCGAGCTGGATGCCGTAAAGGTTTTCGGTGAGAACAAGCCTGACCACCGCATTCTGAACGCCGCTTTGGTAATGATGTCGGAAAATCCGACGAAAAAGGTGATCCTGGTTTCAAAGGATGTGAATCTGAGGTTGAAAGCCAAATCGCTGAATATTGCCGCCGAAGATTTTGAGACCGGCAAGATCAAGGATGTGGAGGGGTTGTACTCGGGCAAGACCCTGATTGAGGGGTTGGACAAGACGCTCATCGATATTATTTATGAAGCAGGTTGGTGCCTGCCCGAGGACCTTGGTATTAAAAATCCTGTACCGAATCATTATTTTATTTTAAAAAACGGGAAAAGTTCGGTTCTCTCTTTTTTCAATCCCGTTACCGGGCGCATCGAAAAGCTGGAGAAGCGGAGTTGTTATAAGATCACGCCCCGCAATGCGGAACAGGTATTTGCGCTGCATGCCATTTTAAATCCGGAGGTAAAGCTGGTAACCCTTCAGGGTATTGCAGGAACGGGTAAGACCCTGTTGGCGCTGGCCGGGGCGCTGGAACAGAAACGGAACTTCAAGCAGATCTACCTGGCCCGGCCCATTGTACCCCTCAGCAACAAAGACATCGGATATCTTCCCGGCGACATCAAATCAAAACTGGATCCCTATATGCAGCCTTTGTGGGACAATCTCAAATTCATTCAGAACCAATACAGTGAACGGGATAAGGAGTATAAGGTGCTGACGGAGGCGATTGAAAATGAAAAGCTCGTCATAACCCCTTTAGCCTATATCAGGGGGCGCAGCATATCCAATGTATGTTTTATTGTGGATGAGGCTCAGAACCTGACTCCGCATGAAGTAAAGACGATCATCACCCGGGCCGGAGAGAATACGAAGATTATTTTTACCGGAGATATTTATCAGATTGACACCCCGTATCTCGATGCGCAGTCGAACGGATTATCGACGCTGATAGATCGCGTGAAGCAGCATGAGATCTATGCCCATGTCCGGCTCGAAAAGGGAGAGCGGTCGGAATTGGCAAACCTGGCAAATGAAATGTTGTAGGCCGCAAACCGTTTAAGGAGATCAAACCTCCTCGTAGATGACTGTCAGCAGGGTTTGACCGACGGCTTTCAGGGTGTTTTTATCTATTTTTTCCAGGTTGTCGCCGGTCGTATGCCAATAGGGATAGAAACCTGTTTTGCTGTTTTGGTCGAGGTGGATGATGTCGATGGTGGGGATATTCCGGATGGTATTGAGGGGGATATGATCATCGGTAATGAAACCACCCTGTTCAAAAAGGAACCAGGAAGAATAACCGAGACGGTTCGCGGTATTCCATACCTGCTTAACGATATCGGAGGCAAATTGCATCGAAACCCCCTCCATGAGGAAGGTGGCATTTCGGGCCCCGACCATGTCGAGAAGGATCCCGTATTTAGCGTTGTAATCGGTTTTGTGGGGATTTTTTGCCCAATACTGGGAACCGAGCCCCCAGTACTCATCAGAATGGCCCGATAAAGAATGGTCCTGCGGTGGACCGTAATCTTCGGCGTCAAACAAAATGATATCCACTCCCACGGAAGGATTTTTCAGCGATAGATTGCGTGCAATTTCAAGAAGGACACCTACCCCGCTGGCGCCGTCGTTTGCCCCGTCGATGGGTTTATTGTGTTTCTTGGGATCGGAGTCAAAATCGGCGTAAGGCCGTGAATCCCAGTGGGCACAGAGGAGAATACGGTCGGTATTTCCGGGATTCCATGAAGCGATGATGTTTTTGAAATTCAGTGTGTTTTTATTGTAAGCGTAAACCTGTCCTTTCTGAACGATCACTTCCGCTGCATAACCTTTCAGCAGACCGGTCAGGTATTCCGAACATTTTGCGTGGGCCGGGGTATTGGGTACCCGCGGACCGAATTCCACCTGGGCTTTGATGTGGTGATAGGCCGAATCGGCCATGAAATCGGGTACCGTAACACGGGGTTTGGTTTCTGTCTGCAATGAAGACTCCTTAGGCCGGTCAGGCCCTCCGCACGCGCCCAGCAGCAAGGCAGAAAGTATCAATGCGATGCAAAAAGGTCTTTCGAATCTTATCCTAATGTTCATCTGTTTTTACTCTCTTTTACAATGTTAAAACGGAATGAGTATGATTCTGAATTTTTCGGGACTGGTTCCTGATGAAATTCAATTAATTTCCCGGGGAATGGCGTTAAAAGTTAAAACCCGGTCAACAGCGGGGATGGAGTCCCGAAGGAATCTTCAAAAACAAGTTCCCGCAATTCCTTGCGTTTGCGTTCCTGGATTTCCCTTTGCCTCAGTTTTTCGGGAAGAATGGCCGGGTCGTCCCGGTATCCAACGGCAATTACCACAAGTGGAACATATTCTACCGGAATTTTAAACGTTTTTACGGCTTTTTCGGCGGAGAATCCACCCATCTGGTGCACATGCAGCCCCTGGCGCATTGCCTCGAGGCTGAGGTGTGCCATTGCCTGGCCGGTATCGTACCGGAAATAGGCGTTTTCGTTGCCGTCGTAGGTCGAAATCCTGCTGCCGACAACCAACAGCAGTACCGGCACGGTTACATTCCAGATCCGGTTTCCTTCATCAAGGGTTTCAAGGATCTTCATCCAGGATTCGCCGGGCTGTTGACCGATAATAAACCTCCAGGGTTGTTCATTGCCTGCGGAGGCCGACCATCGGGCTGCCTCGAAAAGGGCAACAAGTTTTTCACGTTCCACGGGCCGGGATGAGAATGCGCGCGGGCTCCACCGGAACGTGGCAAGCCGGTTAATAGAAACGGCGGTGATTGCTTTTTTTTTCAACTCGATTTCGATTTAAGAGAAAATCGTTTTCGCAGCGACCATCCGATGGCTGAGAGAAGCAGAATTCCGCCCGTCCAGGTGAAGATCCGGGCAATGTAATCGCCGTGTCTGACATAGAAGGTCATCCGGTCGTTGGCGTTCAACGTACCTTTGATAACGGCAGGGTTCCAGTATCCGGTTACCTGGTGTGCATCGCCACGTTGGTCGATCAGGGCAGAGATCCCGGTGTTAGCCGACCGGGCAATGCTGCGGCGGGTTTCGATAGCGCGAAGGTGCGCAAAGCTGAAGTGCTGGCGGTGACCGGGTGTGTTTCCCCACCAGCCGTCGTTGGTGATAATGATCATCATTCGGGCTCCGTTGCGGACAAATTCAGCAAAGAATTCCCCGAAAATGGATTCATAGCAGATGGCGGGCGCCGCCCCGACGGTTTTTACTGTAGAATAGACTTTCCGGACTGAATCCATCCCGAGGCTTCCGACGGTTCCCCCAAGGTCGATGGCATATTTTTCGAGCCATTTGAATCCTTTAAAGGAGGGTAGGATTTCGACTCCGGGGGTCAGTTTCGATTTATGGTACAACTGCAGGGAATCGTGGTTGTTGATCAGGATGGCCGCGTTGTAGGCGACATAATGGTT
>Ga0116171_10001934_pt1 | contig 20163 bp, 21 predicted proteins | sample AD_JPNHW2_MetaG_FD_89798 | JGI IMG/M metagenome (GOLD analysis project Ga0116171, IMG submission 89798) | Active sludge microbial communities of municipal wastewater-treating anaerobic digesters from Japan - AD_JPNHW2_MetaG | ecosystem: Engineered > Bioreactor > Anaerobic > Digestate | place... | reverse complement strand
CAGGATAGACGGTGTACTTTATAAAATGTTCAATCCTCCAAAAAAATTTCAGGATTCAATTATATCACGAATTAAGATAATGGCAAACCTTAACATTGCCGAAAACAGGCTGCCCCAGGATGGAAGGATACAGGTAAAAGCAGGGGGCAAAGAGATCGACATCAGGGTTTCTATTTTCCCGACGTATTACGGTGAACGGATAGTTCTCAGGCTGCTTAACAAATCTGACATGAACTTTGACCTGGCCAATATCGGTTTTTCAAAAGAAAATCTTGCTACATTCAACAAGCTGATCGAGCTGACTCATGGTGTACTGCTTGTTACAGGACCTACCGGCAGCGGTAAAAGTACCACCCTCTACAGCGTGCTTAGCAGGTTAAACAATGACGATATTAATATACTGACAGTTGAAGATCCGATTGAGTACCAGCTCTACGGCATCAGCCAGATGCAGATCAAACCGAAGATCGGCCTTACATTTGCCGCCGGTTTAAAGTCAATACTCCGCCAGGATCCCGACATAGTAATGATCGGCGAAATCCGCGACCTTGAAACCGCGGAAATAGCAGTACAGTCAGCGCTTACCGGTCACCGCGTATTTTCTACACTGCATACGAACGATGCTCCATCAGGCATAACAAGGCTTGCTGACATGGGTATTGAACCTTACCTGATTACATCAGCTGTCAACGGATTTCTGGCCCAGAGGCTTGCGCGAAAAATCTGCCCATCTTGTATTGAACCCTATAAACCGTCTCAGCAGGAACTTTCCCGTGCCGGTATAACCAGGACCATGCTGAAAAAACAAAACCTGTACAGGGGCAAGGGCTGCGAAGCCTGCCTTAATACCGGATACACCGGCAGGATAGGAATATTCGAACTGCTCGTGGTAAGCGATAATATTAAGAAACTGATTATGAACGGTTCAGACGCAACAACAATTAAGGAACAGGCATTAAAAGAAGGTATGATCACACTTCAGCAGGACGGAATCAACAAGGTTATAGCAGGCGTCACAACACTTGATGAAGTTCTACGGGTCTGCTGATAAGGGTGGATGCATGATCTTTTTTTATAAAGCCCTTAACAGTAAAGGCGAAGAGATTACTGACACTGTTGATGCAGCGAATGAAACCGCTGCCAGGCAGAAAATAAGAAAGTCAGGTCTTTACCCGGTAAAAATTAGTGAACAGGGTAAATCTTCTTCATCCGGTTCACATATCAGCAGCCTAAAACACTATGCCGAGTCAGTAAATGAATTTATAAGCAGGAATGGAGCAAAAAAACAGGTCGGCCTCTTCTCGCGACAGATGGCAACACTCCTCCGTGCCGGTATGCCCCTTCTTACCGCGCTCAACGATATCATTGAACAGATCGATAACAAGACCTTCAAAAACATAATCATTGATGTCAGGGAAAAAATTGAAGAGGGTATATCATTCTCCAGTGCCCTGGCCAGGCACTCTGACATATTTTCAGAAATTTACATTAACATGATACGCGTTGGCGAGAATCTCGGATCTCTTGACGAAGTGGTTGCACGGCTTGCAGACATGGAACAGAAAAGAGTATTCCTGCTCAGCAGGATCAGGGCTGCATTATGGTACCCGATCTTTATGCTCACCTTTTCAATGCTTATCCTTGTATTTCTACTGGTAAAAATTATACCTACAATCTCGGCAATATTTGTTGAACAGAACAGGGAACTCCCCCTCCCCACCAAAATAGTACTGGGTTTGAGCAACTTCCTTACTGATTTCTGGATATTAATACCTCTGTTTTTAATTCTTCTCTGGTATCTCTACAAGCGGGCAGCTGCTACACCGGAAGGTAGACGGAAGATTGATGAATACAAGATGAAGCTCCCCCTTGCAAGCAGGCTTTATAACAAACTTATTGTTTACAGGTTCACCATGAATCTCGGCATGCTCATGACTAACAAGGTTGACCTGCTTAAATGTTTCGAGATTGTCAAAAAAATAGTGAACAACTGTATAATCGAAGAAAAGATTGAACGCGCTGCAAAGAACATCCAGGAGGGCGCATCAATTGCCCAGGCCTTAAAAAAAGATGAATTTCTTCCTAAACTTGTTATCGGAATGATATCCGCAGGTGAGGCAAGCGACAAGGTTGACGAAATGCTCGTAAACATTGGAAATGTTTACGAAAACGAAATAGATATGCTGGTCACAAGCTTAACCGGAATCATTGAACCGCTTATAATTATTCTCATGGGCGTAATAATAGGTGTAATTGTTCTCTCAGTAATGATGCCAATTATGGAAATGAACCTGATGGTTCAATAAATTAAAGCAATAGATTATTGCTCGACTGGATTTCGCGCTGGCAGGTAAATCCTGTATGCCTTTTCCATGGGCTACACCGCTGTAAGAAAGAATTAGTTTCCGATAAAGTCACTATAAAAGGAGTTAGATAATGAAAAAGATATTAAAATGGTTTAAACTTCGAATACTGCGTCTTGAAAAAAATGACGGTTTCACCCTGCTTGAACTGCTGATAGTTGTGGCAATTATTGCTATTATGGGTGGATTTGCAATTACAAAACTGACAACGGTACTTGACAACACCAAAGTCAAGGCTGCAGATACCGACATTAAAACTTTCATGATGAACCTTGAGCGCTATTATATCGAACATAACAGCTACCCGACAACCGAAGAGGGACTCCAGAAACTTGTTGATACAGGTATGATCGAAAAGAAAAAAAGTTCTCTTCTTGATCCCTGGGACAATCCATACCAGTACAGGTACCCTGGCCAGAATTCAGAAGGACCTGAAATATGGAGTTTCGGAGCAGACAAACAGGAGGGCGGCGAAGGGATTAACGCTGACATAAAAAGCTGGGAGCAATAGTTGCGTTTTATCGTCAAAAACTCCGGCTTCACCATGATTGAGCTGCTTATAGTCATGGCCATAATGTCGCTTATGGCGCTCGTTGCGGTGCCGCGAATTTCAGCATTCCTTGGAAACGAACGCCAGGAATCAGGTCTGCTTTCAGCATACATAGCTTCAACATCCGACGATGCATTTGTAAACGGACGGACTAACTATCTGTGCATCACACTTATGATTCCCGATGACAGGAATAAAGAGTTATTCAGGGAAAAAAGTTTTACCGCAAATTCTGTAGCTGTCTTTGTTCTCGATGAGATGAAACTGGTCCAAAACAGCCACAGGATACTTGAGAAGAGAACTTTCAGCGGCAGTTTCTCTATCAAGGCGGTTTACCTTGAAGGTTCAGAACCCATAACCAAGGGAGATGTTTTAATCCCCTTTTATTCTGACGGATCAAGTGAAAGCTTCACAATTGAAGTATCATCAGGGGATAAACTCAGGTATTTCAAAAAAAATAAAAACAGCAGGAATGTAAGAATCCTCGATGAAATATAAAAATTCATCATACGCACTACCTTTTCGCGGTTTTGCGCTTATTGAAGTACTTATTGCAGTTGCAATACTTTCTGTCGTGCTGCTGAGCGTCTATTCCGGGATCTCATCGGGAATCAACATTATCAGCAACAGCAGGAATTATACCAAATCATTGATTATAGCAAAATCACTGATGAATAATTTCCGTAACGAAAATATGCGCGGCCCCGATATACACGACTCACCTGTTGACGACCATGAAGGTTTTAGCTACGACAGAATAACCGAACGCTACGAACTAGAACTAGCCGGCCCGATAGGACTTAACAAAACAGTTATTACCGTTAAATGGAGATATAAGGGTAATATCAATAAATATGAACTCTCAATGGTCTACCAGGCAAAGTAAGGATACCGCTGATGAAAAATTATAATGATGAAAGCGGTTTTACTTTAATAGAAATGCTGGTGGCGGTGGCAGTCTCATCAGTCATACTGCTTATGGTTTACACCGCATATAATTCAGTCATTAAAACAGTGAATTACGGCAGAACCGTATCGTCCTATTACCAGCAGCTGAACCATATACTTAACCGTATAGATTCTGACCTTTCTGCACTTTACTGGAAGGATGGAAACAGCAAACTCCAGCTTGAGTCAATATTCAATGGGAAATACAGCATCCTGAGTTTTGTAACTGCCGAGTACAGGGACTACAGGATATTTCCCTCCCCCGTATCACAGTACCCTGTTACAGACATCCATGAAACAGGCTATTATCTTACCCAGAAACCAGGTGATAAAAATTATACTCTTATTAGAAAAACTGACATACATTATGATGATTCATTTTCCGAGGGCGGCTTTGAAGAGGATCTTCTTTCCCAGGTTGTATCATTAAAGTTTGAATTCCAGTACAGGAGTGACTGGTCCGACAACTGGAACACTGCTGACCAAAAACGTATCCCGAAAGCAGTAAAGACGACACTTGAACTTATCGATCCTTTCGGAAACATAGAAAAGTACCAGATCATTTCTCTGCCGGGTCTTGCATATGAATAAACTGCTGCATAGATTCATGAAAAACTATAATCATCGCAGGGAACTTATTGCTACCCGCGGCCTGAAAGAATATTACAAAAACAGCAACGGGTACATACTGCTGATTGTACTTATAATCTCTGCATTTCTGGTTTCTTTTACATCAGACTTTTTTTTCCAGACAAGTATCTATATATCATCCCTTAAACGCACCCGTGCAAATCTTGCATGTGAGTATATCGGCATATCAGGTTTCGAGATCGCCAAAACAATTATTGAAATAGACAGGCTTGGCATGAGCACAGGTTTCCTGCCCAACCTTAACAATAACAAAAACATTGACACATACATGGATATATGGGCTCTTGATTTTCCGGAATTCCCCATACTTGACGGAACTGTAAAAATCCAGATTGAAGACGAAAATTCAAAGATAAACATAAACGCACTTATTAGCGAATATGCGCCTTCGACAAAATACTACGGTATTTTACAGAGATTTTTTGTAAACATGGGTCTCCCCATGGACCTCGCTGACACAATAATAGACTGGGTCGATCCGGATGATTCCCGTTTCCCGTATGGAGCAGAATCTTCAGGCTATTACATGACACTTAATCCGCCCTACAAAGCAAAAAATGGGGCTGCTGACAGCATCGACGAATTACTGCTGGTTAAGGGGATTACCCCTGAAGTTTTTTACGGGCTTGGCGGCGGAAATTACGGACTTGAAAAAAATCTTGTTGAACATAATAAAGGGAGTGTTACACTACCTGAAGAAAAGCTTGAAGAGCTGAATGCAGTATCAGAAGATAACAAAAAAGATGAGGATGAAATTCCCAGGGCCGGGAAAGAGAAGGACCGCAGGCTGAACACATACCTTCGCGTTTACGGAGAATGGATGAACTATCCTGATGAGTCAAGCAAGATCAACATAAATACGGCGCCATACAGAATATTGATGTCTTTAACAGACGAAATTTCCGAAGATACTGTACAGGAAATAATAAAAAAGCGGAACCTGGAGCCATTTAAGACAGTTGCTGAAATTTCAGAATTTACAGGCAAGGGCAATACTATTAACAGTCTGCTTACTGTGAAATCACATATATTTAAAATAACAATAACATCTGAAAATTTAAACGGAAGATATAAATCTGTATATTATTACGACAGGGACAACAAAAAAATCCTGTATTGTTCAGGTGAATACTAGAGGGGTGATTATTTGTTTGATAATATAATCTCAATTGATATCGGGGCATCATCCGTCAAGCTAATCAAGGCAAGACGGAATATTAAAAATTTTGAAATAACCGTAGCGCTCATCGAGGAAATAAACCAGGATGAAGCACAGACTGATTATACTTCAGCTTTAAAAAAAAGTGTTACTGCATTATCAGCCAGGGAAAACCTGACAGAATCGAGCGTAATTATTTCTATCCCATCTGACCTAGTTTTTTTCAGGAATATAAACTTTCCATTCAGCGACATGAGCAAAATACGTGAAGCAATACCATTTGAAGCAGAGGAGAATATACCATATCCACCTGATAGAATTATCATGGATTTTCAGCCGCTTCCTCAATCCGGCACCGAAGGCCGCAGTGTAATACTTGCTGCTATAAATAAAGACATATTAAATGGTACCCTTGATATTCTCGCCGAATCGGGGATTTACCCTGTGTTTGCCGGACTTGAATCGAATGCACTTGTTAAAAGCTACGATTATTTCAATTCAGTCAATAATGAAACAGTACTGCTCGTTGATATAGGTACCAATAAAACTGTAATTAGTGTTATCAGGGATAACCATCTCCTGTTTACCCGTTCGATTCCCATGGGAACAGGTCTTATTATCCGCAATATCGCGGATGTCCTCAATGTAACATTAACGGAAGCTGTCATTATTTTTGAACAGCTTGATCTTGACCTTAATTCACTTGAATCAAATTCAGATAAAAACAACAGCAGTGGAATCAGTATAACAAAACCTAAAATGAAAAAGATTTACAACCATGCGGTTGATACTGTAAATACAATAATCAATGATCTGCTTCTTTCGATAAAGTCGAGCGGCATAATAAATGACTATTCAGACTTCAGCCGGATTATGCTTTCAGGAGGCGGATCAAATATCAAGGGAATCGCAAGATTCTTTGGTGATGAATCCGGTCTTCCTGTTGTGTTTATGCCGTTTGTAAATGAATATACTGACAGGAACATCAGGAGCCGGTTATCAATCTGCCTTGGCAATCTTCTTGTTTACATGAACAGCAGAAATGAGTCGATAAATTTTCTGAAGGACAGAACCTCAGCCAATGCTGCATCAGGCCTGGGCAGGTACAGCCTGGCAAAATTTTTTATCATCATGTCTATTGCCGTGTTCTTTGTAAACCTCCTGCTGACCTTCTACTCGGTCTATAAAAGCAACAGCTATTCAGACGAACAACTGCGACAAAAATACAAGCGGTATTTCAACACACAGAACATTCCAAAAGACCCTGTCGCAGAAGCGTCAAAACTTCTGCAGAAAGAAAGGCAGGAATTAAAAGTGCTCAAGGATATGATAGGCGAACACTCATCGTTCACCGGAATAATTGGAACTGTCACAAAAGCCTTCAGCGGTATACCCGGTTTTTACATCAGGAAAATGATCTTTGAAGGCAATGACATGACGCTCGAAGGTGAAGTGAAAAGCAGCAGCGATCTTGAGCAGTATAAAAAAAATATACTGCAGACCGGGAAATTCGAATCAGCAACAGTGAATATTACAGATACTAACAGAGAACGAGCCCTTTTTAAAATGATAATCAAACATAAAACCCTACCGGAGCAACGTTAACATGATTCAGATCAACAAGAGAGAAAAAAATCTTCTTATAATTCTCGCAGCCGTTGCGGGAATACTCTTTTCATATTATGTAATAATTGACCCGGTTGTAAACTTTAAAAGAAATGCCGGTGAGAATCTTGAAAAAAACCTTGATAAAATCAGCAGACTGGATGAAATATATTCAGACTATAAAGAGGTGCTGGCTGAAAAAAATCAACTCAATATAGATGCTGAAACTGCTGCGATATCTTCTATAATCAATGAAGCTGCCACAAGTCTGAACATCAATACAAACAAGGTTGATCTTGGAGAAAACCAGGGCGCTGTTAAAAACGGGATACAGCTTATAACCACCAATGTCAAGTTTGAAGGTGTTTCCATCAGGAATATGATCGAATTTATATACAGGCTCGAAAGTTCCGGTACTCCGTTGAAAATAAAAAACCTTACAATCACAGCAGGGATGAAAGGGAAAAACAGGTATGATGCTGTAATAACAATATTAAGTCTGGCCAAGAGATAACCATGAATATAAACTTTAAAAACCTGATAGGAATTATAAAAAACCTGCTTAAAGATGGACTGGCATTCTTTAAAACCATATACAAAATTCCGGGTTCAAAAAAATATTTTGCAGCTTCATTTATTTTGATAATAATCTTTCTTTTTATTACATTCCCTTACGAAGAACTGGTAAAAAAACAACTTAACGAGGGCGCGGGTAAAGGATATGCATCCGCCAGGATAACAGGTCTTGACGTCGGGGTAATCGGAAGCACCGACATCAGCAGCCTCGAAATATATTTCACTGATTTAACTGAACTTATTATTGAAAAAGCCGAGCTGGGGCTATCAGTCAATCCATACAGGCTGTTTGTGAGCCGCAGGATCAAGACAGACCTGGATATCAGCAGACTTAAATATTCTGGCAAAGAGAATGAATTCCAGGGTAAGGTTACCGCTGAAATAGATGTAATTCTCGGCAGCAAGTCTAATGTCCCTGAAAACGGTACGGTACTCATTAACATAACCCGGGGAATTTTACAGATCGGAACAATCAACATCCCAACATCAATGGGTAATATCCCGCTTAAAACTGATGTCATCAATATCAAATTGCTCAACTTTGATTCTGATATAATAAACAGGGTTGTAAAAATCAAAAACTGCACTGTAGACAGTGAAGAACTTAAATGTTCATTCACCGGCAGCATTACGATTGAACCATTTATGAAGAATTCAAGAATTGATATGAGAATGATGCTGGACCCTGTATCAAAAGTACTTGATCAGCAGCGTGATATTGTCAATGCACTAGCTAAGGGCGGACCGATTGTTATAAACATCGGCGGTACTGCCGGAAGACCCGAATTCAAACTGGAAAAAAATGAAAATTGAAATGGCAAAACACTCAGGCTTCTGCATGGGTGTAAAGAACGCAATACTTAAAATAGTCGATGAACTTAACACATCCCAGGAACAGATACTTGTTTATGGACCGCTTATACACAATCCTCAGACTATCGAAGTTTTAAGGCAGCGCGGTCTTATTACCATCAATTCATTGAACGAAATTACGAACAGGCAGATAGCAATACGTACTCACGGCATCCCTGTTGACGAAAACCGGATGATCAGAGATAAGGCATCAAGGACAATCAACCTCACCTGCTCCCGCGTTGCCAGGGTCCAGTCCATAATAAAAAAATATTCCAAATCCGGTTATTATACAATTATAATAGGAGATCACGACCATGCGGAGGTTATCGGTCTAAAAAGTTACGCAGCAGCAGGCGTCACAGTAGTTTCAGACAAAAACGACATCGACAATATACCTGCAGAAAAAAAATATATTGTCGTTTCGCAGACTACACACGAACGACGTGAGTTTGAGCAGATTGTTGAAATGATTACTGCAAAATTGAGAGAAGTTCTTATTATTGACACGATCTGTGATTCCACAAGGCTCAGACAGGATGATGTCACAGAAGGTATCAGGAAAGGGATTGATACACTTGTTGTTGTTGGTGGAAAAAATTCTGCCAATACTACACGCCTTGCCAAAATCGGAACTGATAATAATATAAAAACTATCCACATAGAAACTGAAGATGAATTAAAGCACGAATACTTTGAAGGTTCGACCTACATCCTCGTCACAGCAGGGGCTTCTACGCCGGGCTGGATTATCAACAATGTTCTTGAAAAACTATATTCTATAAAAAATTCCAGGAGCAACCTTCTGATAAAGATATTCAAGCAATACTTTGAATTTCTTGTACGGAGCAGTATTATCGCATCGATCTCATCATCTTTTATGGCACTAATTGCCCTGAAGTATGCAGAAATTGTTCCCGATCTCCGCTACGGGATTATATCCTTTTTATATATTTTTGTAATGTATTCTGTTAATAATTACCTTGATAAGAATTTCCTGGTCAAAAGCAACTCCTACAAATATAAAATATACGAAGTATATGGCAGGCACCTGCTTATAATATCTATAATATCTTTCTGCGTATCACTTTATATCAGCTATACGATTGATCCTATACTGGTTTATGTCATCGGATTTCCTTATTTACTGGGGATTATCTATTCTACATCTTTTTTTAAACGGCTGATCAGGATTCCCGGTTCAGTAATAATTGAAAAAGTGTATAACACAAAAATTGTTACTGCGTTCGGATGGCTTGTCCCTGTAATACTCATTCCATATTTAAAAAGTAATACGCAGCCGGCAAAAATTCTATCTCTTGGCCTGTTTTATTTTTCATTTGTTTTTTTACGGCAGATTCTTATTGATCTTGTGGCATTCCAGGGAGACCTTATACTTGGAAGAGAGACGCTTCCTACATGGCTTGGTATCAAAAAATCATCTTCGGCCGCATACATCCTTGCGGGATTAAGCGGGATTGTTCTTGCTTCCTCAATTGTTTATTATAAAACTTTCAGCTATTTTATACTATTATTCCCCATTCTCTACTATATCATTCTTCTAAAAAAAATCGGAAAGACAGATTACCTGATCTCACTGCGCTATGAATTTATTATTGATGCAAACTTTATTTTTTTTATAATCATGTACCTTATCGCCTGAAAACCGATCGCTCTATGCCTGTAGAAATGATATAATAATATGACAAGGACATATTTATACCGGTAAGTAGAATGAAAAATTTCAACGCAGCATTACTGCAAACAGACATCATCTGGCATGACATAAATGCCAACCTGGAACATGTCGGGAAACTGATTTCATTCATTTCCCCGGTCACATCCCTGGCAGTCCTGCCCGAGATGTTCAGTACGGGATTCACAATGGAGCCTTCAACACTGGCGGAAGATATGAGTTCCCGAACAATCTCCACCCTTAAAAAATGGAGCAATACTTCCGGTGCGGATATAACCGGGAGCATTATAATAAAAGAAAACGGATACTATTATAACAGACTGGTATGGACTTCCCCGGACGGAACGACGAGAACTTATGACAAACGTCACCTGTTCAGAATTGCAGGTGAAAACAATATTTACACTCCAGGCAGCGTAAATATTACAGTAACGAAAGACGGTTGGAGGATAATGCCCGTTATATGCTACGACCTGAGGTTCCCGGCATATACACGAAACATAAAACTTGATTATGACATATTGCTTTTTACAGCAAACTGGCCCGCATCAAGACAAAAGCACTGGGATGCACTCCTGAGGGCAAGGGCCATTGAAAACCAGTGTTATGTTATCGGAGTAAACCGGACAGGCAGAGACGGTAACGGTCTTGAGTACAGGGGAGGTTCAGTTGTCTTTGACTTCATGGGTGAAATAATTGCACGTGCCGGTGAAATCGAAGAGATAATTCAATGCGTCCTTGAATACGGCCCGTTGATTGAATACAGAAAAAAATTCCCTTTCTGGATGGATGCGGATAATATCACCATAAGCCGATGATGCACTGTAATTTTTTTACGAAGTAATGCTTTCAGCGTGCGCCTTCATCTCCTCCGCAATGTTCCTGTTTTTACACCCGTAACTCTCAACAGAAACAAGACCAAGACCGTACTCCCGCCCGCGTCCAATACCTTTATTAAGCATTTGCCGAAACCTGTTTTCATCTGTAATCTTCATTGATCCCTCAAAAATAACAGAGAGCAGTTTGACTTTTTCTTCACCGGATGAAATGTACCCATCTTGTTTAACGCTGCAGTCAATAAGCTGGAAACCGCCGGAAAGAGATTCGCTTTCAAGCCATTTAACCTGGAGTTCACTTCCTTCAATCTCCGAATTAAAAAATATTATTCTGGTTGATGGATTGGCTTTAAGTAGAAACTTATAGACCATGCCATAACGCACCGGTATATTATACTCATAAGTTTCAATCGCTGAAAAAAATCCGGAAGGTTTACCAGATGCTGATTTGTCAGGTTTATTTTCAGAAACAAGTACCAATGGCTGCATATACCCGTTTTTATCAAGCGGAACATTTTCAATTCTGTACAGGAATGTACCGCCAATAACAGACTTTGATAGCGTTGATTTTAACCGGTTTAAATCCGCAAGTTCACTCCTGACAAGAGGGATACTGACATCGAGTAAAATTTTTGATATATACATTTGCATTATCCCGGATTTATTATAATACACTCGAAAATAAATAACACCGGCGTTTTATTGCAAGAAAAAAATAGTTTATAAACAGATATGCTGCGAAATTACATAAATTGTATTTTAAGTGAAGCAATAAGGGGGCAGGAAATGCCCCCAAAGAATTATTTCCAGATGCCGCAGCTTATGATGAAATTATCAACTTTCAGGAAGTAACCATGTTTCATGCCTACTTTTTTTGTTTCAGGATTGTTCCATTTATAATCAATCCAGCACTCTTTTTGTGTCTCTAGCTGTTTCAAGGCATCTTGTATAAAGTACTTGCCATCAGCATCTTTAAGGCTCTTAAAGCTTTTACCTACCCAGCTTGGAAGTTTAGGGTGAGCAAGGACTGTCGCATTCATGTCAAAAATATAGACATAGATTTCACCTTTTTCAAACATCCCTTTGTCTTTCTGAACTTCAGCAAATGTTTTATCTCTGCCGTTAGCATTAAAATACGTTTCAACTTTTTTTGCCATGGCTTTAGCTTCATCTTTTGTAGCAGCCATCAGAGCTATTGACGCAGAAAACATTACGACAGCAACAAGCAGGCCTAAACCTTTAACTGTAATTTTTTTCATAAAACCTCCGGTTTATTATTAATAGCTGCACGACGTATGATCTTATCAGTATGTTCTTCCTTGCTAAATAATTATTGAAGAAAATATATTATAAGATCATTAGATAAACGAAGTGCCTCATTAAATATATATAGAAATGGGAGTGTTTGCATTTTTTTAAAAAATTAAAGTGCGAAGCTGGTTTACTTCGCACTTTAATAAAACTTTATCTATATTTCCGGTATTTAAAATTAAACTTCAACCGTTTTTGAATCAGAAGCATTCTTTTTGATAGATTCCATTCCTTTCATACAACCGCTTTTAGAATTGTATGCCTCTCCCTGCCCTATGATTTCGCCATTGGAAGCTTTTAATCTGAATCGGAATTCACCCTTCTTGTCTTGGTAAATTTCAAATGCTGTTTCTTTTTGTGAATTTTTTTTCACTGAATCGATACCTTCAAGACATGCATTTTTTGAGTTATATGCCTCACCTGTGAGTATAACCTGGCCATTACCGGCCTTGAGGCGATATCTGTATTTGCCAGCCTTGTCTTTATAAACCTCAAATTTACCAGCCACTGACGCCCTCCTTTAATTTTCGCCATAGTTCACATTTTTCTATTACCATACAGCGTAATGCAAATATATCCCTGCCCTTGATGGCATGGGATATATTTACATTACGATAAAATACTTAATTTAATTATTTACAGTTATTTTTTCAGGAACTTTTTTACCAGTGCAATAACAACTAATAAAATAGCTCCTCCGGCTCCGCCTGTTCCTGCGTTTCCTGCAATACTGCTTAAATCAGCACCGCCAGTTGTCACAGCAACGCCAAGGGCATTAAGAAGCTGGCCTCCGATTCCGCCTCCAAGTATACCAGCAATTGAATTACCGATTGTTCCAAGAGACTTATCCTTCATGGCAGCTCCTGCGACATTACCTCCAACTGCACCGCCTACAAGCTGGACAATAAGTGACGTTAAATCCATATAATCCTCCATAGAAAATTTTTTTGGGTTCTGCGTACTGCCTCACTCTCTTTTTTAGAATAATTGCTCAGGCAAAATTCGTATCAAATGAGGTTGTATTACTAAATAGGTAATCAGGTATTGAGTATAAAACAAATTAATACCTGAAAATTAAAAAAATTTCATACGCTCAAGTTACACAGCAAAACTACTGACCTATTATCCTTCAATTTCAGCATTTATGATTATTTCGGATTGCGTATGTTTGCCTGTTTTAATACTGTATCAATGTGGCTTTTTACATAATTTATTTTAAGTGCAAGATTGAATGTTCTTCCTGCAATCATAGTATTGATGCCGATAACCTCACCATGACTGTTCAGGAGTGGTCCTCCGCTGTTTCCAGGATCAAGCTGAGCGGATGTATCAATATATTCAAGATTGCTTTTCCCGATTCGCTGGCTGTAAGAAGTAATTTCACCGCGTGATATTTTAAGTGCACCCCCCATGGGGTAACCTGCAACAAAAATTTCATCAAGCTGTTTAACCTTGTCTGAATTTCCAAGTTTTACAGGTTCAAGCATATCGCAGTTGCAGTTTATCTTTAATATTGCAAAATCAAGGAGCTGATCCTGAAGTACAAGCTGTGCACTCCAGTATCTCTTTCCAGTTGGCTCAAAGTAAACAAATATTCCGTTTCCGTTGCCCGGAGCTATTACGTGATAATTTGTAGCAATATAGCCTCTTTTATCAAAAAGAAATCCGCTCCCTTCACTTATAATCTGATTAAAATAATTAACAATAACTATACGGGCAGTCGCATTTGAAAGAAGTTCCCGCAGTTCATCATTAGCCAGCTGCTGCGAACTGCATGTAGTTGATGAAAAAAGTAATAAAGGTATGAACAGAAAAAAAATGTGTTTATTTAAAAATATTTTTTTTATAATCGGGGGAGTGAATGCGTTCAATGCATTGAAAATATTTTCTTTCATAACCTGCTCCGGAACCGGAAGTAAACATATTTACCTGATTAATATATAGTCCTTACATCTTTTTTCAATAACAATTTGATTGATTCAAATGCCTTCGTTTTTATGCTTCCTGCTCGATTAAATATTCAGGAAGTTTCAATCGAGCAGGTACATGACATTCGGGACAACTTCCAGTATCTCGCTCTCACACACAATCACTGGAATATTCTTATGTTTATATTTTTGACTCTTTTTATCCGGATCAAGGGTAAGACTACCTTCCTTTGTGATTTCAATGATCCACTTATAAAAGTAACTTTTACCCATAATTATGTATTCAGTTTTCTGTTTTTTCCTGGAAAGATCTGCTATCATCGCATCAATTGAACGAATGATACTCATGAAATACCCCGCTCTTGTTGCATAATTCGTAATTATTTAATTCGCTTTATAACAATAAACAGGATGGTCAACTATTAAAAATCAAAATTGATTGCTTAACATGAGAAAATATTAAATAATCCATTTATATGGTCAACCCCGCTTAATGTTCCATTTTTAAAAAAAGTCATAATCGCATATGAACAGGAAAATCGTAAAATTCAGGTTTCCTTTTACTCGTTAATTAGTAAATTAAACCAAATCACTACAACAAAACTTTAATTAATTAAAGAGGTATAATCAATATGAAAAAATCATTATTCCTGATACTGGTGGTTGCTATCGCAGCATTATCATGCAAAAAAACTATAGAATCAGAACAGAAAGCATGGGAGAGTAACCTGCGCAGGGCAAGCCAGCTTACATTCGAGTTTCCTAATTTTACAAATCTTATCAAGGAACAGATTGATATAGCACAAAAAACTATGAATGATGCTTCATCAATTACAGATGAAAAAGCAAAAATCGAAAAAATGACAGAGGCTAACGCACAGGTCATGAAAGGTTTTATCCGGAATCTTGAAGACATCAAATCCATTAAAACCAGTATACGGAAAAAAACAACTGATGCGCGGGGACTCAAGACTCAGTACAATGAAATGTCCATGATAACACAGGCAATATTCGACGGGGAAAGAGTTATACAGGAATCCGACTCGAAAATAAGGACAGTTGTTAATTCACGCGCTGACGCTGATTCACTTACCGGACTTGTTGTTACGGATATGAAAAATTCCGAATCAAACCTTGACAGGGCAATTGCAGTAGTGAAATACGGGGAAACCGCCGAGAAAACAAAAATTGAAGAAACACAAAAACAGTTAACTGCAGATAAAGCAGCGAAGGAGAAAGCCGAGACACCGATTATATGCAAATACTGCGGAACATCGAATTTGGCCACTGCACTAACATGTAAGGCTTGCGGTGCTTCATTAAAATAAAATTCAATAATTGAATGTATAAAAAAAGGGTGCCGGAGCACCCTTTTTTTATAAACTTTTGAAAAGCTGAAACTATTCGGCAAGCGCACCAGTGAAGACATTGGCGTTAGCTTTAATAACAGCTCCTTCGTTGAACAGTATTGCCTGTGCTTTCCCGAAGAACTGCGGGAGCTCTGTTCCAAGATAGAACTGTGAAGAGAGTACTTTACCTGAATAGAATGCGGCTTCAGCGTTTTCTGCAATAAGCTTGTCCCTGTCAGGTCCTTTAGCATCACCTACAATCGCCTGCATTTTAGGTTGAGCAATTGTCAGCATCCATATATGTGCCCATGCCATGACCACAACATACATTGCGTTAAGTAACGGAGTCGCCTGAGCGAAAAGATTGAGGAACTTGCCTGTAGCCATGAGACCTTTAAGGAATTCGATTATCTCGTCAAGTTTTGCAACTGCTGAACTGAAGAGTTCAAGATATTTTTCATCAACGATCCCTTTAGCTTTGGCCATCGTTTCATCAATTCTCTTCCTGAGAGCTTTGTAATTCTTCTGCTCTTTATTCATGAGTATTTTTCTCATGGTAAGGTCCATGGCCTGGATGCCGTTTGTTCCTTCCCATATGGCAAGAATCTTGGAATCACTCATGTAGCGTACTATAGGATAATCTTTGCAGTATCCATAACCACCGTATGTCTGCATTGCTGTTGATGTTATTTCAACACCTTTATCAGTACAGCCGGCTTTTAATATCGGTATCATTATTTCCATGATACAGTTTGCTTCTTTTTTATCTTCATCGTTTGATGAACCCCTGAGTATATCAAACTGGTGATACATTAATGAGATAAGCGCTCTCTGGCCCTCGAGATGTGATTTCATGAACAAAAGCATTCTTTTAACGTCAGGATGGTTTACAATTGTTGTACCGGCTGCATCGGGATTCAGCATCTGCATAACATCAGCACCCTGTATCCTGTTTTTCGCATATGTTACTGCATGCATGTATGCACCGGATGCGTTCGCCTGTCCCATAAGTGCGGTACCCATACGAGCCATGTTCATCATCTTAAACATGATCTTCATACCCTGGCGCTCTTCACCAAGGAGGTAGCCGACGCATTTGCCATTGTCGCCGAATGCAAGCTGGGATGTAGACTGACCGTGAATACCCATCTTGTGTTCAATACCTGTACATGTAACGTCATTCCATTCGCCCAGTGATCCGTCTTTGTTCACAAGAAACTTGGGAACGATGAAAATAGATATACCCTTTGTACCTTTGGGATCACCTTCGATCCTTGCAAGTACAGGGTGGATCATATTTGAATAGTAGTTGTTTTCTCCGCTTGAAATGAATATTTTCTGACCGGTGATTTTGTAAGTACCGTCAGCCTGTTTAACAGCCTTTGTTTTAAGTGCTCCAACGTCTGAACCGGCATCGGGTTCTGTAAGACACATTGTGCCGCCCCACTCGCCGGATAAGATCTTCTCGCCGTAAAGTTTCCAATATTCTTCTGTGCCGTACTCTTCGACAAGTTCCATTGCACCGTGAGAAAGTCCGGGATACATGAAAAGAGAATAGTTTGCTGCTGTGACGAATTCCAATGAAGCCATTGCTACGGTATATGGCATACCCATACCGCCGATTTCCATGTTGTCATAAACACTTCCGAAACCTGCTTCATAATATGCGTCCAGGCCGCCTTTGTAAGTAGGTGGTATGGTAACAGCTTTTGTTGCCGGATCCCATTTAGCCGGATTTTTGTCTGCATCTTCAGCTGTAGGATAAATTACGTCAAAAGAAATCTGTTCTGCGAGATTAAGTGTAGCTTCAAATGTGTCGTGATCGAAATCAGCATACACACTGAACTTGGTCAGCTTGTCTACTTCGAGAAGTTCAAATAAAACAAACTTAACGTCTCTTGTGTCTACTAATGGATTGAGCATAGTTGCCCCCTTGTTTTTTTATATATAATAGATAGGTCAAGTAGTGCAAACAAGATAATGAACCGGATAGTTCTACACCTTTACTCATCCCGTCTATTTAAGTCGCAGAAATATTACTTTAACTATACGCCATATTCACTTATGTTCATATATCTAATACCATGGTTTTTACTGTCAAATCTTTTTATAAAAAATGGACAAAGTCTGAAATCAATTAATAGTAAATACCGACTAACCTGTTTGTATGTAGTACGCATAGATAAAATTAGAACCTTAAGTTTGTGTGCATTCCGGAACACCTTAACAGCGTTAATACTTAAACTTTAATTACTTCTGCAGAATAATTATTTTCATATCTGATATACCGGGTCAGGCATACCGGTCATAACACTCGCTTACTGCCGGATAAAACCGCAGTTCTTCGCATACTGAAGCAAATACCCAATGATAATAAAATTTATTCTTTTCAAATATCCAAAGTTCAAATAATATTGCACATGGACATGTGTAATACCACAAAAATTGAATGCCGGATGTGCGGCGCATGCTGCATCGCCCAGTCTATATCAAGCATTATACCAGGTACCGGTCAGGGTAAATCTGCAGGAATACGATGTATTCACCTATCAGCTGAAAACAGGTGTCTTATTTACACTGATCGGCCGCTTGTGTGCAGGGATTTCGCGGCGACAAGGGAACTGTGCGGTTCATCATTTAACGAGGCAATGATAAATTTATCATGGCTTGAGAATGCAACAAAAAATGATTGATATTTCTGATTTATCGAATATTAGCAATATAAAAAGAATCCTCAATAGAGACAACGAGTCAAAGAGTTTATGCGCATGATCATATGACAGCATGTTAAACAAGGAGTTTTAATACAAAATTAATCTGCGGTTTTTAAATCCTGAAATTGACTGCATTTAATTAATATTATGCTTTTCACCACAGTGCTTTCTGCGCATCTTTGGTAAATCTGAAAAGACCATTTTTTAAAGGATATACTTATGATAGAACGTTATTCACGTAAAGAGATGTCGGACATATGGGAGCTTGAAAATAAGTTCAGGATATGGCTTGATATAGAAATTTCAGTATGCGAAATTTACGCCGAACGCGGGATTATCCCGAAAGAGGACCTGGTTAATATCAAGGAGAAAGCTGCATTTAAAGTTGACCGTATTCTCGAAATAGAGAACCAGGTGCATCACGATGTTATTGCGTTCACCACTGCAGTTGCCGAAAACGTCGGTCCGTCAAGCAGGTATATACATTACGGACTCACATCAAGCGATGTTGTGGACACCGCGTTTTCGCTTCAGCTTATGCAGGCAGGAAAAATACTTCTTGCTGACATGGACATGGTAATAGAGACACTCAAGGTCAATGCGCTGAAGTTTAAAAATACTCACTGTATGGGACGTTCCCATGGAGTGCATGCTGAACCCACTACATTCGGAGTAAAAATGGCGCTTTACTACGAATCATTTAAACGCGGCAGGGAGAGGATCAGCCGCGCAGTGGATAACATATCCTTTGGAAAACTTTCAGGCGCAGTGGGCACATTCAGCAATATTGATCCAGAAATTGAAGCCGAGGTCTGCCGCAGACTGGGTTTAAGACCCGACCCGGTCTCCACACAGGTTATACAGCGTGACAGGCATGCAGAATTCATGTCTGCCCTTGCAATAACAGCAGGTACACTTGACCAGCTCTCAACAGAAATACGTCATCTGCAGCGTACCGAAGTCCGGGAGATTGAAGAGCCCTTCCAGAAAGGACAGAAGGGATCATCCGCAATGCCTCATAAACGGAACCCGATATTATCCGAGAGGATCACCGGACTATCACGCGTTATAAAGTCAAACATGAACGTAGCACTTGAAAATATCACGCTCTGGCATGAACGCGACATTTCACATTCATCCGCCGAACGTATAATATTCCCTGACTCAACTATCGCACTGGACTATCTTCTTCACAGGGTAAACTTCATTCTGCAGAACCTTCACATCTATCCTGAGAATATGCAGGATAACATTGATCGTACCGGCGGCCTCTTCTATTCACAGTCACTTCTGCTTTTACTTATTGAAAAGGGGATGTCTCGTGAGGATGCATACAGCGTGGTACAGTCAATGGCCATGAGGGTATGGGCAAAAGAAGGATCGCTTAAATCATTAACTCTTGCAGATGCTGCGATCAAAAGCAAGGTTAGTGCGGAAGAAATAGAGCAGCTATTTAATATCGAACGGTACTATAAAAACATTGATGCAATATACAAAAAGGCCGGATTGTTATAGAATATGACACTACTGTCCCATACATTTTAGAACCCCAAATCCAGTTGAACGTCAAGCTGTTTAACGTGGTACTGTCTTAAGCGTGATCTTCCGGAAAGAAGTTCATGAAT